>RRZU012212687.1_pt1 | contig 11572 bp, 6 predicted proteins | sample 2165561 | NCBI WGS metagenome assembly RRZU01 (sample SAMN10456909, study PRJNA506462) | wastewater metagenome | isolation source: wastewater sludge | place: USA: Moscow, Idaho | reverse complement strand
TAGGCTTTAAGCCTTCAAGGACATCATAATTATGCACATAAGATTGATTGTGACAAGCAATAAAATCAGCTTTGTCAACTAAATATGGTGATTTTATCGGTTGTGCGCCAAACCGCAAATGAGAAATTGTAATGCCGCCTGATTTTTTTGAGTCATATGCAAAATAAGCTTGAGCATACATATCAGTATGATCACCGATTATTTTTATCGCATTTTTATTAGCACCAACGGTTCCATCAGAACCAAGCCCCCAGAATTTGCAAGCTTTTGTACTAGCAGGAGTTGTATCAATATCTTCTGCTTGTGGCAATGAAGAATATGTAACATCATCAATTATACCCACTGTAAAGTTGTCTTTTGGTTCACTAGCTTTTAGGTTATCAAAAACACCTTTAATATGGGTAGGTGTAACATTTTTGCCACCAACTCCACAACGTCCACCAACAATCACTGGTTTTACTGTTGCATTATAAAAAGCTGATTTTACATCCAAATATAATGGTTCAGCTAGCGAGCCTATTTCTTTAGTTCGATCCAATACAGCAATTTTTGTAACAGTTTCCGGAATTTGCTGTAGGAAGTGCTTAATAGAAAATGGACGATATAAGTGTACTGTTAATAAGCCGACCTTTTCTCCATTATTATTTAAATAATCTACAGTTTCTGCAATAGTTTCACACATTGAGCCCATAGCAATGATAACTCTATCTGCATCAGGGGCTCCATGATAATTGAATAATTGATAATTTCGACCTGTTAATTTGTTGATCTCTTGCATATATTGTTCAACAGTTTCTGGCAAGGTTTCATAATATTTATTTAAAGATTCTCGATGTTGAAAATTAATATCAGAATTCTGCACTGTACCACGTAATACCGGATGATCAGGATTTAAAGCTTTTCTTCTAAATTTATTTACGGCTTCCATATCTAATAAATTTGCTAATTCATCATATTCCAGCACTTCAATTTTTTGAATTTCATGGGAGGTTCTAAAACCATCAAAGAAATTTAAAAATGGAATACTGGATTTAATTGCTGCTAAATGAGCAACCGCCGCTAAGTCCATAACTTCTTGAACACTACTTTCAGCTAACATTGCAAAGCCTGTTTGACGAGTAGCCATAACATCAGAATGATCACCAAAGATACTGATAGCATTAGAACCAACAACTCTAGAACTGACATGGAAAACACCAGGTAATAACTCTCCGGCAATTTTATACATATTCGGAATCATCAATAATAATCCTTGTGAGGCAGTATAAGTTGTTGTTAACGCTCCAGCTTGCAATGAACCATGGACAGCACCAGCAGCTCCACCTTCTGATTGCATTTCTACGACTTTAACCGTTTGATTGAAAATATTCTTCTTACCACTAGCTGCCCACGTATCAACGTGTTCTGCCATATCACTAGATGGAGTTATTGGAAAAATTGCAGCTACGTCTGTAAATGCATATGAAATATAAGCTGCTGCTGTATTACCATCCATCGTCTTCATCGTTCTTTTCTTTTCCATCATTAATCGCTCCTTTAGAAAATAAAAAACCCCTGTTCAATTGCATTTGAACAGGGGCGTAAATTTTTACGCGGTACCACCCTAATTTATCACTATAATATCAATCTATCAATTGACTCCTAGCTAACGCCTAGAATACGCCTCTGCCTAATCGGAATTCTTTCGGAGAAGAGTTCATGGGTGATTTAATCAGCATTTAATCTGCACCGGTTTTCAGCAAGCACCGGCTCTCTGTGGCAAATATCCAATACCTTTGTTCCCAATCATAACCTTTGTTTGTTTTTTAAAAGTGTAAAGTTGTAAACCTCTGATGTAGATTATCCCATCATTTTTCTATTGTGTCAATACTTTTTGTAAATAAATTTTAATAATAATATAGTTATTGTAAATAACTTCAATCTATGTAAAAAAAGTAATAAGCAGTCTTTAAACTTTACTGCTCATTACTTTTTTATATTTATAATTTTATTTTAATAATGGACATTTACACCTAAAACAATAGTCCGCTTCGATATCATTTAAAGAGCTACAAGCATTGCAAAAAATAATACTATCATTTGATTTATCATATTTTTCATAAGTCTTTAACTTTCCATGGTGCCTTACCTTATCGCCAATATTAAAATAGTTAAAAACAGTATCATCATCCTCAGCTCTCAACGAAATAGTATTATTATCAGCTTTTATTAAAACATAATAAACTAAGTATTCCTCAATATAATAATCATTATTGGCAGTATGTCTTCTTCTACTATGTTCTTCTATTTTTTTATCGATTACCACACCATCAAAAGTCTTTGTTTTATTAATAGAAATTACTTGAATTAGTGCAATTACTATAAACATAGCACTAATTATCAACCCAATAAACAAAGCCTCTGGGTTTTCCATCTCATTACTGGTCTCACCATAGATATAAAAACTAATAGTAACAATTAGCGACAAAATTACCGCAAAAAGTAATGACCAAGTTTTAGTATCTTTAATATATTTTTTAAAAGCTGGATCATTTATTTTTGTTGAATATCCTACAAGTTTGTTTTTTTTTATTTCTTTTCCACATTCAACGCAAAAGTTTTTATTTTTTGGTGAATCAGCACCACAATGCGAACAGACCATATTATAACCACCTTATTATCATGTTACTATCTACCACCATAGCTACTACCACCACTTCCGCTACCACCGCCAGAAGAAAACCCTCCGCCATCACCTGTTTCAGAAGATTTATTATCTTTTGTGGCTATAGCAATTGAAGTTTCAATTGAACTAATCATATTTTCCATACTCTGATTAAAATTATTGAAGCTATTGGCATTATAACTATAATACCAACCATAACCAAATGTAATGTCACCGTCTTTCATATCAGGAAACATGAGATATAATTGCTTAATAACTTTATCTGCTACTCCTAATGTAACAGCATAAACTAAATAATGTTCCCAAATAATCAAACTCGGAATTTCGTGTTTTTCCATTTCTGAAAAGTCAGTTAAAAATTTTTTAAAAGCACGCCATTTTACAAAATCTTCTCTACCTTCAGTAGTATGGCGCTTAAACAATCTCGGTACTAAACCAAGGATAGCTCCGGAAATTATTAATCCGCTACCAAGAAACCGCTGCTCTTGAATTACAATGCAACCCAAAATAAATATAATTAAGCCACTAATTAACGTTACTACAGGCATATTAGATGGAGGTTCAAAAAATTTATATTGTTCAGTTTCAATTCTTACAGCTTCTTGCCAATATAACCAAAATTTATAAAATGATTTTTTGTGATTTTTAGAAAAACTTTCGATTTCATCAATATAAAAAGTTTGTTCAACTGAAGCAAGATGTTGTCTAAAATAATCTAATAAAAATTGTTCGTGTTGTTTTAAATTGTTTGCCGTTGGGTTTAATATACTAACTTTATACCTTGTAATAATTTTATTCTTCCAAATAATATTTTTTTCTTCGCTTTTTTCTTCGTCAATTTTCAAAAATTTTCGCCGTGCTAAATCAAGAATAGTTGCTGTAATATCCTGCGCTTTAATTTTATCAAAATTCCATAATACACTTAATTCAGCTGGAGTATAGTTAGCCGGTAAATCTCTAAAATATTCACCAGTAAAAACTGTTTTATGGTTTTTTCCGTACTTTGTCCATAAATATAGCGTAATTATTATCGCCATAAATACCAATAAGACACTTAATATTATTTCTAACTTAACCATCATTCTTTTATTATTAGCTTCACTAGCCCATTTTGATTCTTCTTTGAGAATTTCTTCTAAAGCATTCTTATTAGTATAAACCACGGAAGGTACATTATTGAATAATGCTGTTGGCATAATTATTCTAGCTTCTAAGAATTGATTAGCATTAAAATCTTCACTACTTAAAATTACTTGGTTATCATCAAGAAATTTTATTTCACCATTTAATGGGCCATGTCCCCATATTTTAATGTCCTTACCTTTAATGTATGATTGCGAAGCATTAGGCAAAGTTATTTTTATGCTAACATCGTCAATATTATGTTTATTAGTAGCACTGATAAACTTTCGATAAAATTCAGCTATATCATTATGAATTTTTACAGCATTTGACACTTTATAACTTACAACAAAAATTCTTTGCTGATTCTCAGCATTGATACTCCAATCAACGATTATTTTATCATTATCTTTTTTTGTTAAATATGTTCCCGGAGGACCATATTTTGAGCCTTGATTGAATTTATAAGGCTGATTATTTTCACTGACAATTATATCGCTGATTACGTTATTATTACTCTGTGCAATATTAATATAAAAACCGTTCCATTTACCGTTAAAATATACAGTAATTTTTTCTGTAACGTTCATCGAAGCATCATTTAAAATTTGCGCCTCAATTTTAATATCTTTTATTTCTATTGATCTTTCTGCTTTAGCAGTAGTAAAAAATGATACTATAATAAGAAAAAAAATAAAAGCAATTAAACTACGATATACTTTATTAATAAATAATTTCATTTTATTATCCTCAAAAATTAATTTTTAAACTATCTCTTTCACTACTACTTGGTCCTAACGAATAATATGAAACCATTTCAAAGCCTAAAAATCCGGCTATTAAATTAAAAGGGAACAACTCAATTTTAGTATTAAATTTTTGAACAGTATCATTATAAAACTGTCTTGCAAAGGAGATCTTATCTTCAGTATCAGTAAGTTGTGACTGTAATTCTAAAAAATTAGTATTAGCCTTTAGCTCAGGATAAGCCTCTGCTACCGCAAATAGTGATTTTAAGGCACCACTTAAAATATTTTCCGCCGCTAATTGCTCATTAATATTTTGCGCACTAATAGCACCAGTTCTCGCAGCTGTAACTTTTTCAAAAGTTTCTTGCTCATGCTTGGCATAACCTTTAACTATCTCTACTAAATTAGGAATTAAATCATGTCTCCGTTTTAATTGAATATCAATTTGCGACCAAGAGTTTTGTACTCGTTGTCTTAATATTACCAAACTATTATATGTTACCATTAAAAAAACACCAATTAATAAAAGTAGCACAATCACTATTATTATACTTGTCATAAAATATCCCCCTTTTATGGTAGTGGTAAAAATTTTTCAATAACTTTCTCATTATTAAGCAGTATAATCCCCTGCTCCTTTAACCTTTTAATAATTTCTTGATATTGAGGCAATAAAACATTTCCTAAGGCATCAGTAAACCAAATATATTGGATGGTATCATCATTAAAATATATTGCCAGCCCTTGATATGTTGCACTCTTAGCTAACATATATGAACCAGCGGAACCAGGAGAAGTAGCCCTTCCTGATAACAATGATAATAACAATACCCAAAAGAATAAACGTTTAAACCATTTGGGATTTTCCATGGTAACTTGTTCAAATTTAACAATATCAGAAAATTGATACTTTTTAAAATTGCCAGCAGTTGCAATTAAAATTTCTTTTTCAGTAAAACTAAGCTGAAAGGAAGCATACACTGCCGAAGAATAAATAATTATTAATCCTCCAATAGCCATACTCCAAAAAACTATCGGTAATATTATCCATTCGCTATTCAGTGCTGGAATACTGCCAATAATAAACAAAGGCAAGACAAAAAAGAATATCAATAACATTAAGCCTAAAATATCGCTAATAATAATTTTGGATTGAGGATATTCAATAATATTGTTGTTTTGCTTAACGCTAGGTCTTAAAAAACCTAGTAATAATCCAATAATAATAATTGCTAAACCGATCTTACGATGAGGATACCAAATATTACTAGGTGGTTCTGAAAAAATACTAGTCATAGGACCTGCATTAGTAAAATAATCATTATATTCTACTTTTAAATATTGTTTTTTATTATTAAAATACCCTTCAATATAGGCAAAATCTTTATCTGTTTTAGTTAAATTAAATTTTTCTAATGGAATTTCTTTTGTCGTAAAAAAAACAGGCATTGAATAATAATTATTAGTATATAAACTTAGCCGTTCCAAATCTTCACTACTTACTTTGTCTTGAAATTTACTTTGTTTAATTTTGCCATCATAAATTAACTTAATATTTTCAAAATAATCAACAAACTCATTAGCAGGTAAAGTTGAAATTTTCCCGTTAGTTTTTTCCAAAATATATTGTTCTAAAGGTAACTTTGATAATCTTTTCTTATCTTCTGAAATAAAGCCATAACTTTTCTTTATTTCATTTTTTTGTTGTAAAGAAAAATCAACATAACTCATACTTATTAATTCGGTATTTTTTTGAAAACACAATAAAATACCGCCGATAATTGCCATTGCCATAATTATTTTTTGCCAATATCTAATTTTCCGTAAATAAATATTATTATCCACCCTATTACCTCACCTTATTGTTGCTTACTTATTATTTCTTCAATGTTAATATAATTAGGCGACCATCGCTTAACTTCCTCTATCGCAGCATTTTTCTCAATTTCTGTATATTTTATTAATTTAAAATACTCTGCTCCAGAGTTAGCATGTTTCACCAAAACTCTTCCCAAATTAGGTGCATAATAAGTTAAAGTTTTGAGTCCAAAAACATCATTATATTCTTCTATTACCAGACAATTTTCTATTATCTTAAAATCAAGATTAAGATTTTCATTCAATGACACCACTTTCCAAGTTGTAGTGCCAAAATCATCTGTAACAGTCCAAGTTTGCCCAATAGTTGGATTGTTCTTAATAATCGGCGTTGGTTTGTGCGTTATATTTTGATCATAAATCAAATAGACTCCATCTTTTAATTCTAGATAATAAAATCCATAACCATATTCTGCACCTGCTTCAAAATTACTTTCACTTTCACTAACAATAATTTTGGAGTTTGTGAGAAGGTTCGCACTAATCCTAGTCACTGGACCTGATTGTCCATCAGGATAATTCAAAAAAAATTCACACTTTAATCCAGGTTTCGGCAAATATGTTTTTGCTAATGCTAAATTAACACTATCTTCGTTACTAGCAATAACATTTTGAGTGACTGCTTCTTTATAATTATGGTTTGTTACAGGGTTAGACTGTTTCTGAGATATTGTCCAATAAATGCTTCCTGTTATTAAAGTTAACAACGCAATAATAAAAAATATTACTATGAAAATATTTTTTGTGATTTTCTCCTTCTGACTAACTTCATTATTTGCTATATTAAAATTTTGCATAGTAACATCAGTTATTTTATTGCCACAAGCACCGCAAAAAACATCATCATCATTGACAGTACTATTACAATTCGGACATTTTTTTAGCACATTATCACCTTCATTAAGCTTAATTATAACAATGCTCCGCATTTAGTACAAAATTTCTTTGCTATCAAAATCTTCTCACCACATTCGCCACAAAATTTAATTTGTTCACTATCAATATTGGTCTCAGTTCCTTGCCAATAATTATTGATTAGATTTTCCATATTAATAATTACTTCATTTTTAGTATTAGTTTGATAATTTAAAACATAGTTATCATTATTTTCTGTTATTAATATTAAATGATTAGTAAAAGCGGTTGCAGTCAAAAAAGCTTGTGCTAATATTACTGGTTCTTCTTTTATTGTCGTTATAATTTCAATTCCTATAGCGCCAAGCCAGTTTGTTAAGAATTCAACTCCGATAGCCTGCCCTAAATTACTTAAAGTTATAGTATTATTTTGTATCGTAGTAAAAAACCCGAGATTTTTTAAAGATTCAAGATGCTTCGGCTGCAATGAAATTTGTTGTTTCTTTAAGGTTTGATTAAGTTCAAATAACGTAGGTAATAACCATCTGGTATCAGCACTAGCTAAAGAAGATTTAATTAAATCTAAAAAGTCATTAATGTAGATACTGTTATTAATTTGAGGATTATACTCTAACATACTCTCAAGGCTAGCTCTTTTATAAAAATCCAGTCCCGCAAAAAAGCAAATAACCGTCTCCAACTCCTGATTTCCTGAAATAATATTATTGTAACCTTCTTGCCCTATACTACAATATAAGTCCGACCACCAACTCATGAAATTATTGAAATTTTTAAATAATATATTGATAAACTGATTTTCACTATTTTTAAATTGAGCAATAATTTTACTATGTTTCTTAGAAAAAAACACTTGATAATAATCTTTTTCTGATATCGAACCACCACTTTTAAAATTAACAACTAAATCAGGTTCTAATATTATCTCCGAGAATTCCTGCAAACTATCACTTTTTAATAACTCTTGAAAAAATTTTGAAGGATTTTCATTGGTGCTCTGTTCTATATCAGTTTTAAAAGGGGAAAGATTATTTCCCCTAAGCCCTGAAATTTTAAAAAGATGATTAAAATCATCAAAGTTTAGCTTGAAAACTAAATTATTGTCCATTTTCTAACCTTCCTTATTACTTTTTAGCAATTTTTAAAGAACTTAAGCGACTTGTCAATTTGTTGACAAAATCACCGGGGGTATCATAACCTAGATCTTTTAATAACTCAGCTCTTGTATCAGGAGCTAAACTACGGTCATTTATAATATCCAGCCCCTTTTCCATATTACTTGGCATATCAGAAATTTTATAGCCCATATTTTTATAACCTTGTTCAATATTTTTTATCTGATTACCAGCTTTTCTTAACTGCTCTAATGCTTCTGTTTTATTAACAATATCTCCTTTTTCCCAATAATGATTTACTTTATATTTTTCCATCATTCCAAAAGCTTCTGCATCTAACAATTCACGTTGTCCTAACGCTGCTTGTCGAGCCGTTGCACAATCCGGTGCATTTCCTTTCAATATTGCTGTTCTTTGAGTGTTAAAATCCCTAGCAGCTTCTGGATGATATACATCAGTGGCATTTTCACCATGAAGCTCCGCCCATTTTTGAACCTTTCCAGCATCATCTAATTTATTCCAATCCACACAAGGGAATTTTTGAGCAGCTTGTTCTGGGCTATAGCCAGTTCTATCACCATAAGCTTTATAATAAAGCTTTTCCCACTCATCACGTGGAATCTCTACCCATTCTTCAGTTCTATCTGGGTTAGTAACTTTTCGTAAAGCTACTACATCATTATCAGTATTAACATCCCACGGTGCTTTAGCTTCAGGTGTTCGTACTGTTTCTAACCTAACCTCACCATACTTACTTGATAGTTGACCTTCTACCTCCCGATAAGAGGGTTGATGAACTTTAGAATCAATTGCTTCATTAAAGTCCATTCTAAGCTTTTTCGCACCTTCGGAACCTAAATCACCTTTTATTCCATCAACTTTATCAACGTCTTTTAAAATTCTCATTGCGGCTGGATCAGCTTTTAAATCTAAAATATCATCAACTGTTATGTCTTCATGATTTTTGATTTTTTTATCAGATAGCTTCCAAACCTTTTCTTCCGCTTGCATTTTATATTCCTCATATTCAGCCTGCTTTTTAATAATTTCTGTCTGCTTTTCCTTTGGAATTTTATCAAAATCTTCAATTTTACTTTCGATTTTTTTCTGTACAGCTATTTCTTGTTGAGTAAGCGTATCCTTGGACTTAGACATTTCAGTATCAGGATTGTTTTTACTAGTTAATTCATCTGGTTTGTTTTTTGTATTAATATCGTTTTTGTCTAATTTTATTATTTTTTCTTCAGTAGTATTAATAACATCAGTTCTTTCCATAGAATCTTTTACCGGACTTACATTTAAATCATCAATTTTATCAGCACCTTGCTTAGGTATATTATCTTTTGAATTATTAACAAGATTATTATTAGCAGTTGCGCCTTGTTTTGATAATATATTAGAACCTTCACCCACACCACTGTTTTTTATCAATCCTAGTTTTTTACTTAGTTCTTGGTCAACTGCATTAATTTTTACAAGCCCATTTTCAATAGCATCGCCAAGTTTTTTCGTTAAAACCGGAAATCTTCTGGCAAACTCATCTGCCCCTATACTACCTACTCCTTCAAGCACTTTCGATAAACCTTCTTCAGCAATTACCATTCCGATTGCTTTTAATGTAGCCTTAGTTCCAGATTCATTATTATTAATCCCATCTTTAACTCTACTTAAAGCCTCGGCGACAGTCATAATATACTCTGAAGAACCACCTGTAGCAAGTCCTATTGCTGTTCTACCTATAATCCCGCCCCACGAAGTATTTCCTTCAGAATCTTGCCCAGTAACAATATTTTTTGCCGTTTCGGTATTAGCTTTTAATGCCGAATCAATATCTTTATACCAAGGAACTTCGGTCCAGCGTTCTCCATTGTCAGCAATAGTTTCACCTTTGATTCTACTGTCAATAACTTTATTAATTTTAGCTAATTTTTCTTGATCAATACTCTTATTATCTAACATATCATTTTTTAAGTCTTGAATAGCTTTTCCAACATCGCCAGGACCACCTTTTTCACCAATGCCATATTTTTCAGCAGTCTTTTGCATTTGTTCTATCTTTTTCCATTGGCTCAAGTTTTCATCAATAGCTTTACTATTAGAATCTGTTCTTTTACTCATTTTTTCAATATCTTCTAGTATTCGTTTTTTATCTTCCGCTAAATCAGTTTGCCATTTTTCAAATTTGTCTGGATCAACAATATTACCATTTTCAGTGTTTACCCATTCACCTGTTTTACTATTATATTCGATTTCTATACTACGACCATCGGTAGCACCGGTAAGCACTTTTTTCTCGCCATCTTTAGGGGAATTAGTATTGCTAACATTATCACCAGTATCATTTCCTATATCATCATTTTTTACAGCATCAGAATTAATGCTATTTTCCTCTGGAATGCTTTCAGGATGTTTTTCTTTATTAATACCATGATTTTTCAATGTATTCATAGGATCTTCTGGACCAATAATATCACTATCTTTTGACGTATTTTCTTTAGTGTTGGAAATAGAGTGTTCTTTTGAATCATTAGGTATTTGACCTGCCGATTTTTCCTCAGTTGATTCATTTGTCCATGGTTTTGCACCATATTTCTCCAAAGTTCTTGGATACGGTTCTCCTAAAGCTGGTTTGGTTGGTTTCCATTCACCAATAACAACAGGACCACCATCAAATGGATTTCTAGTATCCACATTAAACGGACTATCACCTTCGGCCGGATTCTCGCTCCAGTGACGACCCATTTTATTATAACCATCTTTATTAAAACCAGTCCAATGATACCCGTCTTTACTGTAACCTTGTTTATTATAGCCCCAAGGATCAAAACCACTCCTATTGTAACCTTTGTAATCAAAACCTTCTAAATCATAGCCATCTCGATCGTAACCATCTTTGTTAAAACCATTTTTATTATAGCCAAACTCATCATATTCATTATTTTCCTTTAGCTGTTCTTTGTTAGCATTAGGTTTTTCCGTAGTAGTAGTTGAAGTTTTTTTGCCTTTTCCTTGAGCTAAATCGTCTTTGTTAAATCCATCTTTATTAAAGCCATCTTTGTTAAATCCATCTTTGTTAAATCCGTCTTTGTTAAAGCCGTCTTTATTGAATCCGTCTTTGTTAAAGCCATCTTTATTGAATCCGTCTTTATTGAATCCGTCTTTATTAAAGC
>RRZU011782525.1_pt1 | contig 11572 bp, 12 predicted proteins | sample 2165561 | NCBI WGS metagenome assembly RRZU01 (sample SAMN10456909, study PRJNA506462) | wastewater metagenome | isolation source: wastewater sludge | place: USA: Moscow, Idaho | reverse complement strand
GTTTCTGGAACTCTCTGTACTCTGTGTACCCCACTTTCAAATTTAAGTCTTGAATATGCTCCCTTTCCAGCAATTGAAAATGTTACCTCCTTAAGTCCACCAACACCTATATCACTCTTATCAATTATCTCTACCTTCCATCTATTTCTTTCAGCATATCTCACATACATTCTAAAAATATCTGATGCGAATAATGCAGCCTCATCTCCACCAGCTCCTGCTCTTATTTCCATTATTACATTTTTGTCATCATTAGGATCTTTTGGTAATAAGAGAATCTTTAACTCTTCTTCAAGACTAGGTATCTCCTCATCTAAAGAACGGATTTCTTCTAGCATCATTTCTTTCATTTCAATATCTTTTTCAATCTTTAAGTCTTCCCTTAGTGACTCCAATTCTTCTTTTTTAACTCTATAATATTTATATTTTTGTACTAACTCATCTATGCTATTTAATGCTTTATTATATTCCATCATTCTTTTAGGATCACTAGCAACATTAGGATCCATAAGCATTTGTGTTAATTCTTCATGTTTTAAAACAACATCATCTAATTTTTGAAACATTTCTTCCCTCTTTTCAAGTGTATTATTTATATTTTTTGTATTTTTTTAAAATTTGTAATATATTTGTACATATTATAACATAAATTTGTATCATTTACAATTTATATTCTATAATGTTATAATACAAAAGGTGATGAATATGAACAATATAGATGATATACTAAGTTATATTTTTAGTTTAAGACCAATAAATAAAAAAAAGAATCTAGATGAATTAATTCAACTATACCAATTACTTGATTACCCTTGCATTAATTCAAAAATAATACATATAGCTGGGACTAATGGTAAGGGCTCAGTAACATCTTACATTGAAAGTATTTTATTAGAATCACAATACAGTGTTGGTAAATTCATCTCGCCTCACATTTTGAAATATAATGAAAGAATTTCATTTAATCGAGACTGTATAGATAATAATAGCATAGTTAAGCTATTCAATGTAATTAATGATATTGTTAATTCTAATAATATTTATCTAAATTTTTTTGAATTTACAACATTTATAATGCTTCTTTATTTTCAAGATAAAAATCCAGATTTTATAGTACTTGAAACAGGACTTGGAGGTCGTTTAGATGCAACAAATATAGTAAATTCATATATTTCTATTATTACAAATATAAGTTACGATCATACTGATATATTAGGTAATTCTTTAGAAGAAATTGCCTATGAAAAAGCTGGTATAGTAAAAAATAACCAATTATGCTTATTTGCAGATAATAAACAGGAATTAATTGATGCTATAAAGCTAAAAACAAGTTTATACATAAATGTTATTGAAAAATATAATAATATAACTTATAATTTAGATACAAATAATTTTACAACTAAATTAACAATTAATGACTTTGAATTTGTACTTCCACTATTTGGTGATTTCCAAGTCAATAATTTTCTATTAGCATATGAGCTATCTAAGATATTAAATATAGAAGATAGAGTAATAAAAAATAGTCTAAAATCCATTGATTTAAAGGGAAGATTTGAAATAATATCAAATTTTCCATTAACTATTCTAGATAGTGCTCATAATGAAGATTCAGTAAAAGTATTAACAAATAATTTATTGAATTTATTTAATAAAAATGAGATCTTATTTATCACATCTTTGCTAGATACTAAAGATGCAAAATCATTTTTTAATCAACTTATAGATATAAGTAATTGCATTTACATTACATCTTTAAAAGGATATAATCATGGTTTAGATAGTTTTCAAATAAAAAATAAACTAATTGAAAATAATTTTAATTTATCTAATTTTAAATTTTATGATAGTCTTAAATTTTGTTATGAAGAAGCTATAACTCTAAATTACAAAGCTATTGTAATTTGTGGTTCATTTTATCTTATTTCAAAATTTAAAAATCTTATTCAAAGGAGTGATATTAATGTTTAAATCTATAACAACAACTATACTTTTAGTAGCAAGCTCATGTATGTTTTCTATTAATAGTGATATCTTTACTAATTCTCAAAAAAATGTAGGTACGACTACTACAAGTGCGCAATCTCCTAAACTAGTATGTCTTGATCCAGGTCATCAAAAAAACCAAAATACTGCTTTAGAACCAAATGCTCCAAATTCAAAAATCATGAAAGCTAAAATATCTTCTGGAACCGCCGGAGTATCCACTAAAAAGCCAGAATACCAACTTACACTAGAAGTCTCACTTTTATTGAGAGACAAACTGGAAAGTAACAATTATAATGTCTTTATGATAAGAACAACAAATGATGTTAATATTAGCAATAAAGAAAGAGCTATAATGGCAACAAATGCTAAATGTGATATCTATGTTAGAATTCATGCAGATGGATCAGAAAATAGAAGCGTAAACGGAATATCTATGCAAAGTGCATCATCAAAAAATCCCTATGTTAGTGCTTATTTTAGTAAAAGTGATTTATTATCAAAAAGTATATTAAATGAAACAATAAAATCAACTAAAGCAAATAACAGAGGGATTAACTATCGTGATGATTTAACTGGTACTAACTGGGCTAATCTACCAACCACATTAATTGAAATGGGATTTATGTCAAATCCAGAGGAAGATAGAAAGCTTGCATCTCTTGATTATCAAATAAAACTTGTGGATGGAATCTACAACGGAATTAATCTTTATTTTGAAAGTTACTCTAATTCTAAATAAAACCCTTCAAATAATTTAGGGCAAAGAACTCTCATTGTATCTGGTTCTTCTTCGTTCCATGTAATCTTGATATGAGGATAATCACTATCCTCATATTTTATTTTATCTTTATAATTATCAAACTCATCTAAATAAATTTCGTACAAATTTTCAAAACTTTCAACATTATTTTTCTTAGCATAAGCATCAACAGCTATATATAAAAAATCTTCATTTTCATAAAATTCACCATATAATTCATCTTCAGGTGAATCTACTAAATGTACATAATTAATTAAATTATCTGGATTATTTACAACATCATAAAATGCTTCTTTTCCTTTTGAAATAAGCCATAATCTGAAATAATCAAATCCATCATCTGAACATCCATGATTAACCAAATAAGCTGCGCACCAAAGTCTAGAACTATAAGATTTTGCCATCAATTCATCAATTATAATTCCAAAACTAAATATTTCTTCATTTGTTAATTTTGATAATTTTTCTGTCAAATTACTTATCAAATCAAATCCTTCTGATCCTTTATCTATTTCTTCTTTTATATATCCCCAAAATACTTCTTCTGTCATACTTAATTTATTCATCTTGAACCTCTCTTATTATTTTTTTATTTTTCCATTTTCATCAGTATGTAATGATTGATTTTCAAACATAATAAATAAACTTGTCCATTTCTTTGTCTCATTATTAAAAAAGAAAATACCCCCATCTGAATATGTTCTATCCTTAGTATCATAAGGAGGTAAACTTCCCTGATTCATATGAATATCGTGAATTCCTTTTTTATTTTCATACATATTACCAAAAATAAATATTTCAATTTCTTCGTTTTCTATAGCGCATTTAACATTATCTTCAATTATTTTCATAAGATATATTTTATTATTTGATATTCCATGGATTTTTTTTATTTTTCTTTTATCAAATAATCTCATCCTGACATAGTCTAACTTTAATTTATCATTACATAGTGATATTCCAGCATTATATTTAAGTAGTTCATCTAATATGCTATGATTATAATTATTGTCATAATATATTCTTAGTGATGTAGAATTAAACTCTTGTTGATTTTTTCTTATTGATCCTATATTTATAGATATATCATATTCATCTTTATTTGATTGTATAGTTATATGATAATGAGCTTTTTCATCTATATCATACCATTTATTAATTACTCTACCTCGTAGCATTACATAATTTTCTTTGCTTAAATTCATAATGACTCCATTTCATATAATAAAATAAAAGTACTGAATAAACAGTACTAGTATTATAGCATATTTTTTAAATTATAGAACCATATTTAAGAAGTTTTTTGTTCTTTCATTTTTAGGATTAGAGAACATTTCCTCAGGACTACTTTCCTCTACTATTTCACCATCAGCCATAAATATTACTCTATCACATACTTCTCTAGCAAATCCCATTTCATGAGTAACAACTACCATTGTCATTCCTTCACTAGCTAAGTTTTTCATTACTTGTAATACTTCCCCAACCATTTCAGGATCTAAAGCTGATGTAGGCTCATCAAATAAAATTGCTTCTGGATCCATTGCTAATGCTCTAGCAAGGGCAACTCTTTGTTTTTGTCCACCAGATAAACTTGATGGAAATACATTTGCTTTATCTTCAAGTCCAACCTTTTTCAAAAGTTCCAATGCTTTTTTATCGGCCTCAGATTTTGAAATCTTATTTAATGTAATGGGAGCTAGTGTAATGTTATCAGTCACATTTAAATGTGGAAACAAATTAAATGACTGAAACACCATTCCGACTCTCTCTCTCAATTTATCAATATTAAGCTTTGGGTCAGCAATATCCAATTCATCAACATAGATATGTCCATCTGTTATCTCTTCTAATCCATTTATACATCTTAAAAAAGTACTTTTACCAGATCCTGATGGTCCTATCACGCTTATTGCTTCACCAGGTGCAACATCAACACTAATATCTTTTAATACTACATTATCACCAAATTGTTTTTTTAAGTTTACTACTTTTATCATACTTTTAGCTTCTCCTCAATTTTATTAAATGTGATTGATAATACTTTTATTACTATATAATACATTGAAGCAATTATAAACATTGTTGCAAACGATTCATAGTTTGTTTGTCTAGCAATATCTCCTTTATTCATAAGATCTGGAGTACCAATAACTGTTAGTATTGATGTATCTTTTAAAGAAATAATAAATTGATTTAATATTGCCGGTATCATATTTTTTATTGCTTGAGGCAATATTACTTTAATCATGGATCTATTGAATGAAAGACCTAAACTCCTAGCTGCCTCCATTTGCCCGCTATCTATTGCTTGTATACCACCTCTAAATATTTCTGCAAGATATGCAGCTGCATTTAATGTAATTACAATAACACCTACTAATATAATATTCATTTTACCTTGACCTATCATAGGCAAAACTCCGAAATAGAAGAACATTGCTTGAACAATTAGTGGTGTTCCTCTTATTAAATCTATGTACTCATGTGCTATCCATTGCAATATTCTAATAGTTATATAAAATTTACTTTTTTTATTACGCGGGATTGAACTAAGGTATCCTAAAGCAAGCCCCAATATAGTAGAAAAAAACAATGAAAAAAATGTTATTGTTAGAGTTACACCTAAACCAAACATGAAACTTCCACTATATGTTTTCCATATATCAACTACTGTGTTTATAAAATCAACTACTGTGTTTATAAAATTCATATTTATTCCTTTCATCTGCTATGTGAGATTTTGTAACAATTTCAAAATAAATTGCAGCTCAAACATCTTAATTAATAGATGTGAGAGCTGCAACAGAAAAGAAAATCTATAGTTTATTTTTTACCAACATATTTCGCTACTATCTCATCATATTTTCCACTCTCTTTTAACTTTTTAAGACCTTCATTAAATTTAGTTATTAATTCTGCATTTTCACCTTTTTTAACCATAAATCCATAATTTCCTGTAGTCAACTTTTCAGTTCCAATTTTTAGTTTAGAAGCTGAATCTTTTGATAATGCATATGCTATTACTGGATAATCTTCAAATGCTGCATCTGCTTGATTATTAGTAACTGCTTGAAACATTGATACTGTATCTTTAAATGTTGCGACTTCTGCTTTTCCTTTTAAATTAGCTTCTACATATGCTGCTCCTGCAGTTCCATTTTTAACTGCTAATTTTTTACCTTCTAAATCTTTTCCTGTTTTTATTGTTGTATTTGCTGTATTAGTAACTGCAACTATACCTGTTTCATAATAAGGATCAGAAAAATCTACTGATTTTTTTCTTTCATCTGTTATACTTGCTCCTGCAATAGCACCATCTATTTGGCCAGATTGTAAAGCTGGAATTATTCCACCAAAATCCATTGGTTTTAATTCAAATTCAAACCCTTCTATTTTGGCTATTTCTGTTATTAAATCAACATCGATTCCTATATATTTACCATTTTCTTGAAACTCAAATGGAGCATATGTAGCATCTGTTGCTATAATATATTTTTTACCTTTACTAGAACTTGCACCAGTAGACTCTTTTGTCCCACCACAAGACACAACTAACATTAATAGTGACAATAATGCCATAATTCTCAACATTTTCATAATTCTCCTCCTAATTACTTTCTAAATTTTGTTTGTTAAAGTTTTTATTACATATTTTAAAGATATACTTATCACTAATTAGTAAGTATATCATACTAACCTATAATCTATTTTATCATAATAAAGGTTTATTTGTCAAAGGTTTAACGATATATGTTATCAATGCTTAGATTTGTTTTTCTTTTGACCTATATAACCTAATTCATCCAAAAAGTGCTGATTTTTACGCCATTTTCTTTTTACCTTGACCCAAAGTTTTAAATTAACCTTTAAATCTATTAATGATTCTATTTCTTTTCTTGACTCTATCCCAACTTTTTTTAAAAGTGCTCCATTTTTTCCTATAACTATGCCTTTTTGGCTATCTCTTTCAACATAAATAGTTATTTCGTATTTTCTAATATTTTGATTTGTTTCAACATCTGTTATCTCAACTGCAATACTATGAGGTATCTCATCAGATGTATTAATTAGTAACTTTTCTCTAACTGTTTCTACAACTATTTTGTTAACTGGTAAGTCTGTATAATAATCTTCTGGATAGAACCACATATCATTGCTCAAATATTTATCACAAATGTCAAATATTTTATGAACACCTATCCCATATTCACCAGTCATAGTTATAATAGCTTCAAAATCACCTAATTTCTGATTAACTTCCTCTAATTTTAGAGATATTTCATCATCCGTCATTTTATCAATTTTATTAATAACTAATACTATTGGTGTGCTTGAATTTCTCGCGTTTTCATTAACAAAAATATCTCCAGTACTAATTTCTTGAGTTCCATCTAACATAAAGAGTATCAAATCTGAATTATTTAACGTATCTAAAGCTACATTTGTCATATGTTCTCCTAACAAATGCTTAGGTTTATGTATTCCTGGTGTATCCATAAATATATATTGATTTTCTCCGATATTTATTATACCTTTTATTTGATCACGTGTAGTTCCAGCTTTATCTGAGACAATTGCAACTTTTTCTTTAATTAGTTTATTCATAAGTGTTGACTTCCCAACATTTGGCCTTCCAACTATTGCTATAAATCCTGATTTCATTCCATTTTCTCCTATATAATTTTATTTTCATAACTATTCTTATATTATATCATATTCTAGTAGATTTGTATCTTATGTCATATTAATAGTAAATTTATTAGTGTATTAATATTTCTAATTAGTAATTTATTTACAAAAAAAATGAGATTATCTCTCACTTCTTAATTTTAGTAATAATGCTAATAATTCTTGTTTTTCATTTTTCTTCATATCATCAAAAAATCCTATCGTATTTTCTGAATATTTTTCAAAAATTTCCTCTATTGTCATTTTCCCTTTATAGGTTAATGAAATCACAAATTTTCTTCTGTCAAATATATCTTTTTCCTTTTTAATATACTCATCTTTTCTTAAATTTTCAATTACAACTGTCATATTACCACTTGTAGATAGTGTCTTATCTATTACATCATTAACACACATAGAACCATTCAAATACAATGCTTCTAATACTGAAAACTGCGCTATTGTCAAATTATATTTATTAATAAAGTCATTTTGCTTTCTATTTAATGCTTGCATAACTCTATTCAATGCCATAACTATTTTTAACTCTACCTCAGTTTGCATATTTCACCTCACTTTGATTTTTTTATATACCTAATATATCACTAACTAGTGAGAAAGTCAAACACTACTTTGTATATTTTAATTCAACTCATACTTTCCTCCATTTATAATTATAAATTTATATATTTATTTATTTTTATATGGTATAATTACAATATTAAAATTAATTATTTGAAAGGATAAAATATGAAAAGAGAATTTAAAAATGACGACTTTAAACGCTATAATGATTCTAAAAAAAATGAGAAAATATACAATGATCCAAGCAAAATTAGTGCTCTTCTTAAAAAGTTGACTAAAGTATTTCACTTAATAAAAAATAATGAATTGTTATCTGAAGGAAAAATTTTATATTCATTACTTAAAGATTATAAAAATGGCATTTATCGAGATATTTCCAAAAAATCTATGTTAGTAATCATTGGTGGTTTATTATACCTTGCTAACCCTGCAGATTTAATACCTGATTTTTTAGTTGGAATTGGATTTCTAGATGATGCAGCACTAATAGGCTTAATATTTAAACAACTAAAAGAAGAAATTGAAAAATATAAATCTTTTAAAATAACAAAAGAAGGAATAAATGAAAGTTTTGATGATATAATTATTGATTAGTAAAGTACTCAATTACTTTGTATTCATTATCCTTATATTGAATCAATAGATATTCATTTTCATTGATTTTTTCATAATACGTATATTTGTATAAAACATTTCTATCCAACTTATTTTCCATTATAAATATCTCATCTTCCAGAAGCAATCTTATAAATTGCTTCTTTTCTTTTGTTTCAAGTGTTGGTTCAATAAACCTTTTTGGCCTTATTTTAAATTGACCATAGTAATCTAATAAAAGCGCTTTAAATAATAAATTTTTAGGTTTTATATAGTCATAAAGTACCCTATATATTTGATCTAAGTGATGACCTATTCTTGGAATGTTCTGTTCTTTGTAAAATAATCCTAATTCATAAAACCAATTAAAATAATCAATTCCATTTTTTTCAAAAAATATTATACTCATTGTTTTATTAAATCTACCACTATTCCAAAATTTTTCTAACATATCTTCGACTATTTTTATTTTTTCAATATCATCTTTAGACAACGAATTATTGCTATAAATTTCATATGGACCTTCTAAATCATATAAATATCCATATATTTCAGCTTGTTTACGTAAGCTTGTTCCTCTTAACATTTTTAGAAATCCTAATTGTAGTTCTTTTGATTTTAAATTAAAAACTTCATTAAATGATTCTTTGAATCGATCATATGTTTCGTATGGTAATCCAGCAATTAAATCAAGATGTAGATCAACAACACCACCTTCGTTAAGTTTATCAATATTCTCTTTAATTTTATTGAAATTTTGTATTCTTTTAACTGCCTTATTTGTTTTATCATATGTTGATTGTATTCCAATTTCAAATCTAATGAAATTTTTGGGGAATGTATTAATATAATCTATCATATTGCTTTGCATAATGTCTGCATATATTTCAAATTGACATATTGTAAATTTATTGTACAATGACTTTATCAAATTAAAAATAAATAGTGTGTGATTTTTATTTAAATTAAATGTCCTATCTAAAAATTTAACTGTTTTTGATCCATTATTAAATAAATATGTCAGTTGAGATTCTATATAATTAAATGAAAAATACCTCACATTTCCTTCTAATGATGACAGACAGTATTGACACATATAAGGACACCCTCTTGATGATTCAAAATATGATATTTTAGTCGATATTAGTAATCTATCACGCTCTAATTGATATGGTGATTCTAATTTTTCTAATTCACAAATATCAGCGATAGCAGGTTTTGCGATATAATTATCTTTATGTGCAACATGAATATTACTCACAGTTTCTTTATTAGCTATATTACTCAACAACTCTCCTAAAACAAATTCACCTTCACCAGAAATAATATAATCGATATTCCAATTATTAATAAAGAATTCTGTTTCATAGCTTACTTCAGGTCCACCAAGTATAATTATAATATTAGGTTTTTTTATTTTTAATTTTGTCACTAATTCCTTTATTTGTCTTACATTCCATATGTAAACACCAATTCCTAGAACATCTATATCTTCATCTATAATATCAACTAAAATATCATCTAATTTATCTTTTATTGTGTATTCTCTAAAGTCTATATCATAATTATTTTTATTAGCTACATATAACCATCTAAGTGCTAATGATGTATGAATATATTTTGCATTTAATGTTATTAATAGTGTTTTCAAGATGTCCTCCATTTATTATTACAAATATAATTTTTTTCCATATTATAACATAATTTATTATTAAATATGTATATCTGTAAATTTATTATAAACTCAAATAAAAAACTACACTAATGCATGTGTACATACGTGTAGTCTATCTTAATTATAAATTTATTTATTTCTTTTTAGTTGCTTGAAATTTTTCCCATATACCTGCTTTAGTTAGTATACTCTTAACTGTTTCTGTAGGTTGAGCTCCATTTTGCAACAAAGATATAATTTTCTCTTCATCCAAAGTTACTTGTTTATCTCCTTCTACTAATGGATTATAAGTCCCTACATAAGCTATTGCTTTTCCATCTCTTGCAGTTAACGCTTCCATTGCTGCAATTCTATAAAACGGAACTTTCTTTCTTCCTAATCTAGTTAATCTTAATTTTACCATTGAATCTTACCTCCAAAATATTTTTTAATTTATATGTTTTATTACTATCTTTTTTTAGATGACTTTTTCCCGCCACCAAGACCTGGAATTCCACCACTGTTAAACATTTTCATCATTTGTCTCATTTGCTCAAATTGCTTTATTAGTCTATTTATATCCATTACTTCGACTCCACTACCTTTTGCTATCCTAATTTTTCTACTTCCATTTAGAACTTTTGGATCTCTTCTTTCTTGAATAGTCATAGAAAATATTATTGACTCTACTTTTTTCATTTCTTTCTCTGCCTGCGCCATATCAATCATACTAGTATCGACACCAGGAATCATTTTCATAATACCTGCTAGAGAACCCATTTTTCTAATCATTTTAAACTGTTTCAAAAAATCTTCAAAATCAAATTGATTTTTTCTAAATTTATCTTCCATTTTTTTAGCTTCATCTTCAGAAATTGCTTCTTGAGCTTTTTCTACAAGAGAAACTACATCACCCATACCAAGTATTCTTGAAGCCAACCTATCAGGATGAAATGCAGATATATCATCTAGTTTTTCACCATCACTTATAAACTTGATGGGTTTACCAGATACTTCTTTGATTGATAATGCTGCTCCACCTCTTGTATCTCCATCTAACTTTGTTAACACAACTCCAGTTATATCTAATTCATCATTAAATGTTTTTGAAACATTAACAGCATCTTGACCTGTCATACCATCTACTACTAAAAGTATTTCATTAGGTGAGAAATCACTTTTTACTTTTTTTAATTCTTCCATAAGATTTTCATCTATATGTAATCTACCAGCGGTATCTAAAATAACGTATGTCGCATGTTGTTCTTTTGCTTTCACTAATCCTTCTCTACAAATTTCAGTAACATTATTACTATCTT
>RRZU012570625.1_pt1 | contig 11573 bp, 11 predicted proteins | sample 2165561 | NCBI WGS metagenome assembly RRZU01 (sample SAMN10456909, study PRJNA506462) | wastewater metagenome | isolation source: wastewater sludge | place: USA: Moscow, Idaho | reverse complement strand
TTTGTTCAGCGAAAACAACGATGGGTGTAACCATGACTAAAAGCAGTAAGATTAATCGTTTAATCATTTTACTGATTTTAGAAGTTTTAGATGTATTTAAAAGATTTTTATTCATTAAATCGACTCCTATTTTCACTTAATTATTCTATCATATTCATTAAGCATTATGTAATTTTTCGTGATTTTTTTTATTTAGTGGGTATTTTTTTCTTAGATGTGGTATATTAATTTCTAATGGAGGTAGTGTTATGAGTAATCAAAATTCAATGAGTAACAATATTCAATTGAGCTTTGGTGAAGAAGTTGGTAATTCAATTACACATGCCATTATGGCATTTCTGTTATTATTGGGATTACCTGTCGCAAGTATCTATGGTTACACTAAAGGTGGTTACCTGTTGGGTATTGGCTATGGCGTCTTCATCATTTCTTTATTTTTAATGTTTATGTCTTCAACTTTATATCATGCAATGTCTTATGATTCAAAACACAAATATGTCTTTAGAATCTTAGATCATATATTTATTTATGTTGCGATCGCTGGTACGTATACACCGATTTGTTTATATGTGATTGGTGGTAAGCTGGGTTATACAGTCTTAATTGTTCAGTGGTTAATGGTTTTATTTGGAATTCTTTATAAATCCATTGCACAAAAATCAATTCCGAAGTTGTCTGTATCCATCTATATGGGTATGGGATGGGCCGCATTAATTGTCTTACCACGTTTAATCAAACAAACTGATTTAATCTTCGTGTTATTAATTGCGCTAGGTGGGGTTTTATATAGTGTGGGTGCTTGGTTTTATATCCAAAAAGACCGTCCCTATTTCCACATGATTTGGCATTTATTTATTAATGCGGCATCTTTAGCACATTTTATTGCGATTATCTTCTTTATTGGATAATACGTAAAACTGTAATGGCTCCATCTTCTTTGTAGAAAAGAATGCGCCAGGGTCCAGTTTGAAAAACATGTGAGTGTTCAAATATTTGTTTACTTTGCGTATATTTATTTTCAAAGTAATCTAGAAGCATTCTTGCTTGAAGTGGTGTCACTTCTTTAAGATCTTCAAGTACTTGTACATGATATTGAATTGTCATAAACCTAAAACCTTTCTCAGTTCTTTACTGGAAAGCGTCTTAGGTTTTTTTATATGCGCTTTGTATGCTTCTTCAAAAGTATAAATGTCTAGCTCTTGTCTGATCTCTTTTAATGCACTTTCACGCAAAAATTCTGAGACACTCATTCCCTTTATCTCAGCAAAATTTCTTATTAATCGGTTCTCTTCATCACTCAGCCTCAGTGATACTGTATGGTTTGTGCTCATAAGGACTCCTTTACATCATAAGATTATTATAACTGACTTTGTATTCGTTTACAATACATAACGTATTATATTGTATTAAAAATTGATAAAAGAAAAGACCAGAGATTGTAATATCTTTGGTCTATGGGTTTTAAATAATAATATTGCCATCAACAATGATGTCAATTTCTTGACCATCATAAGTAACGCCAACTGCGTGCATGTCACTGCTTCCAAACATAAAGTCTTCGTGTAAGAGTGATTGGTTTGCGTTGTGTGCCTTAAGCTCTTCACGTGACATCTCCAAGCCACCTTTAAGGTTCATTGGATAAGCTTCACCTAAAGCCATATGGCATGATGCGTTCTCATCAAAGAGTGTGTTGTAGAAAAGAATGTTTAGATTTGAGATGGGTGAATCATAAGAGATTAGTGCAAGTTCACCAATTCTTGAACTGCCTTCATCTGTTTCTAAGAGAGACTTGAGTGTCTCTTTTTCTTTCTTTGCATCAAAGTCAATTACTTTTCCGTTTTCAAATTTCAACCAGAACTCATCAATGAGTTTACCATTATAGTTAAGTGGTTTTGTGCTATAGACAACACCATTCACATTTTGGTTATCTGGCATGGTAAATGATTCTTCAGTTGGCATATTGGGATTAAAGGTATGCCCTTTGGCGGATGTTTCCATACCGCCTGCCCAAATATGATCTTTCACAAGTCCCACTTCTAAATCAGTTCCAAGACTGTTTTTGAATTTGATGGATTTAAAGTTATATTCATTGAGTACTTTATTTTGATGATGAAGTTTTTCATTGTGTTTGTTCCAAGCATCAACTGGATCATCTTCTTTATTGATTCTTGTTGAGTAAAGAATGGCATCAAGCAGCTTTTCTTGACCTTCCTTTTCATCAAGTTCTGGGAAGACGACTTTTGCCCACTGGGGTGTTGGTAATGAAATCAGTGACCACTGTCCTTGATTACTCATGGAGTATTGTCTGTATTCTTTCATTGCCTCACCATTGGCTTTTGCGCTAGCACTGAGTTTTTCATCACTGATATCTTTTAATAGACCAGGTGATGGTGCATAAACTGATAAGCGACAAAAATCTTTAGAAATATAATCTTTATATTTATCTTTTTGCCACTGTGGAATGTGTGTAATGGTTTCTAAATCACGATATTCAAAGTGATATTTACCAATCACATCATCATTAAACTCAACAAATACTTCTTTTGCGCCAGCTTCATATGCTTCTTCTGTAAGCATTCTTGCGAATTCATAGTGTTCTGCTTTAACGTTTATTAAAACAGATTGTCCTTTTTGAACATTAACACCTGTTCGCACTGCAAGTTTGGCATATTTTTTTAAAAGTTCATTCATGTTTAAATCTCCTGGTTCATGTAACATAACATTGCAGCACCGATGACACCCGGTTCATCTAATGATGCCAGTTTGAATTTGGTGTCTCTCATTCCAGGATGAACCAATTCTTTATAACGTGCGATGACTTTGTCTAGGTATAAAGCGTGTGATTTTGAAACCCCACCACCAATAACATAAACAAAAGGATCACATGTATGAGAAATGGTTGAAAGCATGATTGCGAAGTCTTCAATCATATTGTTGATGATTTCTTCTGCAATTTCATTGCCTTCTTGCGCAAGTTCAAAGACGTGTTGTGCTGAATTAATCTCTTCAGAAATACGTTCTTTTCCTTGCATCACAATGGCTGTTCCTGATGCCCAGTTTTCTACAGCACCCGCATTTAAGTGGTTCAGTTTTGGTCTGTTTCTCTCAACAATGATATTTGCGACTTCTCCTGCATAACCATAACGCCCTGAAACAACACGGCCATTCACAACTAAGGCACCACCGATGCCTGTTGAATGGGTGATGTAATAGACAACTTGTTCACCTTTACCAGAACCCACAAGTGCTTCAGCAAGTCCTGCAACGTTTGCGTCGTTGTCCATATATACTGGAAGGTTCAGTCTTTGTGATAAATATTCTACCACTGGGAAATACGCAAAATCCTTAAGGTTGGTAGCGATGGTAATACATCCTTTTTCTTGATCTACAGGTCCTGGAATTCCAACACCTACAGCAACGGCTTCTTCTTTTCCTTTTAGCGCGCTTACCATGTCTAAAATATTATCTAAAACCTTAACAGGTCCAAGATCGGATTGAGAAACTCGTTTAATTTCTTCTAAAATTTCACCCTTGTCATTGACCAAGGCGACACGAACATTTGTGCCACCCAGATCAATACCTATATACTTTTTCATAGCCTTCCCCTACCTTAAATTATAATTATTTAACTTCGATAATTTTCATTGTGTTGGTTGCACCAATTCCTGATGGATAACCTGCAGCAATGATTACTTTTTTACCTGGTTCAATACCGTAACGTTTTGCGATTTGTGATGCTAATTCGTCATCGTTTGTCATGTTGTTTTGAATTTCTGAATAAATTGGCACAACACCCCAGTTTAACGCAAGACTTCTTCTTACTTTTTGGTCAAATGTTACTGCAAGTACTGGAACAATAGGACGGTATTTTGAAATACGACGTGCTGTGTTTCCACTTTGTGTAAAGGCAACAACTGCTGCTACATCTTTCATGTTTAAGCATGTTTCAGCAATTGACATACCAATTGAGTCTTGTGTAGTTGCATGTGATGAAGCAATCGCCATATCTAAACGCTCACGGAATGGGAAGATTTCTTCCATCGCAACTGATGTGTTGTACATTGTATTTACAGCTTCAACTGGGTAGTTACCTACTGCTGTTTCACCTGAAAGCATGATTGCATCTGTTCCATCTAGTACAGCATTCGCAACATCACTTGCTTCAGCACGTGTAGGACGTGGGTTTTCTTGCATTGATTCTAACATATGTGTTGCAGTAATAACTGGCTTACCTAAACGGTTTGCGACACCAATAATACGTTTTTGGTAGATTGGTACTAAGTGTGAAGCAACTTCAACACCAAGATCACCACGTGCAACCATCACGCCATCAGCAACTTCAAGAATTTCTTCAATATTGTCAACACCTTCCTGGTTTTCGATCTTAACAATAATTTGGATGTGTTCTTTTCCTTCTGATTCTAAAACACGACGAATATCTAACACGTCATCTGCACGACGTACAAATGAAGCTGCGATATAGTCAACATCATGTTGTGCACCAAAACGCACATCATTTTCGTCTTTTTCACTCATGAAAGGCATAGATAAGATAACTCCTGGAATATTAACACCTTTTGTTGTTTTAACATATCCTGGGTTTTCTACACGTGTAATTAAGTCTTTATCATCTTTATCAATAACTGTTAAACGAATATGTCCGTCATCAACTAAAATGTAGTCTCCAACTTCAACGTCATTGTAAACTTCAGGAACCTGTAAACAGAAACGTTCTTTTGTTCCTAGGAAATCTGCATCAAATCCAACTCTTACAACGTCACCTTCATCAAAATGAACGGCACCGTTTTCGATTTGTGCTGTACGGATTTCTGGTCCTTTAGTATCTAAAAGAATTGAAAGGTTAATGCCTGTTTTATTACTTACTTCGCGCACCATTTCCATACGTTTTAAGTGGTTTTCGTGAATATCATGTGAGAAGTTAAAACGAACAACGTTCATTCCTTCTTTAGCAAGTTGCTCTACTTTATCTGCAGTTTCAGTTGCAGGTCCAATTGTACATACAATTTTAGTTTTCTTTAAAAATTCCATTAGTATTTATTTCCTCCTACTATACTAATCTTTCTTGTAATTCAAATAATTCTTTACGTGATTTCTTGGTAACATTAAGTGCTACGCCAATATCCATTGTAACAAACTTATCATCAATAACACAAACACATTTGCTTGTTTCTCCTGATAATAAGGTTGAGAGCGCGAAATCTCCGTATTGCGTAGCCAGAATACGATCGCGAGCCGTGGGTGAGCCACCCCTTTGGATGTGCCCCAATACTGTTGATCGCCCTGAGAATGATGTGTTTTGTGATACCTTCTGCGCAAAAAGTTCTACATCCGTAATTTTCTCAGAAATAATTACAATCGCATGACGCTTTTTCTTCATTTCATCAATACGTTGTAAATTCTTTAAAACTTCGCTTTCATCAAAGCCAGTTTCTTTTGTAATGACAACTTCAGCCCCTACAGTAATCCCTGCATAAAGCGCTAAGTCCCCACAACGATTCCCCATTACTTCTACAACAGAGCATCGGTGATGACTTGAAGATGTATCACGCAATTTATCAACGTTTTCTATAATTGTATTGAGTGCAGTATCAAATCCAATTGTAAAATCAGTTGAAGCAATATCGTTATCAATGGTTGCAGGAACCCCTACAACATTTATGCCCATTTCAGAAAGTGCCGCAGCGCCTTTATAAGTCCCATCGCCTCCAATTGCAATGAGTCCTTCGATGCCACGATCCTTTAAGTTCTTTACAGCACGTTCTCTAATTTCGACAAGCTTAAAATCATCAAGTCTTGCAGAACCCAATAAGGTTCCACCCTTGGTGATGATATCTGAAACGTCGCTACGATTCATTTCAAAGATGTCATCAGTCACAAGACCTTGATAACCATTGTTAACGCCATAAACTTGGACGCCTTGCGCCAAGCCTGCTCTTACAACAGCACGAATGGTTGCATTCATACCTGGAGCATCTCCCCCCGATGTTAAGACCGCTATCTTCTTCATAATTCACCTCATTTAACATCATACCATATTTTATGTGCAAATTTGCACAAGATGTATCAATATTTTCTACTTTCTTCGACGATTCACACCAGAAATTTCAATTGGCTTTGCAATTGCTAACACACGATCCACAAAACGCTTCGCGCGGATCTGATCCATATTCCCTCTTGTATCTAAAGAATAGGTCTTTTCTAAAAGCTCAGGTGGATAATTACTGGTGAAAATCGTTTTCCTAAAATTCTCCATTCTCGCATTGAGTAAGGGTAATAAAACCTCATCTCTACCCCAAGTTGTAATCGGTTCTGCCCCCAAATCATCAATCACAAGGATGGATACACGCTTCAATCTTTCAAGTGTTGGATCTTGCTCAAAGCTTCCAAAGTTAGATTTTAAATGACTCAGTAAATCTGAAGGACTTACAAAAGCCACGCTGTGGTTTTCTTTCGCAAACCAATTTGTAATACAAGCTGCCAAGAAACTCTTACCGACACCCAAATTCCCAAACAAATATAAACCTTGGCGATCATCCTTTGTAAAAGAGATGGCATCTTGCATCGCTTTTAAGTAAGAGGGTGTTTCTTTATCTAATTCAATCTTAGAAAATTCAGCACTCTTTAAACTTTCATTTAAAGGAAACACAAGATAATTATCCAAATATTTCATGGCATCCTTTTCTTTTTGACTTAAAGAAACATATGCATATTCATCATAAAGTGAACCGGTATCCTTATCATAGATAAGTGATACATAACCACCCAAATCAGGATTCTCTTTCAATGCTTTATTAGAATAAGCATTCACACGTTTTAAATCATGAAGCCACTTTTCAAAACGCAGCGCATTATCTTCAATCACATCAAAAGGACATTCATAACGTTTCATAAACTCTTGAATGGTTGGATGGTTTTTTAACGCGTTTAAAAGTTGTATTCGCTTTTCTTTGGCTTTTTCATCCAGTACAAAGTTTAAATCTTTAAAACTCATCACTCATCCTCCTTCTGTAACATTTTTTGAATTGAAAGTCGCAGTTCATCCTGTTCACTATCAGATAAGACTTCTTCTTTTGTATATTCTGGCATGGTTTGTGTGGTCTTGATGCTTTGAGTTTTTGCTTTGGGTTTTACTTCAACTTGTTTTCTTGCATCTTCAAGTGTTGTGACACCATTTCGTTTCCAAGTAGAAGCAATCTTTTCAACATAAGCGCGGTTTAAATTATTGCTGTTAATTTCTAAAACATATTCCACTAAAAAGTTTACAACTTGGTGGTTAAATCCAAAGTTTTCAGTTAAAGATTTCACCAAGTTTTGATCTGATCCCACCACATATTCGTACCCTTGTTTATGTCGAATAAAGCTGACTGGATCTACATCATATGGATTTTCTTTATTGACTTTCATACGACCAAATTCTTTTTCAAGTAAATACACAAATTTCTTTGTATCAAAACGTTTGTTTTCAAAATTAGAACTGTTAATCATAAAACGCTTCATGGTTTCAAAATCAACATCAAATAATGTTCCCACTTCTTCAATCAGTTTTTTGAGTTGTGGTGTTCTAAATTCTATGGGATAGACAATATTTGGAATCCCTTCAAAATACAACTCAACATCAAATCTATTCTTTAATAGCGGTTCACTTTGTGCCGCTTGCGAAGACAGTGTCATTGGTTTTTGAGCAGGTGCATCTTGTTTAGAGAATGCTGCTTCTAGTTTTTCATCCCAAATCGCAAGGCGGTTTGGATCAAAGCGTTTAGAAATATGTTCACCTTCAATTGTTTTAGTATGTCTTACATAGCGAAGCACATTACGTTTAAAGGCTTCTTGACCACAGACAATGGAATACAAACGCCCAAACATTGCATGTTGTAAAAACATTTGAGGTGAAAGGGGCTCTTTTAAAACGTACGTATCTTTATCTTTACGATAGGTATTGAGTAAGTTCATTTGTTCGAGTTCTTGTCGTTGAATCAAAAGTTCATCACTGGGTGATTTTAAAATTTGAACCAATTCTTTTTCACTCGTTTCCAAAGACAACTTCCCCAACTCATACAGTGTTAAATATAAATTCAAAGCGTTAAAAGAAAAGACCGGTTGATAAAGCAATACCAAACTTTCCAAAGACTGTGGTGAAAGTTCAAATTCAGCTTGAATATTAATGTTGCGACTCATCATAACCCCCCTTTAGTGATTTTGTTTAGTTGTTTGTATAGAAAATCTAAATCTTTATTATTATTAATCACAATATCAGCGTGTTTCTTTTTATAAAGACTGCCATACTGTCTTTTTTCTCTTCCTAAGACATCTTTTTTACTGAAACCCTTATTTTCAAGTCTATGATGACGGTGTTTTCTAAATGCATCAACCACAATAATTTTATCAAAGATATCTTCAAACTTGGCTTCGAAAAGTAAAGGCACCTCCACAAAGATGGTTTCATCTTTATAGCGATCTTTTAATTCCAGTATCTCTTCTTTCACAATTGGAAATACGACTTCTTCAAGTGCAGTGAGTTCAGCCTCATCTTGAAACACGATCGCTGCAAGCGCCTTACGGTTCAGAGTTTTATCTTCATGAAGAATGGTGTCCTGATAACGGTCTTTAAGCCACTGATAAACAAGACCATCTACTTCATAGTATTGATGGACCATTTTATCACTGTCAAACACCTTAAAGCCTTTATCTTTAAAGTAATTTGCGACGGATGATTTTCCTGCACCAATGGTGCCTGTAATTGCTACAATCATGGCTTCTCCTTTTGACATGTTTCACAAAACACAGTCCCGCGTCCCCCTACTTTGATTTTAGTCATGGGTCTATCACATACTGTACAGGGTTCGCCTTCACGACCATATGCTTTTAAAGTGACTTGAAAGCGCCCAGTAACGCCAAGCGAGGAAGTGTAGGATCGAATGGTTGTGCCTCCTTCATCAATGGCCTTTTGTAGGACAAGTTTTGTTTCTTCTATAATATTTTTTAAATCTTGATCACTCAGTTTATTGGCTGGTGTTTCTGGATGCAGTTTTGCGCGAAAGAGGATTTCATCTGCATAGATATTTCCAATACCTGTAATGTGAGATTGGTCCAGTAAGACTGATTTAATGGCTCTTTTTCTATTTTTAAAACGTTCTTTTAGAAACGATACACTAAGACCAGGATCAAAGGGTTCATACCCCAAGTTTTTAGTTTTAAAATAAGCATCTAAATCACTGATGATTGCCATTCTGGAAAACTTTCTTGTATCAAGATAGTGTACATGGTGGTTTTGAGTTTTAAATTCAACATGCGTGTGTTTTGTGATCGGTGTTATATCATCATATAAATAGAACTTTCCTTCCATGCGAAGGTGTACTACCCAATAACAATCTTCAAATTCAAAGATCAGATACTTACCCCGTCTTTTCACATCTTTAAAAGTTTTACCACTTAAATGTGCGATTTGAAATTCGCTATTTGTTTCTAGAAGTGGTGCATAATGAATTTGAATCCATTCAATGGTTTCATTTACAAGATTATGTTTTAAAACATTTTTAATTGTTTCTACTTCTGGTAATTCAGGCATTACGATTCCATCCATGTATCCCCTTCAGAAAGGGATACTTTAAGTTTGATTGGCCAATCAACAATGGTTTCCATAATAGAAACAACCTCTTTTTCAATCATTTCTTTTTCTTCTGGTACAACATCCAAGACAAGCTCATCATGAACTTGTAAGATCATCTTACTCTTTTTGTCTTCTAAATAAGCGTCTACTTTAACCATGGCCATCTTGATAATATCAGCGGCTGTTCCTTGGATGGGCGCATTCATGGCGGCGCGCTTTCCAAATTCTCTTAAAGCACGATTGTTGTCGTAGATTTCAGGAATATAGCGTCTTCTTCCAAAGTAAGTCTTCACGTAGCCCTCTTTTTCACAAAGTGCAATTTGGTCATCCATATATTTAGAAATTCTTGGATAAACCGCATGATACTTTGTTATATAATCAGATGCAGATGACATTGTAATGTCTAACTGTTGGCTTAAACCATAAGGACTCATTCCATAAATGATCCCAAAGTTAACGGATTTTGCTTCACGTCTTTGTGTTGCATCAACTGATTCCACATTGAAGATTTCTTTTGCGGTTTGTGTATGGATGTCTTCATCATGATTAAAAGCAGCCATCATTTTTTCTTCTTCTGCTAAAAATGATAATACACGAAGTTCAATTTGAGAATAGTCAATACTGATTAAAACGTTCCCCTCACTTGGCACAAAGGCGCTTCTAATTTTTCTTCCTTCTTCGTCCTTCACAGAAATGTTTTGTAGGTTGGGTTCAGAAGAGCTTAAACGGCCAGTTTGAGTTGCGTGTTGGTTGAGTCTTGTATGGATTTTACCATCATCTTGAATGTGTTTTTGAAGCCCTACAGCGTAGGTACTGTATAACTTTTGAACCACACGGTATTCTAGAATTAATGGTACGACAGGGTGTTTGTCTTCTAATTTTTCTAAAACATCAACAGCTGTAGAACGTTTTTTTATCATGGGTAATTCTAAAGTATCAAAGAGTACTTCAGAGAGTTGCTTGGGTGAATTTAGGTTAAATTCAACACCCGCAAGTTCATGAATTTTCTTTGTGAGTGTATCAATTTCTTCTTTTTTCTCTTCAGCAATATCATTGAGTTTTTTCTTATCTACAGAAAAACCGGTATGTTCAGATTTTGCGAGTACTTTAATTAAAGGACGTTCAATTTCTTGATATACATCAAAGACGCCATCATTTTTTGCCTTTTTTTGAAGGATGTTCCATGTATCAAAGAGTTTCTTTGCGGTTTTAAGATTTTGACTTTGTTCGTCCAAATCGTGATACCAAAGATTGTATTCATCTTTCACTTTATCGAAAGTATTTAAAGATCCATCCACAATAAATGCCAAAATAGTAATATCATCAAACAGTTTATCTTTAACATCCATTTGATTTTCTAACATAAAACGATACAGTGGTTTGGCTTCTGAGACATAGATTTTAGATTTTTCTAAAAGTTCTGCGAAATCTTGATTTAACACCATTTCTTGTGGTGTTAAATAACTGTATCTAAAGCCATCTGAGACATAAGCCCCTTCAACTTCTTGTGCTTTGTTGAGGGTTAAATTTATGGCACAGTCATTACCTACCCAAGTTTTATCAAACTCTGAAAAGGTAATGGTTTCTTCAGTGGCTTCTGTTTCTACTTCTAGAACTAAAGAGTTCATATCGTATTTTCTATAAAAAGCATTGGCTGTTTCTACATCGATGTTGAGTTTAAAATCTTCAATATCTAGATCCAGTGGCACTTCTGTATGAATCTTTGCCAAGTTATAAGAAAGATACGCTTGATCTTTATAGAATCTTAAGTTCTCACCCATTTTACCCTTAACACCTTCCGCATTGGCGTAAACAGTATTCTTATAACCAAATTGATCAATGATTTTATTTGCGGTTTTTTCACCTACTGAAGGCACACCTGGAATATTATCAGATGCATCTCCCATTAAAGCTTTCATATCAACAACTTGTGATGGGGTAATGC
>RRZU011264466.1_pt1 | contig 11575 bp, 10 predicted proteins | sample 2165561 | NCBI WGS metagenome assembly RRZU01 (sample SAMN10456909, study PRJNA506462) | wastewater metagenome | isolation source: wastewater sludge | place: USA: Moscow, Idaho | reverse complement strand
GTCGGGATCGCGGAAGTAGCCGCTGTAACCACCCCAGGAAACCAGCTCGGGTGCCTTGGCGATGGTGCCGCCGATGCTCTCGATCTTGGCGAAGACCGCATCGACCTCGTCTTTGCTCTTCGCGTTGTACGCGAGGGTGATTCCGGTGAATACCGCGCGGGGGTCGGCGGTCTGCGGCGGCGAGGCCGCGTCGATGTCCTTGGCGAGTTCCTTGAGCGGAAAGAGTTCGAGCTTCGTGCCTCCGTTGTCGAAGAACACGATCTGAGGGTTGTCTTCGTTGTTGGGCGTCTTGAACCCTAGGCCGTCCCTGTAGAAGGCGCGTGACCGCACGAGGTCGGTCACGCCGAGGCAGATGAGGTTGATCCGGTCAATCCTGGGCGACGGAACTGCGCTGGTCATGACGCGACCCTACCGCGGCGGCTTTCGTTGTGCAGCGCGAAGATCCGGCGCGACTTTCACCAGCGGAAGGGGTCGTCTCGCTCGGGGAGGAGGTGCGGGCCGGCCTCGTAGAAGACGATCATGGGGTGGTCGCGGTCGTTCTGCCATCTCTCCGCCATGACGACCGTCTTGGTGCGCCCCTTGCGCCGCGCTTTCTCCTGCAGTCGCTTTCGCCGAGCGGGTTCGATCACATGGGCCCGCGCGTAAGAGACCGCCTCGTCATCGACGGGGCTGTCTGTCGACCTAGAGACCTCGCCTCCGCACCACAGGACCGCCCAAGCCGCACCCGAGTCGATCGCGCGGATCGCATCGTCGACGGCGACAGCTTCGTCGGTCCGCCTCCACTCGCTCATGGGCCGATCGTAGTGTCAGTCCGCGTGCGGCCTGCGCCGCTCGTGTTTGAGGTCGGAGCGACGCTTCTTGGCCTCGAGCCGACGGAGTTTCGAGGCCCGCGTCGGCGTCGTTCGCCTCCTGGAGGTGGGTGGGGTGACTGCTTCTCGGATGATGGCGGCCAGCCGTTCGCGGGCGAGGGCTCGGTTCTGGCGTTGCGAGCGGTGGGCAGATGCCGTGATGGTGAGGACGCCGTCGGAGAGCCTCGCGCTGAGGCGCTCGAGCGCGCGGGTGCGCTGGGCGTCGTCGAGCGACGTGGTGGTCGCGATGTCGAGACTCAGCTGCACGCGGGAGTCCGAGGTGTTCACTCCCTGGCCGCCGGGGCCGGATGAGTGGGAGAACCGCTCGGTCAGTTCCGCGGCGGGGATCGTAATACCGTCCGGGGCGCCGCGGACCGGGCGTATGTGCAGATCGTCCATGCCCCAACTGTGCCTTGTTCAGTCCGTCGAGATGCCGTCGGTCGAGCGTGGCGATCCGGTCGGTGCGTCGAGTCCTTGGAGCAACTCGTCGACGCGATCGGCGGCCGGTTCGGTGCCGGTGAACAGATCGTGCCGGGGACGCGTCGCGTCCGATTCGCGTCGGATCGCCTCGGCGAGCCCGATCAAGATGCCCTCAGGTCCGCGCACGTAGCAGAGCCGGTAGACCTCCTCATATCGGACCACCTCGCTGCTGACGAGTACCGCGCCGCGCTCGTACAGCCGAGCCAGGGTCACGTCGATGTCGTCAACATCGAACATGACGCGCAGATAGCCCAGCGCGTTGACGGGGGCGTCTCGGTGGTCGGCGACGACCGATGGTTCGAGGAAGCGGGAGAGCTCAAGCCGTCCGTGACCGTCGGGCGTGCGCATCATCGCGATCTCGACGCGCTGCTCGCCCAGGCCCGTGACGCGCCCGGCCCACTCGCCGTCCACCGTGCCCTGCCCCTCGAGCTCCAGGCCAAGGCCGCGGAAGAACTCGATCGCCGCGGCCAGATCCTCGACGACGATCCCGACGTTGTCCATCCTCACGCTCATGACGCCATCCTACGAAGACGATCCCGCGGCGAAGCGGCTCAGCACTGGATCGGCCAGGACTCGCGCCGGGGTGCAGAGCGTCTGTCCGAGGCAGGCGAAGAGTTCGTCCCGGCTGCCGAAATACTCCTTGACGATGAGAGTGCGCATGCCATCGGGGGAGGGGTAGCGGGCGGACCTGCGTGCGCCTACTTCCAGCCGCCGATCCGGGCCGCGAAGGCGTCGCCGACCCTGGTGGGGAGGATCGAGCCCAGCGCGATCATCGCGCGGGCCTGGGAGCCGTCGCCGCCCTCGACGACCCGGCGATCGCACCGTGAACCCGGACGCGGGGCGCTAGGTGTTGGGTTTTGGTTCAGATCTGACCCAAAATCCGACTCCTAAGCGGACCTCGGCCCACCTGCCCCCAGGTTGTTGCGGCGGCGAAACATCGGCGAAACCTCCCTCTGATTGCATTTCTATCGACCGATAGAAAGTAGGTGTCAGATGATGGCGGAGCAGTCAGGCAGGTCTGCCGCGCTGAGCAGCGTGACGCAGGCGCGCTCGGATGCCCGTTCGCGGGAGAAGCGGTCCCCGTGGATGCCCTACGTCCCCGCGGCGTCGTCGCCGGTGCCGCCGGAGGGCGTCGCAGCAAGCGATCTCCTGTGGTCGGAGTCGGTCGCGCCCGGCGGGTACACGCACCTTCGCGTCGCTCGGGGCACCCGCATCCGCCTGGAGGACCCGGAGGGCGACGCGTCGGCCGCGGTCGTCCTGTTCAGCGCGCTCAACACCGCAGAGCGGCTCAACATCGCCGACACCCAGAAGATCCCGTGGCAGGCCTACCTCGGCGAGGGGCATCCGCTCCTCTCCGGAGACGGGCGCGTCCTCGCGACCATCGCGGAGGACACCTCCGGCCACCACGACGCCTTCTGCGGCGCGGCAGGCGACGCGTGGAACTTGGCGAAGTACGGCTCGGCCATCCCCGAAGGCCCGACGCCGTCCGGGCACGCCCTGCTGCGCATGGCGGGCACGAAGCATGGCCTCGATCGTCGGGACCTCCCTCCGGCGGCCTCGTTCTTCCAGGGCGTCCGCGTCGCGGAGGACGGGTCGTTCGTCTGGACCGGGAGCGCCGGACCGGGCACCCATGTCGACCTGATCGCGGAGCTCCCGCTCATCGTCCTCGTCGCGAACGCCCCCCACCCCCTGGATCCCCGCGCCGACTACGCCGTCAGCACGATGCGCGTGCACGCGTGGCGCGGGCGGCCGACCGCCCCCGGGGACGCGCACTACGGCGCCACGCCGGAGCGCGAGCGCGCCTACCGGAACTCCATCGCCCACGCCGAACTCGCAGGCCTCTGAGAGGAAACCATGGTTGAAACGACAGTGCCCCCTCGCCCGATCCACGCGGCCGACAGCCCGCTGGACTGGTCCGAGCCGGCCGTGGACGGCACGGCGATCGTCGATCAGGTCATCGCCCCCCGTGCCTCGTGGTCCGCGAAGGTCGACGCGGGGGACGTCTTCACCCTCGTGGATGTCGGCGGCAACCAGTCGGGCGACTGCCTCATCTTCGCGGCCGACGACACGTCCGAGCGCTACAGCGCTCCCGACACGCTCCTCTGGCAGAACAACGCGTACGTGTCGCTCGGCACCGTGCTGCGGTCCAACCTGGGCGAGCCGCTGATGACGGTCGTGCTCAACGAGATCGACCGGCAGGACACCATCGGCGGCGCGTGCAGCAAGGAGTCGAACACCCTGCGCTACGGCCACCACACCGCCTACCAGCACGCCTGCCGGGAGAACTTCCTCTACGAGGGTGCCCGCTGGGGGCTCGGCGCGCGCGACCTCGTCTCGAACCTCAACTGGTTCATGAACGTGCCTGTCGAGGCCGATGGCGCGCTCGGCATCGTCGACGGCATGTCCGCGCCGGGCCGGCGGGTCGCGTGCCGGGCCGAGAGGGACGTGATCGTCGTCATCTCCAACTGCCCGCAGATGAACAACCCCTGCAACGACTTCAACGTGACGCCGTTGCGCGCGATCGTCACCCGCCCGGAGGGTGAGCTTTCGTGACGCCGACGCTGCTTGTGGCGAACCGCGGCGAGATCGCCCGCCGCATCATCCGCTCCGCGAGCGCTCTCGGGCTGCGGACCGTCGCGGTCTACTCCGACGCCGACCGCGCCGCGCCGCATGTCCGGGAGGCCGACGTCGCCGTCCGCCTGGGCCCCGCGCCCGCTCACGAGTCGTACCTGCGCGCCGACGCCGTCATCGCGGCCGCGCTGGCCCAGGGCGCCCAGGCGATCCACCCCGGCTACGGGTTCCTGTCCGAGAACGTGGCGGCGGCGCGCGCCGCCGAGGCCGCTGGGCTGACCTGGATCGGGCCGACCCCGGAGCAGATCGAGACCTTCGGGCTCAAGCACACGGCGCGGGAGCGCGCCGAGGCGGCGGGGGTGCCGCTGTTGCCCGGAACCGGCCTTCTCCTGTCGGTGGACGACGCCGCGGCGGCGGCCGAGCGGATCGGGCTCCCAGTCATGCTGAAGGCCACCGGTGGCGGCGGCGGCATCGGGATGCGGGTGTGTCACACGATCGACGACGTCGTCGAGGGCTTCGCGTCCGTCGCCGCGACGGCGGCGCGCAGTTTCGGCGCTGGCGGGGTGTTCCTCGAGCGCCTCGTCACCCGCGCCCGCCACGTCGAGGTGCAGGTGTTCGGAGACGGTCGGGGCCGGGTCGCGATCTTCGGCGACCGCGACTGCTCGCTGCAGCGACGCAACCAGAAGGTGATCGAGGAGGCGCCGGCCCCCGGGCTCTCGGATCGGCTGCGCGCCCAGATCCACGACGCCTCGCGTCGCCTCGCGGAGAGCGTGCAGTACCGCTCGGCCGGGACGGTGGAGTTCATCTACGACGCCGAACGGGACGAGGCCTCGTTCCTCGAGGTGAACACGCGCCTCCAGGTGGAGCACCCCGTCACCGAGGCCGTCTGCGGCGTCGACCTCGTGGCGCTCATGCTGACGCTCGGCTTCGAGGGGCCCGACGGCGTCGACCCTGCGCTGTTCACCGGCGCGAATCCGCCGACCGGGCACGCGGTCGAGGCCCGCATCTACGCGGAGGATCCGGCCCGGGGTTTCGCCCCGTCGCCCGGCCTCGTCACCGGCGTCGAGTTTCCCACCGGCGACGGCGTGCGCGTGGACTCGTGGATCGAGCGAGGGCTGGAGGTCACGCCCGACTACGACCCGATGCTCGCGAAGGTCATCGTCCACGCCGCCGACCGCGACGAGGCGCTCGACAAGCTCGCCGCGGCGCTGGGCTCGACGCGGATCGACGGCATCGTCACGGGGATCGGCATGCTCAGGGCGCTCTGCCGTCACGAGTCCGTGCGCCAGGTCACCCACAGCACGTCGACGCTGGGCGATCCCGACGACCCAGACCCGCGCATCGACGTGATCGTCCCGGGCCTGATGACCACCGTCCAGGACCTGCCGGGACGCATCGGGCTCTGGAAGGTGGGCGTCCCCCCGTCGGGGCCGATGGACGGGGTGTCGCTGCGCGAGGCGAACCTCGCCGTGGGCAACGCGCCGGGGGCTCCGGGCCTGGAGATCACGATGTCCGGCCCGCGGCTGCGGTTCTCGGCCGAGAGCGTCGTCAGTGTGACGGGCGCGGACGTCGCGGTCGCCGTCGACGGCGCCGCCGTCCCGCAATGGCAACCGGTGACCGTTCCCGCCGGCGGGGTCCTGTCGATCGGGGCGGTCACGACGGGCATGCGGGCCTACCTGGCCGTGCGCGGGGGCCTGGACGTCCCGGCGTACCTCGGCAGCGCCTCCACCTTCACCCTCGGCGGGTTCGGCGGACACGGTGGGCGCGCGCTGATCGCCGGCGACGTCCTTCGGCCCGCGCCGGCGGGCGACGGCGTCGCGACACCCACGCCGGCCGCGCGCCGCCCGATCCTGACCCACGACTGGACGATCGGCGTGACCGAGGGCCCGCACGCGGCACCCGAGTTCTTCACCCGCGCGGACATCGACGAGTTGTACGCGGCCGTCTACGAGGTCGACGTGCAGTCGGCGCGGACCGGCGTGCGGCTGCGCGGCCCGAAGCCCACCTGGGCGCGCGAGGACGGAGGCGAGGCGGGGCTGCATCCGTCGAACATCCACGACACCGCCTACGCGATCGGCGCGCTCGACTTCACCGGCGACACGCCGATCATCCTCGGCCCCGACGGCCCCAGCCTCGGAGGATTCGTGTGCCCCGCCGTCGTCGCCAGCGGCGAGCTCTGGAAGCTCGGCCAGCTCCATCCCGGCGACACGGTGCGCTTCGTCCCGGTCCGGGAGGCGGACGCGGCGCGCTTCCAGGCCACGCTCGTACCGGGCCGCGGCCGCGGCGACGGGGACGACGGCGTGATCGCGCGGCGCGACGCGGTCACCGAGCGCGGCGCGGAGCTCGCGCCGTCGACCACGTACCGGAGGGACGGGGACGCCAACATCCTCGTCGAGTACGGTCCGAACGTCCTCGATCTCGGGCTTCGGATGCGCGTTCACGCGCTGGAACAGGCGGTCGCGGAGCTGGCGATCCCCGGCGTGCGCGACGTGACCGCGGGGATCCGCTCCCTGCAGATCCAGACCGACCCGGGGGTGCTGCGCGCCTCGGAGCTGCTCGAGCGATTGCAGCAGATCGAGGATGCGCTGCCCGCGACGCGAGAGCTCACCGTCCCCTCGCGCGTCGTGCACCTTCCGCTGTCGTGGGACGACCCCGCCACCCGGCTCGCGATCGAGCGGTACATGTCGAGCGTCCGCGACGACGCGCCCTGGACGCCCTGGAACATCGAGTTCATCCGGCGGATCAACGGGCTCGACTCCGTCGACGACGTCAAGCGGATCGTCTTCGACGCCGACTACCTCGTGCTCGGCCTCGGCGACGTCTACCTCGGCGCGCCCGTCGCGACCCCGGTCGACCCGCGGCACCGGCTGGTCACCACCAAGTACAACCCCGCCCGCACCTGGACCGCGGAGAACTCCGTCGGCATCGGCGGCGCCTACCTGTGCATCTACGGGATGGAGGGCCCGGGCGGCTACCAGTTCGTCGGGCGTACCGTGCAGGTCTGGAACAGCTTCCGCCGGGGCGGACTTTTCGACGAGAACCCCTGGGCGCTTCGGCCGTTCGACCGGATCAAGTGGTACCCCGTCTCGGCCGACGAGCTGCGGGAGCTGCGCGCGGAGGTCGCCGCCGGTCGCGGCAGCTTCCGCACCGAGGAGGGCGAGTTCTGCCTGGGCGACTACCAGGACTTCCTCACGAGGGAGGCGCCGTCGATCGCCGAGTTCCGGGACCGCCAGCAGGCGGCCTTCGGCGCCGAGAAGCGGCGCTGGCGCGAGGCGGGGGAGTTCGACCGCACCTACGACGACGCCATCGCGCCCGCCACGGAGATCACCGTGCCGGACGGATGCGTGCCGGTGACCGCTCCCTTCGCGGCGAGCGTCTGGAAGGTCGACGTCGCGGCCGGCCAGTGGACCGAGGCCGACGACCGGCTACTGATTCTGGAGGCGATGAAGATGGAGAACCCCGTGCTGGCCCCGGCGAGGGGCCGGGTCCTGGAGGTACATGTGGAACCGGGCGAGCAGGTGCGTGCGGGACAGGTGCTGGCGACGGTGGAGGTGGACCGGTGAGCGCGCTCGCCCAGGTGCGGGCGGCCTACGAGCGCATCGCGGCGGTCGATCGTCCCGAGATCTGGATCGCCCTGCGTGATGTGGAGGACGTCGCGGCGGAGGCGTCCGCCGTCGACGAACGGGTGGCGGCCGGGGAACGGCTGCCGCTCGCCGGCGTGCTGGTGGCCGTCAAGGACAACATCGACGTCGCCGGCTTCCCCACCACCGCCGCCTGCCCCGCGTTCGGGTACCTGCCCGACGCGGACGCGACGGCGGTGGCCCGGCTCCGGGGCGCCGGCGCGATCGTCGTCGGCAAGACGAACCTGGACCAGTTCGCCACCGGCCTGGTCGGCACGCGGAGCCCGCACGGCCCGGTCCGACACGCGTGGCGACCGGACCGGATCTCCGGGGGATCGAGCTCCGGGTCGGCGGTCGCGGTGGCGCTCAGCCTCGTCAACATCGCGCTCGGGACCGACACGGCGGGCTCCGGGCGCGTCCCCGCCGCGCTCAACGGGATCGTGGGGATCAAGCCCACCGTCGGCATGGTCCCGACGACCGGCGTGGTTCCCGCGTGCCGCTCGATCGACGTCGTCACGGTCTTCGCCCGCGACCTGACGCTCGCACAGTCGGCGGTCGAGGTGATGAGCGGACCCGACGGCGTCGACCCGCTCGTCCGCGGCGCGGGCTCCCCGCGCGCCCTCGGTGCGGCGCCCCGCATCGCGATCCCCACCTCCGAGCACCTCGACGGCTTGGCCGACGGCTGGCGGGACGCCTTCGCCGTCGCGGTCGATCGCCTGCGCGAGGTCGGCGCGGAGGTGACGGAGGTCGACATCGCGCCGCTCCTCGAGGCGGCCTCGCTCCTCTACGGGGGCGCCTTTGTGGCAGAACGCACCGCGGCGGTGGGGGACTTCATCCGGGCCCACCCGGAGCTGGTCGGGACGGACATCGACCCGACGGTCGCCGAGATCGTGCTCGGGGGAGACGCCTTCACGGCGGTGGACGTCTTCAGCGACCGCGAGCGGCTGGAGCGCCTCGGCCTGGCGGGGAGGCGGGTGCTCGCGGGTTTCGACGCGCTGCTCACCCCGACGACGACGTGGCACCCGACCCTCGCCGACGTCGCCGCCGATCCGATCGGCGCCAACGCCCGGATGGGCCGCTACACCAACTTCGCCAACCTGCTCGACTACGCGTCGCTCGCCGTTCCCTGCGGCACCGTCGACGGCCTGCCGTTCGGGGTCATGCTGACGGCGCCCGCGTTCTCCGACGACCTCCTGGTCGACATCGCGCGGCGCCTCTCGCAGGCCGAGCTGGAGCTGCTCGTGGTCGGCGCCCATCTGCACGGGCAACCGCTGAACCATCAGCTCGTCGCCGCGGGCGGCCGGTTCGTCCGGACCGTCCGTACCGCGAGCGCCTATCGGCTCCACGCCCTGCCGACGACGCCGCCGAAGCCCGGTCTGCGCCGCGTCGCGTCCGGCGGGGTCGGGATCGAGGGTGAGGTGTGGCGGCTGCCCGCGTCCGGGCTCGGCAGGTTCGTCGCCTGCCTGCCCCAGCCGATGTCGATCGGACAGGTCTCGCTCGACGACGGGACCACCGTCACCGGATTCCAGGCGGAGGGGATCGCCTTCGACGGCGCGCCCGACATCAGCGCGCACGGGGGCTGGCGAAACTACCTCGCGGGAGTCGCGGCACAATAGGCCCATGACGAAGACCCCTGGCCGGCCGAGACTGCATCCCGGACAGCCAGGGGTCGAGTCGCGCGAGGAGATCCTCGCGGCCGCGGCCTCCCTCTTCGCCGAGAAGGGGTTCGCCGGATCGACCACGCGCCAGATCGCGGAGCGCGCGCGGGTGCGCCAGGCCAGCCTCTACTACCACTTCTCCGGCAAGGAGGCCATCCTCCTCGAGCTCCTGCAGGCGTCCGTCACGCCGACCCTCGCGAGGGCGGAGGAGTACCTCCAGGCCGAGGATGCGCGCGCCGCCCTTTACGACCTGGCCCGCGCGGACGCGGCGATGCTGCTGGCGGAGCCGCACAACATCGGCACCATGTACCTCTCGCCGGAGATCGACGCACCGGCCTTCGCCGAGTTCCGGGCGGCCCGCGGCGAGCTGACGAGGATCTACGGCGAGTTGGCCAGGCGGATAGACCCGGAGCTCGACGAGGGTTTCGCCGGCACCTGCTGCATCCAGCTCGTCGAGATGGTGATCCGCGTGCGCCAGGAAGGCACGGAATACGACGAACTCGCCGACCACATCGCGCGCGCGTGTCTGCGCGTCTGCGGTGTGATCGGCGAGTGGTCGATCAGCTCGCGGTGACCCCCGCGCCCGCCGTCGGCGCGAGCTCGGGCGCCGTGGCGAGTTCCTTCTCTTGCTCGAGGCGCAGCGCCTCGACGACCTGGAGTTCGTACTCGAGTTCCCCGGCGGTCCGGGGCCGCAGCCAGGCCATGAGGACGAACACGCTCATGCTGATGGCGAAGGCGAGCAGGGTGGCCCAGCCGTCGAAGGCCTCGGTGACCAGGGTGTTCGGGACGTGGAGGATGTTGTTCTCCACCCCGTAGAAGGTGGGCTGGAGGGCGAGGAAGACGACGCGCACGCCGAGGCCGACGCCCGCGGCCGTGAGGATGGCGGCCCGGCCCGGCCGCATCCAGAAGACGCCCGCGATGAACGGGCCGGCCAGGCAGGCGAGCATGAGGTCGAAGGCGAGGGTGAGGAGAACGCCCGTCTGGCGAGGATCGCGCCGGAGGCCGTGGAGAACGAGGCGGCGACCACGCCAGACAGGACGAGGATCGACAGCGCCGGGGGCACCCACTGGTCGAGCAGCTGATAGAGCACCGGCCCGTCGGCGGCCGTCAGCCCGAGCACCGCCGACGCCGTGAGGGCGACGAGCGCGAAGATCGTCCCCACGACCGCGGTGATGATGGCCGCGGTGAAGCACGCGCGCCGCGCGACCTGCGGACTGCGCGCGCCGAACACCCGCTGCATGAAGTCGATCGCGACGACGTCGCCGATGCCCAGCGCGACGAGGGTGGCCCAGTTGATCGGCGCGCCGTGGGCGGCGCTGGTGAGCTGCTCGAAGTCGAACGGTCCCATCCCCTCGGGGATGACGATGCCGAAGGTCATCGCCGTCCACACCAGCAGCCCGATCGAGGCGACGACGGTGATGGCCGTCTGGATGGCTCCGGTGTAGGCATCGGAGACGAGCCCGCCCGCGATCGTGTAGGCGAGGACGAGGCCGACCGAGATGATGATGCCGAGTGCGTAGGGAATATGGGCGAACCGCTCGAGGAGATATCCGCATGCGACGAGATTTCCCGCGAGCAGGATAGTGAACGAAATGACCATGATGATGCTGGATATCACCTCGGTGGCCCGCCCATATCGCAGGTTGAAGAAGTCGCCGAGCGTGAAGAGCTTCATCGAGTTGAGCGGACCCGCGAGGAACAGGCCCACCAGCGTCAGGCAGATCGCGAGGCCCAGCGCGAGCGACGCGCCCGACCAGAACCCGAAGTCCGCGGTGAGGTCGGTGTTGCCGACGGTCGCGTTCGCGTCGACGGCGGCCGCCGTGAGGGAGACCGCGACCAGGGGGACACCGAGCCGCCTGCCTGCGACAAGGAAGTTTGCGCTGTCGCCGTCGATTCGCCGGGCGACGAAGATGCCGACGAACAAGATGACGACGACACTGATGCTTACGCCGAAGATGATCATGGACGACTCCTTGGCCGTGGGGGCCCGACAGTGGTTCCTGTCGGTTGATAGGAACCATCGTGTCCGGCCCGTGTTCAGGGCCGTTTTCGTCGTGATTTCGGCGAGGTTAATTCTCTTTCCCGCGGGAGTCGAAGGCGGCGTAAATTCGCGGATCCGTACGCGGTGGAAACGGGGGTGTGACAGGCCCGAAACACGAAGAGTTCATCCTTGGGCGAAGAGATTCTCCTACGGTGAGGAAAAGCCATGACATCGTGCGACGGCCCGGACTCCCGGGTGTGGAAGTACCCCCGCGCGGCCCTCGGTGAGCTTATCGTCGCGATGCTCGCGCGCGGCTGGCGCCGCTACGTGGGAACGCCGCGGCGGTACCGGGGAGGGTCACGCGCCCGAGCCCGCTGAGCTCCAGCGCCGGCCGCGGTCGTGCCGGCGCAGGACGAT
>RRZU011969100.1_pt1 | contig 11576 bp, 10 predicted proteins | sample 2165561 | NCBI WGS metagenome assembly RRZU01 (sample SAMN10456909, study PRJNA506462) | wastewater metagenome | isolation source: wastewater sludge | place: USA: Moscow, Idaho | reverse complement strand
GCCGAGGCCCTGCACTGCAGCCCGCGCACTCTCAGCCGCAAGCTGCTCGCCCAGGGCTGGCAGTACCAGCAACTGGTCGACCAGGTGCGCGAGATCCACGCCCGCCGGGCGCTCAGCGACCCGACCCAGAGCATCACCCGCATCGCCCAGCAGCTCGGCTACGCCGACAACTCGGGCTTCTTCCGCGCCTTCAAGAAGTGGACCGGGCTGTCGCCCAGCGCCTTCCGCGAGCGGCTGTTCGGCTGAACGCCGCGCGTCTGCGCCACGCCTCCCCTCGCTAACCCGCGCCACACCCTCAGCACCGCCCACCAACATGGCCGGATCGGCCATCGAACTGTCCGCATCGGCAATGCCTGCACAGGCCCGGCAGCTCTAGCATCGACCGAACAACAAGAAGCCACTGGAGCACCATCATGCTGAAAACCGAGGGCATCAACGCCCATCTGCTGGAAAAATTCACCCCCAACCCCGGCGCGCGCCCGCTGCTGCCCGCGCTGAGCGCCAAGGCGCAGGTCGCGCTGATGTGCCGGATGCTCCGCCGCGAGGGCTGGGACGACCACATCGCCGGGCACATCACCGTGCGCCAGAGCGACGGCACCATACTCACCAACCCCTGGGAGCTGGCCTGGGACGAGCTGCGCGCCAGCGACATCGTCACCCTCGACCGTCACGGCAAGATCCTCGACAGCGAATGGAACGTCACCCCGGCCCTCGGCCTGCACCTGCAGCTGCACGAGCTGCGTCCCGACGCCAACGTGGTGATCCACAACCACGCCCGGTGGAGCGGTATCTGGGCCGACCTGCAGCAGGTGCCGCCGGTCTACGACCAGTCCGGCGCCTACTGCGGCGCCGAGCTGCCGCTGTACGACGACTACACCGGCACCTTCGAGAAGCAGCAGATCAGCCTGTCCGCCGCCGAGGCCCTGGGCGACGCCAAGTGGGCGCTGCTGGCCAACCACGGCTCGCTGGTGGTCGGCCGCGACCTGCGCCAGGCCCACCTGCGGGTGGTCACCCTGGAATGGCGCTGCCGCCGCGCCTACGAGGTCAAGCTGGCCGGCGGCGGTCGCCCGCTGGCCGACGAAGTGGTCGAACGCCTGGCGATGGCCGACGCCAACGGCTTCCCCTTCCTTTGGGAAGCGATGGCCCGCCGCGAGCTGCGTAACGATCCGTCCATCCTCGAATAACGACAATAAGGAGCACAACCATGAGCCTCATCGTCACCCCCCTGAACAACGTCGGCGTCGAAGTCTCCGGCTTCGACATCAACGGCCCCTACAGCGAGGAACTGCAGGCCGAACTGAAGGCGCTGTGGTACGAACACGCCATCCTGCTGTTCCGCGACCAGGAGATCACCCCGGAAAGCCAGATCCGCTTCAGCCGCCTGTTCGGCAAGCTGGAGATGCACCCGCTCAAGGTCACCACCTCCGACCAGTACCCGGAACTCTTCGTGCTGGAGAACAACGGCGCCAAGGACAGGTTCGCCACCGCCTTCTACCACGGTGAGGAGATCGTCGGCCGCCTCGACTGGCACATCGACCTGCACTACACCGGCCGCCCCAACCACGGCGCCGTGCTGACCGCCGTGGAAGTCGCCCGCGAAGACGGCATGACCGGCTTCGGCGACCTGGCCAAGGCCTTCGATGCCCTCGACGACGAGACCAAGGCGCTGCTGGAGAAGCTGGAGGTGGCCTACTCGTTCAGCATGCAGCGCCGCCACATGCGCTACGTCGACCTGGACGGCTACGTGCCCGGCCCCGGCCTGCCGAAGAAGCCCGCCGACATCGGCTTCCCGGACTTCGCCGATGCGGTCTACCCGGCGGTGATCACCCACCCGGTCAGCGGCCGCAAGATACTCGGCGTGGTCGAGCAGTTCCTCGACCGCATCGTCACCCCGCAGCGCTTCGGCCTGTGCAACGACGAGGCCATCGAACTGCTCGAGCGCCTGGTGGCACATACCCGCAAGCCGGAATTCCACTACTTCCACCCGTGGCGCCAGGGCGACATGGTCCTCTGGGACAACTGGCGCGCCATGCACTGCGCCACCGGCACCAAGCCCGGCGTGCGCCGGGTGATCAACCGCACCACCATCGAGGGGGACCGGATGCTGGGGCGGGTGTTGAGCGGGGAGTGACAGCAGCGTCTACCCTGCCCGGCTGGTGTCGATGCACCAGCCGGGCATCTGCGTTTGGCTGATCGGATAAATCACCAGCATCGGCGGAGCTGCGGTGGCGCTGGGTAGCTCAGCCCCAGCATGCAGCCAGGCGCACGAATTATCGCATCTTGCGATGCACTTCGGTGCAAGCTATGCTCGACGCCATAGCAAAGTGCGATACAGGGCCGACATGCACGTCATCACACAGAAGCGCATCTGGGAGGCGCAGGCCAAGTGGCCTCATGCCGCCACGGCCCTCGAGGCCTGGTATCGCCTGATCAAGGCCAGCTCACCGCAGGATTTCGCCGAGATGAAGCGCCTGTTCCCCGCCACCGACAAGGTGGGGTCGCAACATGTGTTCGACATCGGCGGCAATAAGCTGCGCCTGATCGCCATCGTCCAGTACCGGGCGCAGAAGCTGTTTATCCAGCACGTGCTGGATCATGCCGAATACGACAAAGGCAAGTGGAGGGAGTAACCATGTCCGCACTGATCAAGCAGGCCTGCGAGCACTGGCGCTATGTGGCTCCCCTGCTCAGCAAGCCCGCAAACGAAGAAGACTACGACGCCCTGGTCGAAGCCCTGGACGAACTGCTGGCCATCATCGGCGACGATGAAGACCACCCGCTGGCCAGCCTCGCCTCGCACATGGGCGACATGCTGCTGGCCTACGATGAAGCGCACCATCCCCTGCCCAAGGCCAGCGGCGTGGAGGTGCTGCGCTACCTGATGCAGGAGCATGGCCTGACCCAGGCCGACCTGCCCGAGGTGGGCGCACAGTCGGTCATTTCCGAGATCCTTGGCGGCAAGCGCCAGCTCAATGTCCGCCATATCCGCGCACTGTCCGAGCGCTTTGGCGTGCCTGCCGACGTGTTTTTCTGAGGCCGCACACGCTTCTGTGCCGCTCGGGACGAAACTCCCCGAGCGACCCACCGATCAGCGGCCGCGCGCCTCAAGTACTGCGGAGCCCGAACAGGAAATCACAACACTCCGATAAAGCCGCAGCCACTCGGCGCATCGCCAGAAAACCCGTAGATATCCGTAAAACATGCACAGCGGGCTTCAGGCCTGACGCCCAACATGGACACTATCGCGCCAATGCCGCCTGTCCGGCGCACCTAAAAAAACGCCGCCCGCTGCATGCACAGCGGACGGCCAAAGGGCGACTCTCAGCGCTCTTACATGTACAACACGACCAGATCGTTGATCACCGCCGGGCGTTCGCTACCGACCACGTGGATGTTCAGCTCCAGGGTCAGCTGGGTGCCGCGCTTGCCGATCTCCACGGCCTTGACCCGGCCGCGGGCGTGGATGCGCGAGCCGGCCGGCACCGGGCTGGGGAAGCGCAGGCGGTCGGAGCCGTAGTTGACCATGTTGGTGAAACCGACGATCTCGTAATCGAACGGCACCTTCAGGCGCGACATCAGCACCTGGACCAGCGCGCCGTGGGCGATGGTGCCGCCGAACGGGCCCTGCTTGCGGGCGCGTTCCGGGTCGGTGTGGATCCAGTAGTCGTCACCGGACAGCTTGGCGAATTCGTCGATCAGCGCCTGATCGACGACGAACTGGTTGCTCCACTCCGTGAACTGGTCGCTGACCAGCGCGTGCAGGGCTTCGGCGTCGTCGACACGGATCTGCCGGCGCGGCGCCTGTTCCTCGACCTGCTCCACGGCCTGCGGCTCGTCGAAGCGGCGCGGGGCCACGTCCTTGTCGAGGCCGGTGAAGCGCAGCAGGGTTCGGCCTTCGGCGTCGACGGTGTCGAACACCGGCTTGAGGCGCATGCCGACCTTGATCTCGTCCTCAGCGAGGCCGACCAGGGTGGTGTTGATCCGCACGCCCTCGTCCAGCTCGACCACGGCGAGCTTCTGCGGCGCCTCGTCGGCGAAATCCGGCAGGGTCGGGATGCGCGCCACGGTGAAGCTGTACAGCGTGCCGCTGCCGGAAACCTCCTGCCATTTCAGATCGTGGGAGTAGCAGCGGTCGCAGTGGCGGCGCGGGTAGAAGATCCAGTGGCCGCAGGCCTGGCACTGCGGGATGGTCAGGCGCTGCTCCTTGAGGCCCGCCCAGAACGGCGCCGAGATTTCCGTCGGCACCGGCATCGGTTTGTTGGTCGACATCTCGCTCATGCTCCCTGAAGAATCAGTGCGCCCTGCTCGCTCATCACGCCGCCGGTACCGGAGACGTAGACGTTGTCGCAGCGGGCGAGCTGGCGGTCGCCGGCGCGGCCGGCGATCTGGTGGAAGGCCTCGATGACCTGCGACATGCCGCCGGCCGAGCCGGCCTGGCCGAAGCTGAGCTGGCCGCCGTGGGTGTTCATCGGGAAGTCGCCGCGCCAGGTCAGGTCGTGCTCGCGGACGAAGCGCATGCCCTCGCCCTTGGGCGCGAAGCCGGCGTCTTCCAGGGTCAGCAGCACGGTGATGGTGTAGCAGTCGTAGATCTGCGCCGCGTGCATGTCGGCGGGCTTGAGGCCGGCCATGGCGAAGGCGCGGTCAGAGGCCGGGCCGACCGGGGTGCGGGTCATGTCGCTCGCGTAGGACGGCGACTTGAACTCCAGGTGCTCGCCGAAGCCGGTGACCACCGCGCCGCGGTTGCGCGCACGCGCCGCGACTTCCTTGGAGGCGACGATCAGCGCCGCGCCGCCGGCGACCGGCATGACGATCTCCAGCACGTGCAGCGGGTCGGCGACCTTCTTGCTGGCCAGCACCTGCTCCACGGTCAGCGGCTGGCCGTAGAACATGGCATCGGGGTTGAACTGGGCGTTGAAGCGCTGATCGACGGCGATCTTCGCCATCGCCTCGGCGTCGTAGCCGTACTGGGCGGCATAGCGCTGGGCGATCATCGCGTAGCCGGTGTTCTGACCCATGTGCCCGTAGGGCAGGTCGAACTCCGCCTCGGGCGCGCCGAAGGCGGTGCTGTGGCCGCCGAAGCGCATGGCGCGGGCCATCCAGCTCGGGTCCTCGTCGGGGCCGAAGGGCGCCATGCGCGCCGGCAGCACGCAGAGCACCGCCTGGCACAGGCCCAGTTCGATGGCGGCGGCGGCGCGCCAGACCATGCCCACCGAGGTGCAGCCGCCCAGATCGACGACTTCGGCGAAGTTGAGCTTCATGCCCAGGTATTCGGCGGCCATCGCCGGGACGAACACCGAGGCCTCGTGGAACTGCGGGCCGTTGATCACCAGGCCGTCGAGGTCCGAGGCCTGCAGGCCGGCGTCGGCCAGGGCGCACGCAGCGAGGTCGGCCACCTGTTCCAGATGGAACATGCGCGGCGCGCTGGCGTACTTCTCCGGTTTGTACTGGGCCGCTCCGACGATGGCGGCGTTGCCTTTGAGTCCCATGGTTGTCTCCACTGGTGCGGGGCGCTCGATGAGCCGTGACATGCGGCCACTATGGCGCGCATGTCGACGGCTCGAATCGTTCAAACCGAGTAGGCCGCACGGAGGAGCCCGCAGGCTCCGCCGTGCCGCGCCTCAGAACGAGTACTTGGCGGACAGGGTCGCGTAGTCGCGGTCGGCCAGCTGGCGGCGGATCGGGTCGGCCTCGCCGAGGAAGGCGTTGTAGGCCAGCGCCACTTCCAGGTTGCCCATGTACTTGAAGGTGGTGCCGACGGTCAGGCGCTTGTCGCCCTGGGCGCCGGAGATGGTGCCGGACATCGGCGTGGCGCCCTCGACCACATGGGAGAAGCGCACCGGCACGTCCAGGTCCCAGCCGGTGAACACGCCCGGGTAGTTGAACACGCCGACCAGCGAGTAGGCGGTGGCGCTCTTGCTCTTCCACGCCGTGGCGGTCTTGAAGCTGTAGTCGTCGGCGCCGTTGAGCGTCTCCACGTCGTCGACCCGCTGGTGCACCACCTCGCCCATGAAGGTGGTCTGGCTGGCCCACGGGCGGTCGCCGAGGATGCGCATGAACGACAGCTGCATCTGCTGGCCCTTGCCCTTGGTCGGCTGCGGGCCGCCGGCGGTAAGTACGTTCACCGGCGCGCCGTCGCGGTACGACCATTCGCCGCCGATCTGGGTGTCGCCGACCTTGGTGGAGAAGCTCACGCCGGTGAGGTGGATGTCCTCGAAGTAGTTGACCCGGTAGCTGCGCGGGATGCCCCCGACTGAGCTGATGTCGATGCCGGACGGGTTGCGGTCGTGGTAGTTGATGCGGAACAGCGACAGCTCCAGATCGGCGGTCGGCCGGTAGCGCATCTGCAGGCCCCACTGGCCGCTGTCGCGCGGCTCATTGGTACCCGCGTAGGTAGCCTGCTGGATGCCCATGCCGAACCTCGTCAGGTCAACCAGCAGCATCTCGCGACCGGGGCCGGTGACGTCGCTGGTCGACAGGTAGCTGCCGACCGGCGCCAGTTCGTTGCCTTTCCACTCGTACTGCACGTAGCCGCCGAAGGTGAACGCCTCGTTGAGGCTCCACTGCGCGGACACCTGGCCGACCGGCAGCAGCACTTCCTTGGTCTCGATGCCCGGCAGCGAGGACTTGACCACGTCGACCGGTCCCTGGGCACCGGAGACACCCGGGAAGATCAGGCTCTCGCCCCAGGACACCACATGGCGGCCGGCCTTGAGGTCGATGTTCTGGCCATCGTCGGTGCGCCAGCCACCGAACAGGTAGGCATCGAGGATGCGGCTGCGGCCGCCGCTGTAGTACTTGGCGTCGCTGCTGAACTCGTCGTAGGCACCGGACTTGTTGACGGTGGCCGGCGAGTCGTTGTCGTTGCGTCCGTGGTAGGCGTCGTCATAGAAGGTGCTGGCGCGCAGCACCGCGCCGAAGTTGTCCCTGTGCAGGATCAGCTCGGCCAGCGCACCGACCCGGTGGGTCACCAGGCTGCCCTTGTCGAAGTTGCGGTTGCCGTCGTCCGCGTTGAGGCCCAGCAGCGCATCGTCCGGCGACTCGGTGCGCATGCCGATGCCGTAGCTGGTGGTGAGCGTCCAGTCCAAGGTGAAGCCGTTGTCGAATTCGATGGACTCGCCGGCGTGCGCCGCGCCGCTGGCCAGGGCGATGGCGGCGGCGAGGCCCAGGAGCGGGAAGCGCTGGGCAACCAGAGTCTTGCAACGAACATTGTTGTTATTGTGCATGCTGCTTTTCTCCAAATGACGGCCAACCGGCCGCGTCGAGTTTCCTGGCAACGCCGGCCGGCCCGCCTCGTCAGAACAGACTAGGCAGACCGGCCGGCGCGTCTTGCGGCCGGGCGCGGCGGTAGCGGTACACGCCCGCCACCGTCTCGCGCACCAGCAGTCCCTCGGTGACGAGGTAATTGGTGTGGGCCAGCGTCTCGCCGATGGCCATCAGCTCGTCGAAGCGGCTCTTCAGCCGCGGGAACAGCTCGACCATCAGCTCGGCCGCCGTGCACGGCTCGCTGCAGCGCTCCAGGGTCTGGTCGAGATGCTGGCGGTGATGGGCGCGCAACTGCGCGAGGCGCAGGTGCAGGCCGAAGAACGGCCGCTCGTGGGCCGGCAGCACCAGCAGGCCGTCGGGCAGCGCGGCCAGCCGGTCGAGGGAGTCCAGCCAGTCGCGCAGCGGATCGCCGTCCGGCTCGTCGACGTTGACGCCGACCGTCGAGGTGATGCGCGGCAGCACCTGGTCGCCGGAAATCAGCAGGCCGTCCTCGGCGCTGAGCAGGCAGGCGTGCTCGGGCGAGTGACCGCGGCCGAGTACTACTTGCCAGCGCCGGTCGCCGATGGGCAGCACGCTGCCCTCCCTGAGGCGGCGGAAGGCGCTCGGCACGCGCGGCCGGAAGTGCGCCGCGCGGACCATCGGCAGGAAGGCGGCCGAATCCTCCGCCGCCAGCCCGGCCTGGCGATAGAACTGGTGAAAGGCCCAGTCCGGCTCGTCGCTGCGCGGCGGCGCGACATGCAGCGCCTGGTACTCGGCGTGGGTCATGTACACCGGGCAGCGGAAGCGTTCGGCCAGCCAGCCGAGCAGGCCGCTGTGGTCGTAGTGGAAGTGGGTGCAGATCAGCGCCAGCAGCGGCCGGCCCTCCAGCACGCCGCCCAGCACCGCCTCCCACACCGCGCGGCTCTGCTCGGTGTTCAGGCCGGTGTCGACCGCCACCCAGCCGTCGCCATGGCGCAGCAGGTAGAGGTTGATGTGATCGAGGCCGAAGGGCAGCGGCATGCGCAGCCAGAGCACGCCCGGCGCCACCTCCAGGGTCTCGCCGGGGGCCGGCGGCGCCACCCAGGGAAAGCGCAGGCCGGCGCGCAGTTCGTGGCCGTTGGCGTCGAGTTCAACCATGGGAATCACCGAAGGGCGCCAGGCCGATGGCCGCCAGCGCCTCGGCCGAATACGGCCGATAGGTGCCGGCGCCATCGTCGCGCAGGTACAGCGGATCGGCGAAATTCGCCGGGTCGTAGCCCTGGCGCTGCAGGTCGACCTTGCGCAGCTTGAAGGTGCTGGTCAGGTCGGCGGCGGCCGACACGCGCACGAACACCGGCGCGGCGTAGCGCGGCAGGCGCGCCTCGGTCAGCGCGTAGAAGCTGTCCGGATCGAACTGCTGGCCGTCCTGCATCAGCACCGCCGCCATGCCGGCGCGGCCCTCCTGCCCCGGCACCTGCACGCCGTAGATGTTGATCAGCTCCAGGCCCGGATAGTCGGCCAGTGCGTCGGCCACCTCCATCGTCGAGACGTTCTCGCTCTTCCAGCGGAAGGTGTCGCCGATGCGGTCGACGAAGTAGAAGTAGCCGTCCTCGTCGTAGCGCAGCAGATCGCCGGAGCTCCAGTAGGCGTCGCCCTTCTGGAACACGTCGCGGAGGATCTTCTTCTCGGTGGCCTCGGCCGAGGTGTAGCCCTCGAAGCGGCCGCCGCCGATGTCCGGGTGGTCGACGATGTAGCCGATGGCCTCGCCCACCTCGCCCGGCTGGCACAGCAGGTAGAAGCCGTTGGCGTCGCGCGGGTGCGACTCGCTTTCCACGTCGAAGCGCACCAGGCGGAAGTTGGTCTTCTCCCAGTAGGGCACGCGGCCGCAGGAGCCGATGCGGTTGTCGACGTTGATCAGGTTGGTGTTGGCCTCGGTGGAGCCCCAGCCCTCGAAGATCTGCACCGCGCCGAAACGCTCCACCCAGCGCTGCCAGGACTCCGGCGACAGGCCGGCGCCGAGCATGGCGCGCAGGCTGTGCTCGCGGTCGCGCGCATCTTCCGGCAGGTTGAGCAGGTAGCGGCAGATCTCGCCGATGTACTGGCAGATGGTGATGCCGTGGTTGCGCACGTCGCTCCAGAACTCGCGCACGCTGAAGCGCCGGCGCACCACGATGGCGGCGCCGGCCTTGAGCGCGGTGGAGGTCACCGAGGTGGCCGCCGCGCCGTGATAGAGCGGCAGGCAGCAATAGAAGACGTCGTCCGGGGTGGCCTCCAGGGTCTCCACCATCACGTCGCCCGAACTCATCCAGCGCATGTGGCTGTAGCGCGCCGCCTTGGGCAGGCCGGTGGTGCCGGAGGTGAAGATCAAGAGGCTCGGCGTCTCGGCGCTGATGCCTTCGCGCAGCTCGCGCGGCGGCGCTTGGCGCGGGGCGGCCGCCACCTCGGCGGCGAAGCCTTGGTCGGTGAGCGCGCGCAGCTCGGCGGCGGCCGGCTTCTCGGCGTCCGGCACCAGCCACAGCGGCACGTCCGGCAGGTTCTCGGTGGCGGCGAAGTTGGCCAGGCATTCCTCGCCGGCCAGCACGGCGCGCGCGCCGGTGGTTTCCAGGGCATGGGCCAGCGGCTTGCCGCTGACGTGGGTGTTGAGCGGCGCCACCACCACGCCGAGCTTGACCAAGCCGAACCAGGCGAAGAAGAACTCCGGGCGGTTCTCCAGCGCCAGCGCGCAGACGTCGCCGGCCTTGAGGCCACGGGCCAGAGCGGCGTGCGCCACCTGGTTGGCGCGCGCGTCCACCTCGGCGTAGCTGTAGCGCTCGCCGCCGTAGATCAGCAACGGCCGCGCGGCCAGGCGCTGCGCCTGCTCCTCCAGACGGTCGCCGATGGTGTAGGGATCGCGCGGCTTGATCAGCGCGCTGGCCGCGGCGCGGCGGTCGAGGCGCGCCTGGGTGACCTCGCGGGGCACCGGGGCGGCGTCCAGCGCGGCCACGGTCTGGGCTTGGATGGGATCGTTCATCTTGTTGTTGTTCCCCTGATGGATTCGAGGTTCGCCGGGCTCAGCTCGCCGGCACCGGCCAGCGCGGGTAGTCGAGGTAGCCGCGCGGCCCCGGCGTGTACAGCGAGCCGCGGTCGAAGCCGGCCAGCGGCGCGTTGACCCGCAGGCGCTCGGCCAGGTCCGGGTTGCCGATGTAGTGGCGGGCGAAGGACACCGCCTCGCCCTGCCCGCTCTCGATGGCGCGGGCCGCGCTGTGGCCGTCGAAGCCGTCGTTGAGGATCAGTGCGCCGGGGAAGTGCTCGCGGGCCAGGGCGAAGGCGTCCAGCCCCGGTACAGGCGCGCGCATCACGTGCAGGAAGGCCAGTCCCAGCGGGGCGATGGCGTCGAGCAGCGCCGCCGCGGTGGCGGCCGGATCGCTGTCCACGCTGTCGTTGTAGGGGTTGCCGGGGCAGATGCGCAGGCCGACGCGGCCCGGGCCGATGGCCTCGGCCATGGCGGCGAGCACCTCGGCGGGGAAGCGCACGCGGTTTTCCAGGCTGCCGCCATATTCGTCGCTGCGCTTATTGCTGCCTTCGGCCATGAACTGCATCGGCAGGTAGCCGCTGGTGCAGTGCAGCTCGACGCCGTCGAAGCCGGCGGCGCGGGCGTTGCGCGCGGCCTGGGCGAACTCGGCGATCACCTCGCGGACCTGCGCGGTGCTCAGCGCCACCGGCTCGTCGGTGTCGACCATGCCGGCGGCGTCGCTGTACAGCTGGGTGCGCGCGCGCAGCGCCGAGGGCGCCACGGTCGGCGCGCCGGCCGGCTTGTTGTGGTGGCTGGCGACCCGGCCGACGTGCATCAGCTGCAGGACGATGCGCCCGCCGGCGGCATGTACCGCCTCGGTGACACCGCGCCAGGCGGCGATCTGCGCGGCGTTGTAGATGCCCGGGGTGCGGCAGTAGCCGAGGCCGGCGGCCGAGGGCGCGGTGCCTTCGGCGACGATCAGGCCGGCGCTGGCGCGCTGGGCGTAGTACTCGACCATGTCGAGGGTCGGCATGCCGTCGGCGGCGGCGCGGCTGCGCGTCATCGGCGCCATCACCACGCGGTTGGCCAGTTCGATATCGCCCAGACGCAGGGGTTGGAACAACGGATTCATGGTCGTCTCCTCAGCGCACGCGGATCTTTGGCGCGCCGGCACCGCGGCGCAGGGTGGCGAGGAAGCCTTCCAGCGGCGCCGGCGCGGCGACTTCGGGCAGGCTTTCCTTGTCCGGGCGCGCGGCCCAGAACTCGTTCCAGGAGGGGAACAGGTCGTGGAAAGTGCCGTGATAGGGCTCGCGGCCGGGCCAGCGCATCTTGCGCTGGCCGATCGGCGGCTTGTTCAGGTCGG
>RRZU011015329.1_pt1 | contig 11577 bp, 8 predicted proteins | sample 2165561 | NCBI WGS metagenome assembly RRZU01 (sample SAMN10456909, study PRJNA506462) | wastewater metagenome | isolation source: wastewater sludge | place: USA: Moscow, Idaho | reverse complement strand
GGCCGCCGAACCGCATGTACAACTGCTGCTTGAGCACGAAAACCGGCAATACTCGACGCGGCTCGCCGACAACTGGCTGCGCGTCAGCCGGGCGCAAACCCGATCGCCGGAAATTGCATCGTTTCTTGAACAGTACTGGGTGCGGGTCATGATCGCCGCCGCCGCGGATGGCGGCATCCAGGGCGAACGCTGGCAACAGGACAGCAACACTGCCGATGAGCTGATCTGGAGCGTTCTGCCGAAGCCGACCGCCGAGGAACGTAAACGCCTTGCCGGCCTGGCCTCGTCACTGCTCGTGCGAATCGGCGCCGGGCTCGATTCGATCGGCGTCAGCGCCGCCGAGAGAAGGCCTTTTCTCAACACCCTGTTCGACCTGCAGACCAGCGCCTTGCGCCGCCAGGCACTGGCAGCAGCGCCCGCGGTCGAGCGCCAGGTACAGGCCAGCAACCCGACCGCCGAAACCGGCTTTCTCGAGCGCAACGGGCGACAGCTCCGTTTTCTGCCAGTGCCGGCGGGCAGCAAGACGCCCCAGAGGGCACCCGCTGGCGAATCGCTAGTGGGCGAATGGCTGCGATTCCTGGTTTCGCCGCAGGAATCCTTGTGCGGCCTTTGCTGCTGGCAAAGCCCGGCCTCGGGTATGGTTCTGTTGTTCAACCCGGAATGGGACTACGCGGTCGCCATGCCACAAGCTACACTGGAGCAACAGCTACGCTCGGGCCATGCTCGGATCGTTTCGCGTATCGCCGTTTTCGACGCGGCCGCAGAGTGCGCACTCAAGCGCCTCGAGCAGCGCTGACTTCCCGCCGGAACCCGCAGCGCAAGCCGAGCCGGCGCAGCCTCCCAATCGATGTATAATTCATATTTCATGCAATTGATTTTTTAACTGATTTTAAAGGTTTCGCGGATGCGTTTTGATGAACTCGGCCTGGCGCCTGATCTCCTGAGAGCCCTTGCCGACCAGGGCTACACCGAGCCAACGCCGATCCAGGCACAAGCGATACCGATCATTCTTGCGGGTCGCGACCTGATGGGTGGGGCACAGACGGGTACCGGCAAAACGGCCGCTTTCACGCTGCCGCTGCTCCAGCGTATTCTTGCCTTCGCCAGCCCGAGTCCGTCGCCCGCGCGCCACCCGGTACGGGTGTTGATGCTGGCGCCAACTCGCGAACTCGCGATCCAGGTGTACGAGTCGGTAAAAACCTACAGCAAGCATGTGCCGATCCGGAGTTCTTGCGTTTTCGGTGGCGTCGACATCAAGCCGCAGATTGCCGAGATCCGCTGCGGGGTCGAGGTGCTGGTGGCCACCCCCGGCCGTCTTCTCGATCTCTTCGAGCAAAAATGCCTGAATTTCGCAAGCGTGCAGGCGCTCGTGCTCGACGAGGCGGATCGTATGCTCGACATGGGCTTCGTCCCCGACGTCACGCGCATCATCAACCTGCTGCCCAGGCAGCGGCAGAGCCTGCTGTTCTCGGCGACGTTCTCGGAAGAGATCAAGAAACTGGCCGACGGCATGCTGCAGTCGCCGGTGCTGGTCGAAGTGGCCAAACGCAACACCGTGTCGGAGACGATCACCCACCGCGTCCACCCGGTGGCTGCCGAGGCCAAGCGTGCGCTGCTGGTCAAACTCCTGAAGTCGGCCGATTTCAATCAGGTGCTGGTGTTCACCCGCACCAAGATCGAAACCAACCGGCTCGCCCGCGAACTGCAAAAGGCCGGGATTGCCGCCGACTCGATCCATGGCGACAAGAGCCAGCAGGAGCGCCTGAAAGCGCTCGAAGCCTTCAAGGACGGTTCGGTACTGGTACTGGTCGCCACCGACGTTGCCGCGCGCGGCCTCGACATTGACGAACTGCCGCACGTCATCAATTTTGAACTGCCGCGCACACCCGAAGACTATATCCACCGCATCGGCCGTACGGGCCGTGCGGGCAAGCCGGGGACGGCGATTTCACTGGTTTCGGCAAGTGAAGTCCAGTATCTGGTCGAGATCGAAAAGCTGATCCGGATTCAGGTCGAGCAGGTTCTGGTCGCCGGCTTCGAACCCGAATACGACTATACCTACCCCCCCGGCAACAAACGCAGCCATCACCGACGCCTCCCGGCGCCGCCGCTCTTCGCCCCACTGGCGGCGCCACCGCCGGCGACTCCGCGCAGCGAGCGCATGGCGGGCCGCAGTGCGCAGAGAGAAGGAGCGAAAAGAACCGGCAGCGGACATTTCCCGAACCTCGCCGCAGATGGTTTTGATTTCAGCAAACCTTACGAACCGCAGCCAGTTGCGGCAGCGGTCGGTAACGACGCCGAGCGCCCACTGCGGCACACGGAAAACCCGCACAAACCACGCCGCCTGGTCGCGGCGCTACTTGGCGGCCTGGGGCGGAAGTAGCAGACCAGCAGTCGGTTCGGCAAGCGGTGCTTCAAGCAGTTTCAGGATGGTGATCGAGATGTTGTCGCCGTCCTTGTTGCCAAGCGCCCGTGCCCGGCCGATCAGCAACTCGGAAGCCTCGCGTGCCGTCGCCGAGCCATTGATCACCCACCCCAGTTCCTGATCGCTGAAATAGGCCCAGAGACCATCCGAACAAAGCAGAAAGGTGTCCCCTGCCTGCAGGCCCTCGGCTTCGCCAAAAGCGATCTTGGGTTTTTCGACGCCCCCCAGCGAAGTCAACAGAATGTTCCGGTTGGGATGCACCAGGGCCTGTTCAGGCGTGATTCTGCCCTGCACCACCAATTGCCCGACGTAGGAATGATCGGTACTGCGAAAGAGCAGGCTGTCGCCACGAAAATGGTAAATCCTGCTGTCACCGCAATGCGCCCAGCTTGCCTTGCCCGGCTGCAACAGCAGCAGCACGACGGTGCTGTGCGGATCCTTCTCGTTGATGAAACGCGATGCCTTGATCAGCATATGTGCTTCATTGATGATCGATTCCAGCAGCACGCGCGCCGATTCGGTGCGCGCTGAAAAACCATCCAGATTGTTGCGCGCGGTGTGGATCACCTGCCGGGCAGCAATGACCCCCCCGGTATGGCCACCCATGCCGTCCGCCACCACCGCCAGGGTCACACCACCGCCTCGGGGATGTGGCAGGATCGCCGCCCGGTCCTGCTGCTCGCGGCGATCCCCCTGATGCTGAGCGACACAGGCGTCAATCGTGATCGGCATCGAATGAGCCTCCCGGCGGTCGCTGCATGACCTTCAATCGAGCTGCCTGTTCAGGCACTTCGCTCATTCCATCTCCTCAAGACAAGCTCTTGCAGGCCTTGCTGCCGCCCCTGGCCAGCGGCCCCAGGGCATCGCAGAGCGGCGACGAATTCTATCGCTTTCAGCCATGCATGGGTTGACCGCCAGGGTGGAACGGTTCCTCGGCACGCCCCTGGTACCAGAAATTGCCATCTGCATCGATCTTCGCCAGTTCACCGGTCAGGACCCAGCCCTCGGCGATGAACTTCCTGGCCGTCGCTTCGGGATTCTGCCAATACCCGAGCATGACCAATGGATCGTCTTCACCATTGCACTGCCGATGTACGGCGAGTTCACCGAGTTCGCCCGGTGGCAGAACCTGGCCCTGATGATCGACGATCGCCAGCCGATGCCCAGGGTACGGGCGGCCCATCGCACCCGGCTTTACTGGCCAGCGCGAAGCGCAGTTGCCAAGCATATCGCCCATCTCGGTCTGCCCGAAGATTTCGTTGATCGTCACCCCGAGCTTCTCCCTGGCCCAGTGAGAAACCGCTGCAGCAACCGGTCCGCCAGTGCTGACCAGCGTGCGCAAGTCGAGATCGTAGATCGACCTCGGGTCGGGGACTGCTTCCATCATCCTCTGCAAGTCGCCGGGAGAGAGCGAGCTGTTGCGTATACCGTACTTCTCGATCAGGGCAAACGCCCGCACGGCGTCGAAACGTCCATGGTAAGCAAGCAGCGGCATCCCGAAGTGCCAGGTCGACAACAAACCATCGCATAGGCCCGCAGTACTCGCCCAGTCGGCAGGCGACCAGAACAGGTCGCGCGGCTGCGGAAAGAAATCATGCGAGCAGACATAGCCGCTGAGCCTGCCGAGCAGCGTGCGATGCGCCAGCAGTACCCCCTTCGGTCTGATCGTGCTGCCACTTCCGTAGAGGATCATCGCCGGGTCATTGGCGGCGGTCGCCAGCGGCGTGTAGCGTGGCGAAGCATGTTCGAGCACTTCCACCCAGCGCCTGAGATCCTTGCCGGCCGCAGCGCCGACGCCGAGCAGGTGCTGCAGTTGCGGCAGCTTGTCGCGCAGTTGCCGCAACGTCGGCAGCGTCGTCGCATCGACGATGGCCAGGTGCGCACCCGCATCGCCGAGACGGTATGCGAGTGCATCCGGCGTGCACAGCGGCGACAGGGGGACGGCCAGCGCGCCCATCTGATAGATCGCGACATGCGCAATGGCCGCCTCCGGACACTGCAGCAGGATCAGCGCCACCCGGTCGCCAGGCAGCGTGCCGAGTGCCGCAAGTACGTTGGAAAGGCGATTGGCTTCGCGCTGAATGTCCCAGAAGGTATGCGCCGAAGAGAAACCGCTCGCGTCCTCGTAGTACAGCGCGAAGCGGCTGCGGTCCTCGGCCCAGCGGCCGCAGACGTCGACGCCGATGTTGAAGCGCTCGGGAAGCTGCCAGCGGAAACTCCTGCACAAGGCATCGTAACTGCTGGCCTGACTGTCGATGAACATCGCTCTTTGTACGTGTGTGGTCTGTACGCTTCAGGAAGCGGCGCGCAAACGCTCGTCGATCAGTTCGATCCAGTGCTGCACCGGCAGCGTGCTGCCGCTTTGCAGATGCATCTGGCAGCCGACATTGGCCGTGACCAGCAGATCCGGCGAACCGGCATGGAGCGCCGCCAGCTTATGGTCTCGCAACTGCCTGGCGAGAACCGGCTGCGTAATCGAATAGGTGCCCGCAGAACCGCAGCACAGGTGCGCATCGGCGACCGGCGAAAGCTGGTAGCCAGCGGCAGTCAACAGCGCTTCGACGACCCCGCGAATCTTCTGTGCATGCTGCAGGGTGCAGGGCGAGTGAAAGGCCACCCGCTCGCCGACACCGACACTGGCTGCGCGCAGCAACTCGAGCAGGCGAGGCTGCTCGGCGGCGAGCACCTCGGAGACATCACGCGTCATCGCCGCAATCCTGGCCGCCTTATCGGCGTAGGCCGGGTCGTGTTTGAGCAGTTCAGCGTACTCGCGCACATGCCCGCCACAACCCGATGCGGTCATCACGAATCCCTCGACGCGCCCACTCTCGAGTTCTGGCCACCAGGCATCGATGACACGCCGCATGTCGTCGAGGGCTTGTTCCTGGGCATCGATGTGGTAGCGCAAGGCACCGCAACAGGCGGCTCCTGCCACCTCGATCAATTCGATGCCGAGCCGGTCGAGGACGCGTGCGGTCGCCGCATTGGTATTGGGCGCCAGCGTCGGCTGCATGCAACCGGCCAGCGCAACCATCCGGCGCGCGTGTGCAGCCGGCCGTGGCCAGGCACCGATGCGAGCGCCAGCAGGCATCGGCACCTTTTCGGCGAGCATGTCTGGCAGCAGCGGCCGCAGCAGTTGGCCGATGCGAACCGCCGGCTTGAATATCCAGCGGCGCGGCAGCGCTTCGCGAAGCAGCGAACGCGTCGCCCGCGCAGCCAGCGAACGCGGCACGCGCTGCTCCATGACGGCGCGTCCGATCTCGTACAGGCGGTGGTAGTTGACCCCCGATGGGCAGGTGCTCTCGCAGGCCCGGCAGGTCAGACAGCGATCGAGGTGGAGCTGCGTCCTTGCGGTCACCGGCTGCCCTTCGAGCATCTCCTTGATCAGATAGATGCGGCCGCGTGGCCCGTCGAGCTCGTCCCCGAGCAACTGGAAAGTGGGACAGGTGGCATTGCAGAAGCCGCAGTGCACGCAGCTACGCAGAATCGCGTCCGCCTCACGCCCGGCCGGCGTGTCCTTGATGAAATCGGCCAGATGGGTTTGCATGCTTGGCGAACTTTCAGAAATCCGGGTACATTCGGCCGGGGTTGAAGACCCCCTGCGGGTCGAAGGCGTGCTTGAGATTGCGGTGAATTTGCGCCAGCGGCGCGGGCAAGGGCTGGAAAACACCGACCGCGGCCTTCAAGGCGTCATCACCCCGGAACAGCGTTGCGTGCCCACCGGCTTTTGCCGCTGCCGAACGTAGCGCACGCGCGTCGCCGGCACGCAGCCAGCGCTGCGCGCCGCCCCATTCGATCAGCGTCGCTCCGAACCCCTGCGGCGGCGCCACCGACGGGAGCGAGAGACGCCACAGCGGCGCGTCGCCGGCAAAAAAGGCGTGCGTCTGCTCGCGCAGTGATCGCCAATAGGCTTCCGCCTCGGCAGCATCCATTAACTCACCGGCGAGCAGGCGCTCTGCGGCAGCGACCGCCGCCACGGCACCCGACAGGCGCAGCGTCAGAATCCCGTCGTGCCAGGCAGACGCCGAAATCGGCAAGGGTCGCCCGCCCCACTGATTGAGTTTCTGCAGCGCGGTCGCCTCGTCGATCGCAAAACGCAGGCTCCTCTCGGCCACCGGCAGCGGCAGCACCTTCAACGACACCTCGAGCAGCACGCCGAGCGTTCCCAGGCTGCCGGCCAGCAGCCGCGAGACATCGTAACCGGCGACATTCTTCATCACCTGGCCGCCGAAGGAGAGCACCTCACCCAGGCCATTCAACAGCTTGACGCCGAGAACGAAATCACGGACGGCACCGACCGCCTGCCGGCGCGGACCCGACAGACCGCTGGCGAGCATGCCGCCGACGGTTGCAGTCGGCGCGAAATGCGGCGGCTCGAAAGCCAGCCATTGTCCCTTTTCGGCGAGCGTTGCGGTCAATTCGACGAGCGGCGTGCCGGCGCGCGCGCTGACCACCAGTTCGGTCGGTTCGTAAGCGACGATCCCTCGATAGGCGCCGACGTCGAGCCTCTCGCCTTGTTCCCGTCCACCGTAAAAGGTCTTGCTGCCGCCACCACGAATCGCCAGCTGGCCAGCACTGCCGGCAGCGTCGTTGATGCGCGCTGTCCAGTTTTCGATCCAGGGATCCATCACTGCCTCGAAGAGTTCATCGAGTTCATTGAATTCTGCTCGCCGCCGCCGCGCGCCAGCGTGTATTCCCGGCAGCGTGCCAGCGTCGGCACGCCCTTGCCGGGATTGAGCAGGCCATGCTCGTCGAAAGCCGCCTTGAGGCGATGGAAAGCGCCGATCTCGGCGAGCGTGAACTGCTCGGCCATGAGATCGATTTTCTCGATGCCCACCCCATGTTCACCGGTGATGGTGCCACCGAAATGTACCGACAGTTCGAGGATCTCGGCACCAAAGGCTGTCGCCCGCTCGAGTTCTCCCGGCTGGTTGGCGTCGTACATGATCAGCGGGTGCAGATTGCCGTCGCCGGCGTGAAAGACGTTGGCACAACGCAGCGAGTATTTCCCGGAAAGAGCGGCGATCGCTTCGAGCATATCGGCCAGATGCTTCCTCGGAATCGTGCCATCCATGCACAGATAGTCGGGGGTCAGGCGACCGACCGCCGGAAACGCCGCCTTGCGCCCGGCCCAGAACTTGAGCCGCTCGGCTTCATTCTGCGAGACGCGAATCCCGGCAGCACCGCTCTTTTCGAGCACCGCCGTCATCCGCCCGATTTCCTCGGCGACTTCTTCGGGCGTGCCGTCCGACTCGCAGAGCAGGATCGCTTCGGCATCCATGTCGTAACCGGCGTTGGCGTAGGGTTCGACAGCCAGAATGGCTCTCCTGTCCATCATTTCGAGGCCGGCCGGAATGATGCCGGCGGCAATGATGCTGGCGACCGCGTCGCCAGCCCGGCGCACGTCGGCGAACGAGGCGATCACCACCTGTGCCAGTTCGGGCTTGGGGGTCAGCTTGACGGTGACCTCGGTGATCAGCGCCAGCAGACCTTCCGAACCGTTGAGCAGCGCCAGCAGGTCGTAACCAGGCGCATCGAGGGCCGCGTTGCCGAACTCGACGATTTCGCCTTCAATGCTCAGGCCGCGCACGCGCAGCACATTATGGACGGTCAGTCCATATTTCAGACAATGCACGCCCCCCGAGTTCTCGGCGACATTGCCACCGATCGTGCAGGCGATCTGCGACGAGGGGTCGGGGGCATAATAGAGACCGTAGGGCGCCGCTGCCTCGGACACCGCCAGATTGCGCACACCGGGCTGGACCACCGCAGTCCGCGACACGGGGTCGACGCTGATGATCTTCTTGAGCTTGGCGAGCGCGACCAGCACGCCGTCCGCATGCGGTGTGGCGCCACCCGACAGACCCGTGGCGGCACCCCGCGCCACCACCGGCGCGCGCAGTTCATGACAGATCCGGAGAATCGCCTGCACCTGCGCTTCGTCCTCCGGCAACGCGACCAGCAGCGGCAACTGCCGAAAAGCGGTGAGACCATCGCAATCATATGGCCGCAGGTCTTCTTCCTCGAACAGCAGCGCCTGTGCCGGCAGCACCTCGCGCAGGCGCTGGATCAGCAGCGACCGGTCAACGGTGAACGGTCGATCGGCGGTAGAGTCCTGCAAGGTAGTCACCGGCATGCGCATCCTGCCTCCTCGGATCATTGATGACCTCAGAATACACGAAAGCGCTGCCGATGCAATCTCGCAATGCAACACTTTCCCCGCCTCTGGCGCACTGCACCTGAAAAACGCTTGTCAAAGGCCTGCAAGCGTGATGACATTGCGGCCCGATCAGCCATTTCCAACGGAAACAGGGTCTGCATGCACAATTTCACGATCAAGGCCCGAGTCCTGATACTCGGTCTGATTGCCGTCGGCAGCATGGTCATCGCCAGCGGCGTCGGTATTTTCGAGTTATCCCGCTTCAACACCCAGCTACGGGCTGACCTGGTCGACATACGCCAGGGCATCGGAACCCTGATCGACATCCAGACCGCTGCAGTCGCATTCAAGACGCAGGTGCAGGAATGGAAAAACATTCTCATCCGCGGTAACCAGGAACAGGAATTTTCCCGATATGAAAAGGCGTTCCTGGAGAGAGAAAAGGTCGTTCAGGAGCGGCTGAAAACCACGCTCGACGCACTCAAGAGCAATCCGGCGAAGGCAGGGCTGATCGCCGATCTCGACAAGCTCATCCAGGATCACGCGACCCTCGGCGCCACCTACAAGGCGGCGCTCGGCAGTTTTGACAAGAGCGATCCGGAGGCTGGCAAGAAAGTCGATGTCGCGGTCAAGGGCCGGGACAGAGCGACCACGGAAGGCATCGCCAAGGTGGTGGCCACTTTCGAAAAAAGCGAAATCGATCATCTTGAGCATCAGTTGATCGCCTCGGAAGCGTCGCTGGCATCCGCACGCAAGCTGCTGATCGCATTGATGGCAATCGCCTTCATCCTGTCCGGCGCGGTGGTGGTAGTCACGGTGCGACAGATCTCGGGGCAGATGGCCAGTGTCCAGGAAACCACCGCAGAGATCAGGGAAACGCTTGACCTCAGCCGCCGTATCCCGATTTCCGGAAAGAGCGAGATGGCGCAGGTGGCATCGAGTGTGAATTCGCTGCTCGACGAGTTTCAGGCAGTGGTCAGGCGCATGCGGGACACCGGCGACCATGTCGCTGGCGCTTCCGTTGCACTGGCACAGTCGGTCGGGCATCTGGCAGCGGCAACCGGGCAACAGAACGATGCCACGTCATCGATCGCGGCGACAGTGGAAGAGATGTCGGTCAGCATCACCCATGTCGCCGATTCCTCTGCCACCGCCCAGGAAATCGCGCGGCAGTCCCTGGCTACGGCCGTGAGCGGTGGGCAGGTGATCGAGAAGACCGTCTGCGACATGGTGGCCATGGCCGAGACCGTGCAGAGTGCCTCGCACACCCTGGAAGGACTGGGAAAGCGTACGGACCAGATCGGCAGCACTACCGACGTGATCAAGGAAATTGCCGATCAGACCAACCTGCTGGCGCTCAATGCCGCCATTGAAGCCGCTCGGGCTGGCGAGCAGGGACGCGGTTTCGCGGTCGTGGCCGACGAAGTGCGCAAACTTGCGGAGCGGACAACGACCGCAACGAAGGAGATTTCCGTGGTCATTGGCGCGATCCAGGAAGAGACACAGCGCGCATTGGCCGATATGCGGCAGGTGGTGGGGCAGGTGAACAGCAATGCCGAAGGGGCTCGTCAGGCAGGCAAATCCATCGTCCAGATTCGCGATGGAGCGATCCGCGTCGTTGACGTTTCGTCGGACATCGCCAACGCGCTCAAGGAGCAAAGCGCTGCCAGCGAGCTGATTGCCCAGCAGGTCGAAAGGATCGCGTCGATGAGCGAGGAAAATACGGCTGCAACGGGCGAAGCGACAGGCGCCTCGGCGGAAATGAAGCGCCTGGCGACCGAGATGCACGAGTTGGTCGGTCGTTTCCAGGTCTAATGGTCATGGCTGTAGCAGGCACCCCTGATCATCAAAGCCATTCGAGGTACAGCGTCTGGCGGGAGCCCGTCGCCGACCAGGTGCCGGTGAAGTGCCGCCGTCCATCCGCCGGCGCGACGGTCGCCGACGGTGGTTGGCCACAGGCCGTGGCCAGAAGCACGCAGACCAGCACCGATGGACGCCAGCAAGGGCTGGCAGATGCGCTTTGCAGACCATGCATTCGGGTATCTCCTGCAAACATTCTCTCATACCGTGACGGCCTGGCTCTCGAAGAAGCGCATGCCAGCCGCCTCTTCGCCATTGACGCCGGCCTCGACAGCGACGCCTTACGCGCCCGCTACCCCGACCGCAGCCGCCACCTGATCCTGCGCGGCACGGTACGACCGATCGTTCGCCAGCACGACGAACAGCACCATCTGGCAGGCTACCTCGACAAAATCACCATCGGCCAGATCAATGTGCCCTTTGCGCTGCGTCCGCTGCTCGAACCGCTGCGCGACATTGGCCGCCCGGCACCCGCTGAACGGACGCCCCGCTACCAGGTGCAGATCGTCATCGGCCAGCGCCTCGAACCGTGGATCGAGAGTCTGTCGTCCTTGCCAGCCGATTCCCGAACCTCGCCAAGTCTCCCGGCACCCTGACGCCGCCGCCGATGATTTCGCCCGACGTGGAACAGCCGATCGTCCGCGCTTGCGACCAGACATCACGGGCAAGACCGGCCATGGTTTTGCCGAACGGATAGCAAGGAGCTTTTCTCGCCGACCTCGTCGAGATCGCTCCTTTTCACCCAGAACAACACGCAGAACAGGCCGGCGGCAGCAAACGCCGAACTCAAGGTATAGGTCAGCCCGGCACCCAGGCGCTCCCAGGTCCAGCCGCTGAGCAGACTGCCGAGCAGGCCGCCGGCACCAAAAGAGATGCTCGAATACAGCGCTTGGCCGCGCGCCTGGCAGCGTCCGGGAAACCAGCGATTGACCGCGGCAATCGCTGCAGCATGATAGGCACCGAAGGTCAGCCCGTGCAGGATCTGCGCGAGGACGACCACCAACAGCCATTCGACGCCCCAGCCGATCATCAGGAAACGCAGCACCGCCGCAGCAAAACTGATGAGCAGAATGACCCGCAGGCCCAGGCGGTGCAGCACGGCCGCCATGCAAAGGAAAACACCGATTTCGGC
>RRZU012769092.1_pt1 | contig 11578 bp, 6 predicted proteins | sample 2165561 | NCBI WGS metagenome assembly RRZU01 (sample SAMN10456909, study PRJNA506462) | wastewater metagenome | isolation source: wastewater sludge | place: USA: Moscow, Idaho | reverse complement strand
TGCGTCTGTTCGCCCCGCACCCCCATGGTCCCGTCCTTGAAGCCGAACAGGTTGCGCGGGGTCGACTGGCTGACGCTCGTCGAGGACGTGCGGCCGAAGCCGAGCTGCGACCAGCGCAGGTTTGCGCGCCCGAACGCGATCCGCGTGAGGTTGCGCACCGCGTGCACTGCGACCTGCGGGTCGTGGGCGCAGTCCTGGATGCAGAGATCACCGTCGGAGAGGGCCGGATCGAGGTTGTCTGCGACGAAGTGCGGCAGCCGCTCGAGCGCCGCCGGACGCCTCGAGGCGATCCCGAACCGGTCGTTGCCTGAGGCGTCCTCGAAGAGCGTCGGCCCGAAGCCGAACGTGATGGTCAGGCCCGAAGGCGGAAGGTCATAGGCCTCCCCCGTGTCCTCGGGCGGGGCGTCGTAGCTGCCGGACATGGCGTCCAGCTCTCCTGCCGATCCGCCCTGGGTCATTCGCGCGGCGGCGGCGGTCCACTCGGTGAGCAGGCCGATCAGGCCTTCGCGGTCGAGCCCGTCCGCGACGTCGAGGGCGGCGAAGTGCATCCGGTCCTGGGCAGGCGTGACGATCCCCGCCTGGTGCGGGCCGTGGTAGGGGTAGGCGTCGGAGGCCTCGGGCTCCGCGTCCTCTTGCCGCGAGCCGGCCGTGGCGAGGACGAGCGCGCCCGCTGCGGCGCCGCCCACCCCTACCGCTCCGAACAGCCCGCGGCGGCTGAGGTCGCTCATGACAGGATCGCGCCGGACATCTTCGACAGAGGCTCGGAGAGCGCGTTGACTGCGTCGGCGAGCTGCTTGACATCCTGGTCGCTGAGCTTGTCGTAGGTGACGAAGCCCTCGCCTTCGCGGTGCTTGTCCAGCAGGCTCTGCAGCTTCGTGAACGCCTCCTCGATCTGCGTGTCCAGCGCCTCGTCCTTGCGCTGCACGAGCGGACGAAGGCCCTCCCACGCGACCTTGGCGCCGTCGACGTTCGCCTGGAAGTCCCACAGGTCGGCTGGGCGGTCGCGCCCGAGTCGCGGGCGGCCGCCTTGGACGCTGCCCAGATGAACAGTGCGGTCTCGAGCCCTTCGCGGCCGACGGCGAGGAGGGCGACGACGACGAGCGGCCAGGGTCGCGTGGCCTCGTCGAGGCTGCCGCGCAGGCTCCTGCTGAGGCCGCGGGCCGCGGTCGCCATCCAGAGGATCATCCAGGTGACGAACGCGACCGCGACGATCGAGAGAGTGCCGCCGATGAACTCCTGGGCCTCGAAGGTGAGGCCCTTGAGGCCGTAGGTCAGGACCGCCCCGAAGAGCAGGGAGATGCCGACGGCGACGCCGACCCCGGTCCAGATGTAGCGCAGGTCGCTGTGGCGGTCGGACTTCACCAGGTAGGCGACGAGGATACTGACGATCGGCGCGGCTTCCAGACCTTCTCGGAGCCCAATCAGAAAATTAGCCAACATCGGTATTGCCTTTATACATCGGTAAGGTGCACCTAACTAAAGACCTCCGACGGGGTGCAAGTCAATCCGTTGCGCTCACGAGTCCGTTCCGCGGTCGGTTTCGCCGTGACCAGGGACGTCGTCACTCCGAGGTCGGCTTGAGGGCCGAGCCAGCTCGACGGGCACCCAGCACCCCCTTCGGCCCGGGCCGCTGACGCCCACGGAAACGCGGCCATCATCCGGGCCGTCTACGATGGGACGGTGATCGTCCGACGGGTGCTGCGCGCCATGCTTGCGGCGCTGCTGGTGGCGCTGGTGGCCGTGACGCCCCCTCTCACCGCCTCCGCCAAGCAGGAGTACCTGGAAGTCAGGATCACGTCTGTCTCCACTCCCGTGCTTGATCTCAGCGATCCCGACCAGGTGATCGAGCTCAAGGGCACATTGACCAACACCTCCACGGTTCCGATCAGCTATCTGGTCGTCCACTTCTGGCGCGACGCGAGCGAGATCAGGTCCACGGAGCAGTTGGCGGAGGCGAATGAGAACGTCCCGCTCGGGGCCCGGCTCTTCAACGAGTCGCTCGGCAACCTCGACATCATCACGCGGGAGCAGGCCTTCGGCCCGGGCGAGCGCGCCGACTTCACCGTCCGCACGACCGTCGCCCAACTCGCCGACGAGTCTCCCGAGCTGACCCGCGACCAGGCGGCGTACCTCCTCGGCGTGCATGTGCGCGGCATCCCCCAGGACGGCCCCAACCAGGTGGTCGGCCGCGACCAGCTCGCCCTGGCCGCCACGACGGATCCCGTCACCTCGTCCGCGGTCGTGGCCCTGACGGCCACCCCCACATGGCTTGCGGACGGCAGCTTCATCGATGACTCGTTGGCCGGTGAACTCGACGGCCGCCTCGACACCCTGCTGACCAGCGCGGAACGGCCCTCGGTCCAGTCGGCGATCGACCCGGCCCTCTACGCGGCGGCCAGACGGCTCGCCGAGCCACACACGGTCGCGGGCGAGGACAGGCCGGGCAACGGCATCGCGCTGCGCTGGGTCGCCCGGGTAGACAAGCTCGCCTCGGAGGGCCGCCTGTGGCGCCTGCCCTTCGGCAACCCCGACCTTGCCCGGGCCGACGCGACCGGACAACTGCAGCAGGCGCTAGCGTGGAGCCGCGACGCGCGCGGCGACATCCTCGACGACCTCGACTCGGTGGTCATCCTCAACCCGGGCGTCAGCGAGTCGCTCGTCGCGAAGCTCGGCGAGTTCGACACGGTCATCGTCCGCGACGCGACGGGCGCGAAGCCGGGCCCGCCCCGGCTCCTTGGTGCCGCTCCGGAGGATCCGCTCGCCGCGGAGCCCGCCGGGATCCGGCTCGCGGGCCGCATCGCGGACGAGTTCCTCGCCGCCAGGGCGCCGCTCTACGTGATCGAGTCGGCCGATGACGCCGAGATCGATGCCGAGCTTGGCGCGTGGCGCACCCACGTCGTCCCGACGGCCACCCCGGCCGAGCCCGTCCGCTGGGAGCCTGGCAAGGAGCCGGCCGCCTGGAACGAGGTCTCGGCGGCCCTGCGCAGGGCGGCGGGGGACGCTGAGCTGCTGGGCGACCTGACCGCGGGTGAAGTCGCCAGCCTCAGCCCGGTGGCCGCCTACGCCTTCTCCAAGGGGTTCACCAGCCAGTCGGCCGCCGTGTCCTACATCACGGAGGCCTCCCCCGCTCACGTCGACCTGGACAAGATCTCCCTCAAGGCCGTGTCGTCGGTGGTGATGGGTGACAGGGCGAACCAGTTCCCCGCCACCCTGACCAACGGGCTCACGGTTCCGGTCACCGTCGGCGTCCGGTTCACCTCGGACGCCCCGCAGCGAATCCGCGTGCCCGACCTCGAGCCTCAGGTGATCCCCCCGGGCGAGTCGATCACCGTGAACATCACCCCGGAGGCCGCGGCCAACGGCGTCGCGCTCGTGCAGGCCCAGCCCGTGACCGCCGGAGGGGTCGCCCTCGGAAAGAGCACCACAATCGAGATCACTGCGACCGACTTTGGGCGCGTCGGCTGGATCATCATCCTCGTCTCGGGTGCAGTACTCCTAGGAGGGACGGCGTGGCGGATCCGCGCAGTGCGGCGCGAACGCGGCAAGGCCTCCGAGAAGGAAGACATTGAGCGAGCAAGTCAGTAGTACCCGCAAACTCGTCTCCGCGAGCGCCCTGATGGCCTCGGGGACGCTGATCTCGCGTGTCCTCGGCATGGTCCGCGTCGTCCTGATCGTCATCATCCTCGGCTCGTCCACCCGGCAGGCCGACATGTTCGAGCTGGCCAACACCGTCCCGAACGCCATCTACATCCTGTTCGCGGGCGGCGCCCTCAACACGGTCCTCGTGCCCCAGATCGTGCGGGCGATCAAGAAGGATCCGGACGGCGGCGAGGCCTACACCAACCGGATCATGACGGCCTTCATGCTGATCGTGGCCGCGGTAGCGGTGCTCATCACCGCGGCCGCCCCGATCGTGACGTCGATCTACTCGTCGAGCGCGTGGCGGACCCCGGAGCTCAGCTCCCAGTACGCCTCCCTCGTCGCGCTCGCCTACCTGACGCTTCCGCAGATCTTCTTCTACGGGGCCTTCTTCCTGCTCGGCCAGGTCCTCAACGCACGCGACAAGTTCGGCCCCATGATGTGGGCCCCCATCGCCAACAACGTGGTCTCGATCCTCGTGCTCGGCCTCTACTTCGTCATCTGGGGCAACGACGGCGACACCTCACTCGCCTTCACAACGGGCCAGATCTGGGTGCTCGGCGCCGGCTCGACGCTCGGCATCGCCGTCCAGACGGCCATGCTGTTCCCCTATCTGCGCAAGGTCGGCTTCACGTTCCGGCCCCGGTTCGACCTGAAGGGGACCGGCCTCGGCAAGACGTTCAAGCTGGCGATCTGGACCATCGGCTTCGTCGCCGTCAACCAGCTGGCCCTGATCGTCGTCCAGCGGCTTGCGACCTCCGCGACGGCCGGCGGATCCGGTGCAGGCCTGCAGGTCTACAACAACGCCCACCTGTTGTGGATCCTTCCGCACTCGCTGATCACGGTGTCGCTCGCGACCGCGATGCTGCCGAACGCCTCGCGCCTGGCGGCGGCAGGCGACCGGGAGGGCGTGGCGGCCGAGTTCACCAAGACGACGCGGCTCGCGCTGATCATCATCGTCCCCGCGACCGTCGTCTTCCTCGCGCTCGCCGGCCCGATCTCGGGCATCCTCTTCGGCCACGGGCCCAACGGGCAGGCAGACGCCGCGCTCATCGCGTGGACGCTGATGGCCTTCGCCGTGGGACTGATCCCGTTCACGGTGCAGTTCGTCTGCCTGCGCACCTACTACGCGCTCGAGGACACCCGCACCCCGTTCCTGCTGCAGGTGCTGATCGCCGGGCTCAACGCGCTGGGCGCCGTCCTGCTCGTCCAGTTCGTCGACTCGCCCCGCTGGGTGGCCCCAGCGCTCGGCCTTGCCTACTCGTTCGCGTACCTGGTCGGCGTTCTCGTCTCCTGGCAGCTGCTGCGCCGTCGAGTCCCCGGCCTCAACGGCGGAAGACTGATCCTGCACATCGTGCGTCTCGCGATCGGCTCGGCGGCGGGAGGCGTGGCGGCCTACTACCTCGCGAAGTGGCTGAGCGCGCTGATCCCGAACCAGTTCCTCGGCGAGATCGTGGCGTGCGCCGTTGGCGGCCTCGTCGTCCTCGGCGCCTACCTCTTCGTCGGCAAACTGCTGAAGGTCCGTGAGCTGAACAGCCTTGGCGACCTCGTCCGCAGCAGGCTCGGCCGCGGGAAGGGCACCCCTGCGGTCGCGGCGGCCGAGTCCGCAGACGACCAGGTCACGATGATGCTTCCCGCGATCTACGACGACCGGCCCACGCGCATCTCGCCCGTCGTCGACGACATCGGCCCCCTGGACGACGGCGGCCCGGCGACGATCATCCGCAACCGCCCGCCGATCAGCAGACACACCTTCGATGAGCCAGCCCAGGAGGCCTGCATGGACGACGACATCTTCCGCCGCCCGAGCAGGGCCGAGGAGACCGAAGACGAGGAGGTCGAGGACAGCCTCGCCAATGCCGCCGACGGCGTCGAAGACTCCGGCTGGCAGGACGAGCCGACCTCTGCGGAGCAGACCACCGGTCGCATCGATCTCGACTCCCTGTTCCGGGAGGAGGCGAGCCGCGGCATCGCCACGGTCGGCACGCTGCTCAGCACCCGCTACGAACTGATCCAACTGCTGGCGGGGAGGCACGGGACCGAGACCTGGCGCGCCCACGACCAGGTGCTCTCCCGCGACGTCGTCGTCCACGTGATCGCCCCCGGCGATGAGCGCATCTCCGAGTTGATGATGGCAGCCCGCAAGGGTGCGGTCGCCACGGACTCGCGCTTCCTCAGGGTGCTCGACGCCGACGAGGTCACCGATCCCGATCAGGGAATCGGCGCCTACGTCGTCGCGGAGTACACCACGGGCCGCTCGCTCGCCGCGCTGCTCGCGAAGGGCCCGTTGAGTGCCATCGAGGCGGCATACATCGTGCGCGAACTGGCGGACGCGCTGGTCGGGGTGCACGCTCAGGGCCTCTTCCACGAGCAGCTCAATCCCGAGAACGTGATCATCACCAGCTCCGGGGCCGTGCGACTCGTCGGCTTCGGCGTCGAGGCGACGCTTGCCGGGCACGAGGAGGGCGGCAACGCCTGGGCCTTGCGGGAACGCGCAGACGTCGTCGGTCTCGGCAAGCTGTTGTACGCAGCCCTTGTCAGGCATTGGCCCGACGGCGCAGCCTACGGCCTGCCAGCAGCCCCGATCGGCGCTGGGGAGCCCGCGGCCCCCTACACGGTGCAGGCGGGCATCTCGCCCGCCCTCGACCGGATCTGCGTGACCACGATCACCGAGCGTGGGGCCATGTCCGAGCGTCGGATCACGACCGCCTCGCAGCTCGTCAACGAGCTGACCCAGGTGCTCGGCACCGCCGACGCCTCGGCCGATCTCGAGCAGCGCGTCCGCTCGTGGCGCACCGACGAGGACCAGCCAGTAGCCCGCCTCGCCCCGGCGGCGGTGACGACGACCCAGCCCGCGCGCGCCATGGATCTGGAACCGGAGACCGTGGTCGTCGAGCCGAGGCCGCAGCCCTCGCCCGGGCAGCCGCCCGCCGAGCGGGCGCAGCGTTCCCGCCCGGTGCTGTGGGTGCTGCTCGCGCTCGCGGTGATCGCCCTGGTGGTGTCGCTGATCATCGTCGGCGTCAACAGCGCGCGGGAGAACAGCGCTCAGGAGCCGCCGACCCCGGCCAACGGCCCCAGCACGACGGCCAGCCCCACCGCGTCCGCGATCACCATCGTCGGGGCCCAGGACTTCGACCCGGAGACCGACGGAGGCAACGGCGAGGAACTGCCCGAGCTGGTCGGCAACGTCTTCGACGGGGATCCGGCGACGTCGTGGAAGACGATGTCGTACAAGAACCGGCCGAACCTCGGCGGGCTGAAGCCCGGCGTCGGCGTCATCCTCGACCTGGGTGAGCCGCGCACCGTCACGGCGGCCGAGCTGACCCTCACCGGCGGGGCCACGAGCATCGAACTGCGCGTCCCGAGCGGGGACGAGCCGTCGATGCGCACGGAGGCGGACTGGATGCTGGTGGGCGCGAACGAGGCCGCCACCGGCACCGTCTCCGTCCCGCTGACGGCACCGACCGAGACGCGCTACCTGATGGTGTACTTCACGAACCTGCCGCCGGTCGGCGACCGGTTCATCGGCGAACTCAACGAGGTAAAGCTCAGCTGACGCGACGACGCCGCCGTGGCTGGCACGGCGGCGTCGAGGGTTCGGTTCAGCGGAGCGCGCGGCCCTCGGCGTCCGGCAGCTTGCGCGTGGCGATCAGGATGATGTCGATCAATGCCCAGACCCCGAAACCACCCATGGTGATCAGCTTCAGGAAGCCGAGGCCGATCTGGCCGAGGTAGAACCGGTCGACGCCCAGCGTGCCGAGCACGATGCTCAGCACGAGCGCCACCGTCCAGTCGCGCGTGGAGAACAGCCCCGGCATCTGGCCTGCGGGGAAGTAGTTGCCTCCGTTGACGTCGCGGATCATGGTGTCGGCGCGCAGCGCCCCGCTGTTGGCCATGCCGGCGAGCGCCTGTACCGGGTAGGGACCGTGTTCCTGCCCGTAGGCGGCAACATAGAACATTCCAGGGACCGGCACCTGACCGTACATGTCGTAAGTCATGGATCGATTTTACGGCGTGGCCCCCGAGCAGACATCGGCGCCCGGTCGTATCCGACCCTGACTCCCGGCCTAAGGTGAGGGGCGTGAACGACCCGTTGAGCTACGTCTACTGTCCGCCGAGCCAGGGTGTGGACGCCGACGCGTGTCGCGGGCTGCTCGACCGGGTCGGGGCAGCACTGTGGATCACCCCGATGCCGGACGGCGCGCCGAGCGCGACGCTCCTACCGACCCTCTGGCGCGGAGACCGTCTGATCGCCCACGCCTCCGGCCACAACCAGCAGTTCGCCACGCTCACCGACGGGGTCGCCTGTCGGGTCGTGGTGCAGGGAGACGGGGCCTACGTCAGCCCGCGGTGGTACCCGAGCATCCAGCCGAGGAGCGAGGGCGGCGCCGCACGGGGTCGGGCTGAGGGACGCGCCGTCGGCACGTGGAACTACGAGCAGGCCCAGTTCGCTGGGGTGCTGCGCGTCCACCACGACCGCGACCGGTTGCGCGAGGAGGTCACCCAGCTCGGCCACACGCACGACGACCGGCGCATCGCTGAGGGGTGCCCCGCCGATGCGGGGCGCGGAGCCTGGCGCACCGACGAGCTGCCGCCGGACTTCTTCGACGCCATGCTGCGCGGCATCGTCGGGCTCGAACTGGAGATCACCGACGTCGTCGGACGCTTCAAGCTGGCCCAGAACAGGACCCAGCTGGACCGCGACGGCGTCATCGACGGCCTCATCGAGCGGGGACGCCCCAACGACCTGTCGGTCGCCGGATCGATGCGTGCCGCCACCCCGCTGTACGACCCGTCGGACACCTCCGACTGATGTCGGGTCCGAGCGAGTGGGAGACGCGCACCCACGTCTGGGCCCATCCCGTTGACACAGATCATCTGGCCGAGGTCCGCTCGTGCACTCCCCCGTCGGCGCTGCACGCCGTGCTGGAGGTGCTTGCCTATGCGGACGAGGAGGCCGCCTCCCGCGGAGCCCGAGGCTCCGTCGTGGTGACGCTGGGTGACGAGGCGGTGACGGTCGATGACGACGGCCGCGGAACCGAGACCCGCCTCGACGCCGCTGGCCGCGTGATCCGCAAGCCCGTGATGTCGACCCGGGACGTGCGGTTCTTCGACGAGATCGACGCTGCGCTGCTGCCCGACGGCCTGCCGCGCCGCGGGATGTCGAGCGTCGCCGCGCACGCCGAGCGCCTCGTCCACACGAACCACCGGGGCGGCAGGTCGTGGTCGCAGGAGTATCGCCACGGGGTCCCAGAAGACGAACTCGTGGCCGTTGCGTTCCGGGGCAGGCCCGGCACCGTCGTCGGCTTCAGCCACCCGGGCCTCGCCTCCCTCGACGCTTCGACGCTGGCGGAGGCGGCAGCGGGGTTCGCGCACCTGGGCGTGGAGATCCTCGACCGGCGGTGAGGATCAGTCGAGGCCCGCGACCAAGACCTTCGAGAGGTCGTAGCTGACCGGTTCCTCCAACTGTTCGTAGGTGCAGGAACCGGGCTCGCGGTCGTCGCGCCAACGCACGAACTGGGCCGTGTGACGGAAGCGGTCGCCCTCCATGTGGCCGTAGCGCACCTCGACGACACGCTCCGGGCGGAGGGGGACGAAGGAGAGGTCCTTCTTCGCGTTCCAGCGGGAGTGCCCCGCCGACGTCGGGGTACGCGGGATCGACTGGTCGCGGTTGTCGGGCAGCGTCTCCTCGGGTTTCGCCCACGCCCACGGATGTCCGTCGAAGTCGGTGACGAGCGGCTGCAGTTCCTCGAAGAGCTCCCGGCGCCTGGCCATCGGGAAGGCGCCGATGACACCGACGGAGTTGAGCGAGCCGTCCTCGGTGTAGAGGCCGAGCAGGAGCGAGCCGATGGCGTCCGTCTCGTCCTTGTACAGCCGGTAGCCCGCCACGACGCAGTCGGCCGTGCGTTCGTGCTTGAGCTTGTACATCACGCGCTTGTCCTCGACGTAGGGCTCGTCGAGCGGCTTGGAGATGCCGCCGTCAAGTCCCGCCCCCTCGAACTGGCTGAACCAGTCCATCGCAACGTCCTCGTCGTGGGTGGCCTGCGTGAGGTAGATCGGCGGCCTGGCGTCGCGCAGGGCGAGTTCGAGCGCATCGCGTCGTTCACGGAAGGGCTTCTCGGTGAAGTTGTCCTGGCCGAGCGCGAGCAGGTCGAAGGCGACGAAGCTGGCCGGTGTCGCCTCGCTGAGCTTCTTGATCCGGGACGCGGCGGGATGGATCCGTTGCTGCAGCGCGTCGAAGTTGAGCCGGTCGCCCGTCTCGGGGTCGATCATGATGATCTCGCCGTCGATGACGCTGTGGTCGGGGAAGTTCGCGATCACGGCCTCGACCAGCTCGGGGAAGTACCTGGTCATCGGGCGCGAGTTGCGCGACCCGATCTCCACCATGTCGCAGGAGCGCCAGATGATGGAGCGGAAGCCGTCCCATTTCGGCTCGAACAGGAACTCGCCCTTAGGCAGCTTCTTGACCGGCTTGGCGAGCATCGGCCCGTACGGCGGCGCGACGGCGGTGCCCCACTCCGCGTCGCGCTCGGCCTTGGGAGCCATGTAGTCCTCGTCGGCCCGATCGGCCTTGCGCTTGCTCGGTGGCACGCGCGGCGGTTCTCCCGGCATCTTGGGGTAGTCGGGCGGGAAGTTCAGTTCGCCGAGCCCACGGTCGAGATCGGCCTGCCACAGCGCGAGCGCGCCCGCGATGTCGCCGACGTGCTCGTCCATGTCCGCCCAGGGGCAGGGTCGGCTCTCCAGGAGCGCGGGCACCGTGCGGACGGTGAACTCGCGCGGGTCCGCGTCGGGCAGTTCGTCCCAGGTGAGCGGGGTCGACACGGGTGCCCCGGGAAGCGGGCGGGGTGAGTAGGCGCCGGCGATCGTCCGGTCGCGGTTCGCCTGGTTGAAGTCGACGAAGACGCGCTCGCCGCGTTCCTCCTTCCACCACGACGTGGTGACGAGGTCCGGCATCCGGCGCTCCAGTTCGCGGGCGATGCCGATCACCGCGTGCCGCACGTCCTGGAACTCGTGGTCGGGCCTGATCCTCGCGTAGACATGGATCCCGCGGTTGCCGGAGGTCTTGGCGTAGGCGGTCAGCCCGTTCTCGGCCATCACCTTCCGGAGCTCGAGCGCGGCGGTGACGGCATCGCGGAAGTCGCGTCCGGGCTGCGGGTCGAGGTCGATGCGGAACTCGTCCGGATTGTCGAGGTTGGCGGTGCGCACGGGCCAGGGATGGAACGTGATGGTGCCCATCTGCGCGGCCCAGGCCAGCTCTGCCGGTTCGTCGAAGACGAGCTGCTCGTGGCGCCTGCGCGACGGGTAGGTGCACATCACGGCCCGCAGATAGGCCGGGGCACCCCGCGGTGGACGCTTGGAGAAGAACTCCTCGCCCTCGATCCCGTCGGGGAACCGCTGCAGGGTCATGGGGCGGTCACCGTTGATGGCGAGGAACGGGTCGGCGACCGACAGCAGATAGTCGGCGAGGCCCTGTTTCGTGATCGGGTTGTCGCCTGGCCACAGGACCTTGTCGGGGCTGCTGAGTTTCACGGAGCGCGGTTCGGGTCCGGGCACCTCGAGGATCAGATCGGCCATGAGAGCAAACGTAACCGGAACCGGGTACCAGGTGAGCAGGAATGCCCCGCGCCGCGCCGTGCGTGGCAGTGTGTCGTCCATGGCGACACATCCACCGACTGAGCTCAGCATCGCCGAACTGCGCGGCGTCAGCGCGTTCGCCTTGCGGTGCGCCGAGCGCGTGCTGCCCCTCTTCGCGAAGGCCTTTGCCGACGATGAGCGTCCGGCGCTTGCGATCTTCGCGGGCCACCGCTTCGCCGACGGCGGCACCCGCGACATGGCACTGCGCAAGGCCGCGATGGATGCGTGGAGGGCGGGCACCGCTGCGAAGGACAGGCCCCCGGCATCGCAAGCGGGGTTCTCCGCGTCGATGGCGGCGTCGGCC
>RRZU011787223.1_pt1 | contig 11578 bp, 8 predicted proteins | sample 2165561 | NCBI WGS metagenome assembly RRZU01 (sample SAMN10456909, study PRJNA506462) | wastewater metagenome | isolation source: wastewater sludge | place: USA: Moscow, Idaho | reverse complement strand
TTACCTCTGATTATTCACAGCGATAGAGGAAGTCAGTATGTCTACGGAGAATACCGGAAAGCAACTGCTAAGATGCAGCTGAGTTATTCCAAGAAAGCTTTTCCATGGGACAATGCATGTATTGAATCATTCCACTCCCTGCTAAAAAGAGAATGGATAAACAGATTCAAAATCAGAGACTTCAAACAAGCTTACAATCTTGTATTTGAATACATTGAGGCTTTTTACAATACAAAGAGGATTCATAGTTACTGTGGGTATATTTCTCCAAATGACTTTGAATTATTGTATGAAAAAGTGAATAAAGGAGAATTACAATTAGCAGGTTAATATGGGAATTATTTTCTCATTTTAATTTGTACTAAATCTTGACATAGGACCACTGAGATGTGCCATTTAAAAACGTAGGTTGTACCTTTTCACAATTGACTTTAATAGCAACATTGAGCTTATGGCAGAAAATATCTGCTTCAAAGCCACCTATATCACTCCTTCTGTAAACCCTAAATAACTAGCTTAAGTAATATGCTATGGCCTGTTCTGGAAAAGATGTCATTTTTTCCGAATCAAAAACAGGACATTCCCCTCCCTACACTTACACTATATCTATTCAAATTTCAAATCAAAAAACAATAATATCCTTACCATCTTTATTGACCACTACTTTTTTCTGACCGTTCAATTCTCGTTCTACGTATTTTTCATTATATGCTATCCATTCCTTTTCAGAAACCGAATACACATAAATATAGTCCATGCCTTCTCCTGGTATATGTTTATCAAAGCAAATGCAGCCATTTGCAAAGAAACATTCATTATACATATATCCATTATCAAAATCAAAATCCAGATCTAGTAACACCACTCCAGCTTCGATATCAAAAATACAGTTATGACCCGATTCCCAGCCACCTATATGGCAAAGTATATATCGGTTGGTCTCATCTATATCAAAAATCTCATCAAATATGCACGGAACAATTTCTTTACCCGTTTTGTCAATAATTCCCCATTGCTCATTGTTACACCAATAACGCTCTCTCTCATCTACTTCCCAATCACCTTTACATACAATTGCACGACCGTCAAAAAAAGACATAGCATAGACATATTGTGGAGGAATCACCTCATTACCATCAAGATTAATCCATCCCCAAATACCAGCGGTATCTCCAAAGGTGTGATGGTATTGTAAATGAATTTCTCCTAACAAACTCACCATAATCATACCTTCCTGGAATCCTCCACATGGATGGTATAAAATTATAGGAGTATCCCTATACTTTTCTGGAAGACGAAAGGCTTCTCCATTATTTGTATCAATAAAATATAACTCACTGTTATCATTGATTGAACCACAACCAATTCCGCCATTACCACCATCAAAAATAAAAACTTTGTCATTTTCAGTTAATATGATCTTTTCCATCTTAATCACCCTCCTATTCCTTCGCCAGAGCCGATACTATAATTCTTACGCTTCTCAAGGCCTATCTTACTCTTTATTTGTCCAATATAAAGAGTAGTTACATTAAATCCATATTTCTTCTTTATTTCTTCTTTATTTCTTCTTTATTTCTTCTTTATTTCTTCTTTGTTTATACTTCCTATCTTATCACAATTTCTTAATATTTGAATGCTGAGCTTTTTCGGGATAAATAAGCTTCCAAGGGGTACTTTCGGATAATTGCAGATAGAGATAAAAATACCTGCGGCTCAATATTGAGAACGCAGGTATTGCATTTTCTTGCACTTCTTTATTTCTACATTTTCTTAGTTAACAGCACGACTGTCTCCACATGGCACGATAGGACAGAATGAATGTCAAATACCAACTCTCGTTTATGGGAACATATCCACGGCTTTTTTCCCATTTTCTCGGTAGTTGGAAACATATCAGCATTAATGATTTAGTTAAAAATATGTAATTACAACTCCCATGTATCTTTCCAACCACTATCACTATCTTTTTTATTATATGTGGTTGATGTTTGCGTTACTCTATTCATTAGTTTATGAACTGTATCTGAATGCGTCCAAAAACATTTATCAATAAATTCTTTTCCCATCTTATTAACTGTTTTTTCAACTATTTGATTACAGTCATCGTTAAACGGTGAGAACATTAAATCTGTCTTACATTTCAACCTAACCCAGCACTCTAATGATGACCCATATCCTCTTGTCGGCCAACTGAGATTTACTTTTCCAAGATAATAGCCATCTTTAATAGGGGTTTCTATTTTATCAATAATGCCAAATACAGCATTTTCTTTCATTATATAATCTTTGTTATATTTGTGCGTTTGCAAAAGTAGAATTCGAGAGTTAATTATACATCCTATATCTTTTATTGAAATATCCTTAATCTGGTTCATAAGACTATTTGTTATTTTTTCCCTACTAAGAATATTTGATATCTTGACATTCTGAAGAACCCATTTATTAAATAAGAACATATTTGAATGCCTGAGTTTGATATCATCATTAATGATTTTTGAATTAATATGTTCACCATAATACTGTGGTATAGCGTAAACGGTATATTTACAGTAATATAAATATTGGCCTTTATTTTGACACTCATACCAAGCATCATTATTTTCTACTACATTATGATTTAGTATTATTTTTATAAGTCTCAAATACTCATTTTGGAAATCCACTTGCCAATCTAAGGTTTTAATAAAGCACCACAATAAAACATCATCCTTAAGTTCCTTTCTTTTGTCTGTATCAAGTAAGACAAATTTAATTATATAATACAACACCCTATCATATTCTTCAAAAGCCAGATTCCAAAACGATCCTCGTTTATTGTAATTGTAATATCTTAAATTATCAGAATCAGACTCCCCCCACGAATAATACAATATTCCATCTAATATATTGTTTCTTTTAAAAAACTTAAAGTTCAATTTCGTAACCATCTGCATTATGTCATATACTTGTTTTATTATATCAGCATTAATACCATCTATCTTAATATTTGATGGGTCTTCTTCGTTATCAATATAGATCATATTAATGCAGTATTTAACGAATGCTATTTCATATTCTTCTGCTGGATGTTCATAATCAGCAAATATATCGAAAAAATTTAACCAATCATTGTCTATCTTATGTGGCCACATTTCAAGTGATTCATGATTTATACCAATTACATTCTCATGCTTCAATTTACTAACGCGGTGTGTAAGTTTAGCTTTATACAATTCATAATCCTTTAACTTTACCCCAGAATTTAAATCCATAAAAAACTGTTCTATTTCATTTTGACTTCCAATGGACACCATATCAAATTTAACTTGGTTTAATAAATAATCACTACTTATATCTTTGTATTTTGGAAGTGATATTTTTTCCAATAGTTTTTTTATGGAAAATGATGTAAAATCAGTCACCATTATATTATTTATTTGTGATTCATTTTGCGTCAACAAATTAAAAATCTCATTTGCTTTTGGTCTTCCTGCAAAACTATACCATTTTGCGAATCTAGTAACATCTTGTTTTTCAACTTGTAATTTATATAATATCATTATCATAAGAGTCGTCAATCTTTGTTGTCCGTCATATATCTCAAGTGGTGTATTTTCAGTATCACTACAATATGTAATGATACAGCTAAAATCAAAATCTTCTCCACCCTTACATTTTGCAAGTATTGCATCCAGGAGTTTACTTAATTTGTCTTTTCCATCCCCATCTTTTCCTCCTGCACCCATTACATAATCCCTTTGAATTTCCGGAATCCGCAAACCCATTTTATATTGCGTTTTCAAATCGAGTAAAGTTATTTTTTTAGAATCACCCATTGTAACTACTCTCCTTAATACTGTTAATAAGCTGTTCTATACATTCATGTAACTCATCACCATCCGTACCTCTATTTATACAACACCAATCTTCATCCTGCTTTTTTGGTAGGTGGTCTGACTTCTTTTTATCACATTTTTCTGTATACAGCTGTGATTCTAAAAAATAACTGATATCCCAAAAGTCTTCCGAAGACTTTGAAATTTCATATGCCCATTCAAAAAAACAAAATCTCTCTCTTGCTGCAACATCGTTTAATGCAGTACTCTTATCTATATGATATTGTGTAAATAGATTAAAAAATCTATATTTTTTTTTGCATTCCAAAAGTATATATATCGCATTGTATGTATTCCATATCTCATGTTTATTAGATGTAACATTTTCAATTCCTAATTCACTTACAAGACTTTTCAATATTACTTCAAAATACTCTAACCGTTTAATTTCAGTTTCAAATGAATATCCTTTTGTACTTGTTCCTGCATATTTGTCGCAAAACAAAATCTTTAATCGATTAATATCTGGATGCTTATCAAAATCATCGTATCTTTGTTTAACAAGTTCCCACATGGTTTGATAATTTATATTATACAAATAGTTTGCTAAAGAACCAAATATGTTCAAAATCTTATTTCTATTATTCTGATGCATATTTTTTATTTCATCATCAATATTACCATCTATAGGATTATCACTAATCATATTAGCTCTAATATAATCAGATATTACAAAGCGCGTCTTATTTTCATTTATATTTAAAAACTCATCGATAGGTTGTGATGACGTTTCATGATATAACATTTCTACTTTTTCATTAATATATTTAGCTAATTCTTTCTTTTTGTTATCAAATACAATAGCATCAATTCCTAACTCATTTATAACTGTTCTAATTTTACTGCTCCAAATTTTTTGAAATTGATATGAATATATTGAAATCCTTATTTCATCATTACTTACCTCCTCATCTGTATCTACCATTGAAAATAACTTTTGGAAATTTTCGCATAGTTTACATATATCCAAACACTCATCGTCATCTATATGCATATATAATTTCACTTTATCTAGCACTTTACTATCAATCACACTATTCAAACGAGGTTCTATAACGTTCTTCATTAAACGCTCTTTAAAAGTATCCTCCGCTTTTCTTGATTCACTTACAGCTTTATCAAGGCATTCTCCATAGAACATATAAATTGAACGAAATGATATTGGAATTATCATTGAAATAAAATTAACATATAATCTCTTAACATCAACAGACAATTCTATGTCTTCCTTAAAAGTATCATCTTTCTTAAGATAATAATCTATAAAATGCCTTCTTCCATTTCTTTCATCAATTTTGAAATCTCGTTCAAATGCATAATTCAGATTGATTGACTTTCTCTCTAAAAAAGCTAAAAATAATTTCAAAGTTATTAAACGCTGCTGACCATCTAATATCTGTAAGGAGTCCTCTTTCGTATTGTTATAAATTGTAATCATATTAAGCTGATATGGCTTGTCTTTATCTTTTATATAAGAATCCCACAAATCTTCGGCTAATTCTGAAGCACATTCCATCGACCATTTATAATTTCTCTGGAGTAACGGAATATACGTATATTCATTTTCGATAATATCCATTATTTTGGCTACACTTTTCATATTACCAGTACTGCCCATTTTTTCTCCTATCCTATGCGATTTCGCACATCCATTAAAATAAATCCCAAAAGATTTAATCATTTCCATTTTGATGGTTCAAGTATACCTTCTGTGTTCTTTCTTATTCCAATTCCCCATATTTTATCATAAGGACTTGCCTCCACTAAAATCTTATCCTTTGTTTCAATTAGAAATCGGTAAAGTTCTTCATTTTGGGAAAACTTAAGAATATTACCACGCAACACTATATTGGTTTTTTCTTCATTCCATTTATTCTCATCAAATCCTCTTACAAGCCGACCATACTCTTTTATTTCTTTAGGGTCTTTGCTGCATATAATTTTTTGTGCATATTCAAAATCTTTAAATAACATTGCTTTTCTGTACATCATATATTGTTCCGCACAGCAAAAAAGGATTTGATTTTCCATAAAGATACACTTCCACCATTGACTCAGACAACTTTCTGTTATACGACCATCTTTTGCGGGTTGATGCCCCCAAAAAAAACAAAAGTAATCTTCTGAATAAATATCATTCAACGCCTCTTTACTATATTTCACAAAACACACTCCCTTATGTCCAGTTTGAATAATCAATATAAGAATATTTTCTTTCAATAGCACTAAACAAAATGTATTTCCATTGCTTTGAAACCATTTCTGCATTATCGCCTTTATAAACCTCCATATGTGATGGCTCACGATTTTGCTCCTTTGTTTCTCCTTTTCGTCTAGACATATATCTAATTTCATTTTCCCAATCAAGCATGTCTAATATATCATTGATTTTTTTATAGTTTATACCATGTAAATTATCATCTTTTACTTTTTCATAAAAACATTTCAAACTACCATTTTGAAAGTTTTTAAGTGTTTCCAATGTATTAGAAACAAAGCTACTAAACCAATTTTGAATTTCAATCCTAACCGCATATTCTTTAAAATACTTATATAGCAAAACACAAAACTCATCCTTACTAAATTCCATTCTCTGGACACTATCATAAAACTTTATATTCTCGCATTGCGAAGTATTGGTAAAATTACAAACTACTTCAACATCTCCTATCGGATCCACAATATCTTTATGCCAATACCACTCCTGTTTCCCAAGAAATTCCGTTATCCAATATTTTAAACATTCAACGCTATTATCACGTGCATTACTCATATCAATTGTGAAATAAGGTAGACCACTTTTTCCATTTCGTATTGTGCAATTTCTTATATATCGTTGAATGCTTATAATATCCTTTCCATCTTCTGATATGGCATTAATAATAGCTTCTTTTCTCACCTCTATAATTGTATTTGAAGTGCCGCTCTGCAATGTAGCATACTTATACAGCATTTTACCAAAGCATTTAGTATATGAAAATAATTTTCCTGCGCCACCAGTTTCTATCTGGCTCAGACACTCCTTGAAAATCATTTGTACATGTTCAGAATACTCCAAATCTGCATCTCCAAATACTTTATCCTTATCTGTATCTTTTCCTACACTACGATATAAAAATGGCACCTTATTTTTCGCAAACAACGCATTTGCAAACATATCTGTACCAATAAAATTCATCTCTTTCAAATCATTGTAAAAAAATAACAATTCTAGCAGTTCTTCAATATCTAAATCTTCATATTTTTTCTTTTGTTTCTCTAAAAATGCTTTCAAATTTAAATATCTCTGCTTTAATATCAAATACTGTAATTTTTCTTCTATGGCACTATTTTCTGGGATATCCCATAAACTCGTCTGCCTATTTTCATACACTTTTTTTACTCGTTCAAAAATATCTTCCATATAATTTTCCTCGTTATACTATGTATTTATTTTAATTTTTTATCCACTAATTTATATTCCCTCGCAACTGGTTATTTGCTCCGGTGGAATATCTATTTCGTTTTTTACTTATAAGAACACCTCAGAAAATAAATCACTATTTGCTCGGTCAATCGCACGGCTTACCGTAAACGGTAGACCATGAGTACTGACTTAAAATTAAGCCGCCAAATTTGGCGGCATGATTAGTGTTATTTTAACTGTGCCTTACATTCCTCTGGAATTTCTGAAGACCAGGGAAGAAGTTTATCCAGAAATCCAAGATCCTTATCATCTATATGCTGAGGAATCTCCTCAAGCAAATATTTGAAATAGTGGTATGGATTGATGTTATTAGACTTAGCTGTTTCAGCAATACTGTATATTATAGCGCTTGCCTGAGCACCATGGATTGTGTCGATTAATTTCCAGTTATTTCGATTATGTTCTTAAGAACATAATCGAAATTATGTGTCGAACCTAATTATGTGCTATTAAGTATATATAAATGATATCATAGTTTTCATAAATCACTTTAAGGAGGAAACTATGAATCAAACAACGATTAAGAACTATGTTGAATATCTTAGGAAAATAGGATATTCGGAGCAAACAATTAATGCTTATTCCAAAGCCCTGGAACAAGCCCCTTCCACGTGGAACACATGTGTTCCTCAGGAATTGTATGAGCACATAAATAATACGTTAAAATCAAAACAGGAATACTTTCTTCCTGCCGCTAGGCACAATATTAAACCGGCATCCAGTCTATTATTTATATTCCTCACAGGAGTATCATTTAAGAACTACTCCAAACAAATAATCAAAAGCAATTCGGCATATGCACCTACACTTGAAGAGTTTTTCACATACTCTACCAAATTCAAGCATATGACTACCTTAGCTGCTGAAGCAGAGACGCATCATATTTCAGAATTTCTCAATAACTTAGGTGGCATTCCTGATGACTGGGCGGAAATAACAGCTGAGAATCTTAGAGATTATGTATGTTCTAAGTTTTCAGTTTTTAAACCATCAACCATTGGAAGATATGTAACTTCACTCAGAAATTTTTTTCGATTTCTTGAGTATAAAGGCTACTCTGTAAACCTTTCTGTGTTAAGTTTACCTTTAGCACCTGCAAATTGGGGCAAGTCAAATACGCCAGTCATACTATCACCAGATGAGGAATTACGTATACGCAATCATTATAAATCCTATGATGAGATAAATAGGCGAAACTGCATAATTATTCTTCTTATGCTAGATTTAGGACTTCGCTGTTCAGAGGTATCTAATCTGCGTATGGCTGATATTCATTGGAACAGCGGTCTTCTGCATATTAGAAATACAAAAAACCAACATAGTCGCCAACTCCCTATATCACGCGAACTTGGAGAATTATTTGAAGACTATGTAATAAATCACAGACCATTAATTAAAGACGAATATTTATTCCTACGCAGGGGGCTCAATAATCAGTATGTATACATGTCACGCGAAAATATAAGAAGTGTAGTTCGCCTAGCCTTTGAAAAAGAAGATATAAGAGGTTGCTGGAAAGGCACACATTCGCTCAGAAGAAGCGCTGCTTCAAAAATATACAATACAGGAAACAGTCTTAAAATGACTGCTGATATACTAGGGCACAAATCACTGGATTCTACAAAGCAGTACGTTAGGGTTGATTTCAATCAATTAAGGGAAGTTGCTTCTCCTTGGCCAGGCGGTGATTGTAATGAATAATAACAGAATCTCCCAGCAATTGACAGATTATCTTAATTACAAACGAAGCCTTGGATTTAAATTAACTAAAGAGGCCACTATACTAAAAAGATTTGCTGACTACACAATTAATATTGAATATGATGGTCCGCTAAATACAAAAATTGTACTCAACTGGATAGCATCTGATAAAAAATCAGACAAAACAATGGGTAGAAAAGTTGAGGTGATTCGCCCTTTCTCTAAGTATGTATCTTCGTTTGACACAGAAGCAGAGATTATTCATACTCTTATATACAAAAATGTACACGACCGTCCAACCCCTTATATTTACTCTGAGATAGAGACCCTTCAGTTAATGGAAGAATGCAAAAAGTTACATTCATCAGATGGAATCAGAGCATATACTATCGAAATCATCATAGGGCTCTTATGGTCAACCGGATTGCGACCTTCTGAGCCTACAAAACTTACAGTGACAGATGTTGATCTAATCCAGAATATTTTACACATCAGGGAAACTAAGTTTTCAAAGGAAAGATTTGTCCCTGTTGATGAAACTGTAGCCGAAAAACTACTAAACTATAAATTGTGGATTAGCAATAAGCTTGGTCCAAATCGCCCAACCGATGCTTTCTTCTATACAACTGGGGGCATTCCTTTAAAAAAAAGTGCATTATCATATGCTTTTAAGTTGATTCGAACTTGCATTAGAGCAACACCAATAGGATATCCTTATGTGCGACTTTATGATTTTCGACATACAATGGCGTGCAATACTATCCGAAGATGGAGCGAGCAGGGAATTGATGTTAACACCAAGTTGCATGTACTCTCAACATATATGGGACATGTAAAACCAGCAGATACATACTGGTATTTGTCTGCCACCCCCGAAATGTTAGGGTTATCATGTCTGAAATATGAGACTCATTTTGGAGGTAGTTTGGATGAAAGCTGATACAACTTCAATGCAAACATTGCTACAGAATTATTTTCTGCAACGTCTTTTACAACAGCGTAAGGTATCTTCTGAAACTGCCCACTCTTACAGAGATACTTTTCGAATATATTTAGCCTATATGCGGGAAATGCACCATATATCACCTATACAAGTGCGCATAGAACACTTCGATTTAGAGCACGTTCAAGGTTTTTGTAAATATCTTGAAGAGATCCGTGGTAATAAACCAGTTACCATCAATAACAGAATCGCTGCAATAAAATCATTTATGCACTATGTATCTGAGATGGAACCCGAATATAGTGATATCGTAAAGCGGACAGTTATGCTACCCGCGCAAAAGCAAGAACAACCTGCAATAGATTTTATATTCAAAGAAGAATTTGATGCAATGATTGCCACATGCGACACTAATACATTTATTGGTGCAAGGGACAAACTCATGCTTATGCTCTTATATAATTCCGGAGCACGTGTGTCTGAACTACTTGCTATCAAGAAGTCGGATATACAAAAAACTGATGCCTCCAACCATATGAATTTGAAAATATATGGAAAAGGTAGAAAACAGCGTGTAATTCCACTTTGGAAGACCACAGCATCTTACATTATCAAATATACCGTTATTTATCCGTTTGGAACTGATAATATTTTATTCCTAAATAAAAATGGGGATAAGCTTACCCGTTCTGGCGTACGTACCCGAATCAATTCTATAGTTTCAAAAGCAGTCATAGCTGCTCCAAGCCTAGCAGAAAAAAATATAACGCCACACACATTCAGGCATTCGGTAGCAATGAATCTTTTATCATCAGGAGTTGATATTTCCACTATTGCAATTTGGCTTGGACATTCCAGTATTGAGACTACTCATAAATATATGGTTGCAGACTTGGAATTAAAGCGTAAAGCAATGGAGAAAACCGGATCTGCTGGAAATGATTCATACAAATATAAGCCCTCTGCTGACATACTAAGTTTTTTGAACTCTCTATAATTCATAGAAGTTATGTGCTCACGAAATGCAGTAGATGGTGATATACTTAGGATTATGTCTACTGCAGCACATAACTTGGTTAGACACATAATTTCGACCAACACAAAACGGTCTTATAGCAGCTTCAGTTGCGTTATTGTCAATTGGTACATTTCCATTAGAAAGAAATACTTTCAGATATTTCTCCTGGTTGAGGCAATAAGTAAAACCCTGGCCAGTTTCAGACTTAGGCATTACTTCATGTTGATGGGATTTAATCCAATCAAAGAAGGCCTCCACGAGAGGTTTTAAAATCAGCTGTCGCTGTTTTAGACGTTCCTCCGGTTCCAGCTCTGAAAATTGAGATTCGATCTTGTAAATAGCAGAGATCTGCTTAAGTGCATCCTGTGCAAGTGTACCTTTGGATTTTTCCTTTCCAAGGGACTTGACTAGGTTGGAGAATCGTCTCCTCGAATGACTCCAGCATCCTGCAACAGTTATATCAGGTGAGTTCTTATCCATAGAATGATATGCCTGATATCCATCGGAAACTAAGACTCCTTTGAACTTTTTGAGAAATTTTTCCGGATGCGAAGCATTACGCGTCTTCTGAT
>RRZU010932608.1_pt1 | contig 11579 bp, 5 predicted proteins | sample 2165561 | NCBI WGS metagenome assembly RRZU01 (sample SAMN10456909, study PRJNA506462) | wastewater metagenome | isolation source: wastewater sludge | place: USA: Moscow, Idaho | reverse complement strand
GTGGCAGGCATGCCAGCCAGAGCAGGCGGGCGTGTATCGATCGGATCATGGTTCACCTCTTACCAGGCGTCGAGCCAGGTCTTCAATATAGGCTTCGTCCTCTCCATGGGGATGATGGGCGAAGGCCAGATGCAGATATTCGTGGGTCAATGCGATGCGCCCATCCAGTGATGGGTTGGGGCGCACATAGATGCGTTGTGCCTGCTTATCGGCGTAGGGACGCCCTTGCGGCAATAGGCAGACACTCAAGGGTTGTGCGGGTGGTTCAAAACCGGGCTCCCCCTGCAGGCGGGCTTGCCAACGTGTGGCCTGATGTTGCAGCCAGGACTGGGCATCCGCCAGCCGTGGACAATCTGCGGCTTGCTGACTGTCACCAAGGGTTAGGGTTGCCGCCGGGTAGGCGCGGGCCAGAATGGCGGTGAAGTCGAGACCGGCGCGATCCCAGTCGACGGCCTGCTGCCAGCTCAAGCGGTTAGCCTGGGGCTTGTCGCTGTGATACTGCACCTCGATGCCGTGCAGGGTCAGTCGATCGGTACTGCGTGCGGCGTTCAATGCGGCAGGGGACGGGGCATGGGGGGAGACTCGCTGAAAGCGTGAGCTGTCATCCAGTTGCAGGCAATCACCCTGGTGGCTGGCCTGTTGCTGCAGGTAGCTGCGAGCGGCTATGGCTAGAGCCCGCGCCGCTTGGGGATAGCGGGCATCGCCCTCCCGATCGACGACTCGGGCCACATACTCAGGCTCCGCGAAACGGCCCCAGATCACGGGGGAGCCCTGAGCGGTTTGTTCGAGCCAGAAGTGACCGGGCTCCGCCTGCCAGGCCAGTTGTTGGCCATTGGCAAACGCAAGCTGATAGCTGCCGACCAGAGGGCCGGCCGAAGTCTCGGCCCCATGGGGGCGGGTGATCTGGGCCAGTGGATAGCGGGCAAAATAACGAACCTGGACACAACTGCTACCGTCAGGCTGCGGCTCCTGCTGTAACTGATGGGCGATGGCAGGGGCCATGCGGGTGAGCACGCTACTGCTACCTCCTTGGCCGCCAAACCAGAGGGGTGTGCCATTGTCACTCCAGCCGGCACCGCCGCCGACCAGCCCCCACTCGTTCGTGGCTTGGGTATAGGTCTTGGCTCCCAGCAGGGTACCTAAGCTGCCAGCCGCCTCTTTGCCGCGGCCGTGTAGCACCACACCGGTCAATACCTCGCGACTGCGTTGTTGCACCGCGGCGGGAACCACGGACAACGCAGCCAGCAGACTGCTGACGCTGACTCGTTGTTGCGGCTGCAGGTGGGACAGCTCTTGGAGCCACTCCGGCGCCTGTCGTTGTTGCCAATAGCTCCGCCAATCCGCCGCGTGGATCCCCAACCGCTCGGGAGCGAAGTAGAGGCCGCAGGAGCGGATCAGTGCCTCATCGCGATCCACACTCTCGCCCGGATCGCAGCAGTATTGCTCTTGCTCTGGATCCTGACCCGTGCAGCGTAGCGGCGGCTCCTGCTGGCCATTGGCCTGCAGATAGCCGTAGACAAACAGTTTCCAGAGGCTGCCCAGCGGAGTTTGTAATTCGCTTGGCACTGGCTGAGCCGTGGTGCTTGGCGGCGTCCACAGACGTGGCTCGGCCCCGCCCAGCACCAGCCGATCGGGCCAGTGGTCGCTCCCCCAACCGTAGGGGGCGACAACCAGCAGACCGATCGCCAGGTGTGGACGGAGCCATCGCATCACTTATTCCACCTGCCACTGCTGCAACTGACCACCCTCGGTCAGTGCCTTGTCCGCCGGTTGATACATGCGGAAGTAACGGCTGGCTGGCAGGTTGAAACGACCTCGCTCGGCAAAGCGCAGCAGTTGGCGTACCGTCAGCGGGCCATTGAGCTCAGGCACAGGGACGCGGTAGGAGAGCTCTCCCTCCTCATACTGGGCGCGGCTGAAGCTGACTGGCGTTTCGTTGCCGTCCAACCCGGCGACCTGGATCCCCCAGGTGGAGGGCTCGACGCTGGCTCCTGGGGGCAGTGCCGCCTCCAGCAGACCAAAGCGGTAGACCTGCTGTTGCTCCGGAGTCAGGATGAACTCATCGACATACAGGGCATTGCTCTGCAGCTCGTCACCACTCTTGAGCGCCACGGCGCTGAAGCCGGTGCCATCGCTCAGTGGCTCGAGGCGATAGAGGGTGCGCTGCAGGGTGACGGGCAGGGTTCCTGCCGACGGCTCGGCACTGCGATAACGAACCAGCAATTCGCTGCCAGCCGGCAGTTCACCGCTCAATGCGACGCTCGTCGGCAAGCCTGCGCCATGCCACAGCCATTGTGGTGAACCGCTGGGCAGACGCGCCAAATGCCAGGCTCCTTGGGGCTTGACTGTGGTCGCGTTGGCGTTGGGGGCAGTGATCTGCGGCTGCAGCAGACTCAGCAGCAGGGAGCGCTCCAGCGTTGGGCTCTGCGGTGTCACGCGTGCCAGCAGTGACTCAATCTGTGACTCGCTTGGCATGGCTTTGCTCGCCATCAGATCCAGTAGTTGCAGCAGGGGCTCCTGGCTCGAGCGGATCAGAGGTTGCCAGCGCTTAGCTTCGGCCTGCAGTGCTGCCGTTTGTGCCGAGTGGCGCAGCTGATGCAACTGTTGACTGAGCTGCAACGCCAGCGCCAGCGCCTGATCGCTCTGCGGATCCGTGAATATCAATCCGTTTTGGCTCCAGGTTGCCGTCGGTTGCTCGCTCGCTGTCATGGCTGCTTCAGCTGTGGCTGTGGCTGTCGCCGCGCTGGCTTCGGTAGCAACCTCGGCCGTGTTGACGGCGGCGCTAGTGGCTTGACTGACGCCACTGTCGAGGGCAGCACTGGCAGCCGTTTGCTTCTCAATCTGAACCATGGGTTGGCTCAGCGGCTGAGGCTGACGGTTGGCCAGCTCGGCGAGCAGGGCTTCATCCGCACCCTGTTGTAGGGTGTCGACCGGTAGGCCCATCTGGGCCATCCACCACAGGGCCAGCTGACGATACAGGATTGGCTCCTCGGCGGCCTTTTGCTGATAGATGGCGAGCAGGGCTTCACCCTGACCGGCTGGCAGCTGTAATCCCAATGCCTGGGTAGTGAACCAGTCGGCATAATAGGCTTAGCTGCTCAGTAGCAGACTACCTTGTGTCTGATCGCCCCACCAGCCGAAGCTGCCATCGACATTCGCCATCTGGATCAGTCGGACTCTGTGGGTCAGCAGCTCGCTGCGTAGCTTGTTCTGTGCCTCGGGGTCATCGGCCAGACGGTAGGCGATTGCCAGCGGGATTAGGCGGCTCGCCGTCTGTTCCAGGCAGCCATAGGGATACTCAATCAGATCGTCGAGTACTCGACGCAAGGCGCTGTCGGTGGTCGATTGCACCGTGATGCGGATATCACTGGCATCGCTCGGCAAGGCCAAGGGGCGAGAGGTGCCGTTCAGCGTCAGTCGTTGTTGCTGCGGTGCGGGCCACCCTTGGGGGGCTATGGTGACTCGGGTCTGCAGACTATCGACGTTCTTATCGGCGACACTCAGCTGGCTGCCGAGATCGCCGCTTTGCAGATCGGTCAGCGGCAGGCGCAGATAATTGGCGCCAGGAGCCAGATCCAGGGATTGCTCTTGGGGCTCTTTGAGACCACTGATGGTGACAAGCCCGGAGCTCTTTTCGCCCTGGTTATTGAAGGCGACCAGCTCGACCACCGGTTCATCCCCTTGGCGGAAACGGCTGGGGCCGGTCCACTTCAGGTAGTAGGGCTTATCGGAGCGAATATAGTCCGCTTTCTGTCCAACCACGCCATCCGGAGTCACGGCACGAACCGTGATGCGCCAACGGGTCAGCGAGTCGGGCATGGTGAAGCTGAGTTTCGCCTTGCCATCGGGCCCGGTTTGCACGCTGGGAGCCCAGAGCGCCGTATCCTTGTCTTCGCGGCGTGGGCGTTCCAGCACCTTGACGCCCCGTTCGTTGAAACGACGGCCCGCCACGGCTTTGCCTTCATAGGGTAACGACATGTCGTAGGTGATGAAGTTCAGGCTCGAGGTGGTGCGCACGTTGTTGCGACGCGGGTGGTAGAAGAAGTCATGGATATTGGGTGCCAGCTCGGGCTGCAGCAGGTAGACCATCTCGTCGACCACGCTGACCACCAATTGGGCTGGGGCCGGTTTTCCGTCTACCAGACTGCTCAGATCTAGCTCAACCTTGTCTCCAGGCTGATAGCTGGCTTTGTCGCTGGCGATCTGCAGGTCTACCTTGGGTTGAGCAACCAGCAGACCGGCATTGCGGAACAGGTAGGCACCCTGCTTGGCATAGAGTACCGAGAAGGTGACATTGGGTGAGAAGGCCTGTTCGACCGGGATGCTGACTCGCCACTGGCGCGGAGCCAGTTGTTTGGCGCTGAACCAGTCGCCGCCCTGGGTCAGCAGGGCGTGATGTTCAATCTGATCCCGCTCCAGAGTGAGCAGGGCTTCGCCCACCGCCTCGGGGAAGGTGATCAGGGCCTGTGCCGTGTCGCCCGAGGCATAGCGTTCCCGATCGAAACGAACCTCTATGGTCCCGGGGGCCGCCTTCATGCCATCCCCGGAAACCCAGTGATTGGTGGCAGCCAGCAGGTTACCGGCCTCATCGCGCAGCGACAGGGTATAGGATCCCGAGTCGGTCAAGGGGAGATCCAGACTGCTGGATCCTGCCGCCAGCTCCCCGCTTTGACGGCTGCGATCTTCCAGGCGCAGCAGCTCATAGCTGGCAGGAACCGAGTCGGTTGCTGGCGCACTGCCTTCGGCCTGCCATTCGAAGGTGACGGTTTCCCCCGGCTCGCTGAACTGCTTCTGCGCGTGCAGGCTATAGGGTGTCATACCGCGCTCAATTAGGATCTCGCGCGTACTCTTGACGCGCCAGGCGGCAGCATCGTTGGCCAGCAGGGTGACTATGTAGCGGCTGGGCTCCTTGGCGGCGGGCAGCTCCAGGGCGACTTCGCCCTGGGCATCACTCTTGAGCTCCTGCTGTTGCAGTTTGACCGGGAATAGCCCGGCGTAGCGCAGCTCACCCTCGACCATGTTTAGTTTCTGGGCGCGCAGACTCAGGCTGATGGCGGCGTTGGCCACCGGATCGCCATTGGGATAGCGCAGCTGGATCTTGCCCTTGATGGCTTCGCCCGTCTTGTGATTGGGGGAGTCGAATTGCAGCTGGATATCGAAGTGCGGTTTGACATATTCGGCAACGCGGAAGGCGGCCGAATAGCGATCACTGCCCAGGGTCATCTGCGTCTCGTAGCCACCTGGTTGCGCATCGGCAGGTAGAGTGAAGCTTAGATCGGCACCGCTGGCGGCTTGCCAGGGGGTCTTTTGCCGCAACAACTCCATGCCGGATGGATCCAGAACCTGGACTTGGAGCTGCCCATCGGCGACCGATTCGGAGTCGCGGGCGTTGGTGAAGTGGCGAGCGATGAACTTCAGATGGACGCGATCGCCAGGGCGATAGAGCGGCCGATCGGTGACGGCATACAGCTTGGTGTTGTAGATCTCGCTGTCATAGTAGAAGTTCTCGGCGATCGTCAGACCGCCCTCGCTATCTCGGGCCAGCAGGTAGCTGTGCTCCGGACTGACATGGTCAAACAGACCGACACCGCTGGCATCGCTGGTTTGACTCTGCAGGGTGCCGGTGCCATCACTCCAGATCAGCTGGCTGCCCGGCATGGGGGCTCCGGTCTGGCGGTTGACACTCCAGGCCAGCATCTGATGGCCCGCATTCTTGGTGATGATGATGCTATTAGCGACAAACAGCAGTGTGGTGGCCCGGTGAGATCCGATGACGGCTTCGACCAGGTAGAGGCCTGGCTTCTGTTTGCCCAGCGGGATCATCACGTTGCCGGGGCGAGGCTCAATGAATTCACTGCTGCTCCCTTCGAGCTTGACCCCCTTGGGTGGCTTAATGCCAGCAGCCTGCCACAGGGGGTAGCGGAATTGAGCAACCAGGGGCAGGTGGGGGATGGGCGCAAAGCGGTTGGGATTTTCGTAGCGGGTCGGCGCGTCTATGTGCCGGCTGGTGCTGAGCTCGGGGGCTACTTCGGTGGCTGCACGGCGGCTATCGGCCGACAGCAGACGCTGCCAGGAGCGGCGGCTGCTCTTGTACCAGGAGTCCCACAGGTAGCTCAGGGTATTGGCGGCACCTTCACCCCGGTAGTTCGCTTGCACCTTGATGCGGTGGAGGTTGGACTGTTTCTTCAGAAACTCCAGTGGCTCCGGGATCTGGTAGAGTCGCACATCAGCGCCGCCATACTGCTCCAGGTAGTACTGTTCGCGAGCATTGGCTTCGAGACGCACCAGAGCCTCTTCATCGCTGCCGTAGCTGGTATCGCTCAACAGATAGAAGGTCGACCCCTGAAGCGGACTGTAGTCACTGCCAGGGATTGGTTGCAGAGTACTTTCGCTCTGGGCCAGTTGTTCGCGTTGCTCCGCCGGAGTCGGGTTGGCTTCGTCGGCAAATGCCAGCGAAGCGCCACCCAGCCAGGTCAGTGCGACAAGAAATCCAGCCGATAGAGTCCGATAAAGTTGGGGTTGTTGCCAATGGGTTGCCACCGGGTGTCCTTCCATTGAATGAGCTGTTGAACCGTTACCGCACGCAAACCATTGTCGTGTGGCGTTACTGTACCTGTGTGATAGGCGATGTACTGCCCCATCCAGACCATCAGGTGTTGTTCATCCCCTTGATCAAAAAACAGCAGATCGCCGGGTTGCGCCTGATTGATCTCCTTGCTGACAAACTGACTATTGCCCTGGATCAACGCCAGGGCGGTGACGAAGGCTTTGTGCTGGCCATCAATATCGCGCCAGTTGAATCGTAGTGCCCGTTGGCTATCGCTAAGCTGCAAGGGGGCGGGCAATTGGGCTGGCGTCAAACCGCTGGCCCGTTGCCACTTCTCGCCATGATCCGCCAGTGCCTCGGCAACAGCAAAGCGAACCAGACCTGCACAGTCGCGGTGTACCCAGCGCGGCGAGGGTCGGCGCACCTGTTCATCGACGATGCGCGTAAACCAGGCACGAAAGCGTTGCGACTGTTCGGCATCCAGTTGAATGGCCGCCTGCTCGGAGGCCAATCCTTCCAGTGCCGATGCTCCTGATGTCAGCATCAGCAGGAGCAGACATATCCACCTCACGGTGTTACAAACTGCCAGTCGAGAGGCTGCCACTGCAGACCGCTCTCCAGTTGCAGCACCGAGCTCTTGCGGCGGATCGTCAGCGGTGGATAGCTGGCCAGCGTCTGCAACCGTGGGGCCAGATAAGTTTTGGCCGCATCGCGAAACAGCGGCTCCAGCTGACCCGGCAAGCTGGCATACATCTCTCGCTCCAGCAGTGAAGCCAGCGTTTTGGGCGTGAGGTAACCAACTAGATCATCGGCGTCGCTCAGGCCGTCGGCTAGCGCCGGGAATTGTTTCTGCTGCACGCTGACGGCTTGCTCGACCAGGGAGCCATCCGGTGAGAAAAACAGGTAGGAGCCGGAGATTGCCAGCTTGACCGGGAAGTAACGGGCGGCGGAGAGCTCCTCCTTGAAGGGCTCTTTCGCGGCTAGATGACTGCCGTAGCGGGCACTGACCACCCGACTCCAGTAGTGGGCCCGGTCGGCATCCTGCTCTTCGACCGGGAAGCGCTCTCCTCGAACATATTCATGGGCGCCGATCACGGAACCAAACAGCTTGCCCAGGGACTTTGCATGCTGCTTGGCGGCCGCTTCGTCCGCAAAGCGAGCGATGAAGAGCGGTGTGCTCAGTCGTGACTTTTCATACCAGCAGACGGCCAGTGGTGATTGCAGCTGGTTAAGCACGGCGTCCAATTGAACCTCTGCCGGGGCCAGCTTCTTGGCCAGCTCCTGGCTGGCTTGCCACTCGAGCGGCAAACCGCTACAGACGGCGGCGCCGGTCGGGGCCGCTTGCCAGAGCGCGGCATTGTCCCAGCCATGGGGGGCTTGACTCTCATCGACCAGCAGCTGGCTGCTCCAGTTCTGGCCATCAAAATCAAAGCGAAGTGCCTGGAGAGCCGGGAAGAATCGTTGATAGCCAAAGGAGAGGTAGTTGGTGCTGACCACCAGGCTGTGTCCCTTGAGCTGATCGGAAAGCTGAAGCTGGTGACGCAGTGCCAGTTGATTCTCAGCCTCACTGCTCAGAGCCGAGGACACATGGGCCAGTTGGCCAGCCAGCAGGTGAGGCTCCTGATAGCTGCTCTCTTCATCGGTCGTTGGGGTTTCATCGTAGCCAAGCAACATACCGGCGTCGGAGATGATCACCAATCGCGAACCATGGGAGGCCAGCACCAGATGGCGTTGATAGCCATAGGCTAACTGGAGCAGCGGTACAGTGTCGCCGTCGACCTGCAGCTCGCCAAGTTTGCTGAGCTGACTGTCGTCGAGGGCTATCTCGGCCAGCCCCTTGAGAGCGCGAGTGACCAGATTTTGTTCCAGGGAGAGCATCCAGTAATCCAGTTTGCCATCGTTACCGCGCCACAACGCCAACTCGGCTGGTGAGTCGATTACCTGTTGTACTAATGCATCGCTGAATGTCAGATGGTGCTCATAGGCCAAGCGCCGCAAAGTACCCATCAACGAGAGTCGCCCCTCCTGCTCTTCGTAGTAAAACGCGAACTCTTCGGTCAGTGTTGCCTTGAGCAAAGGCACCTTCAGCAGATCCCGCGGCAACGCCGAGAGTTTCTCGCTGAGTATCAAGGCATCTGGATGGGTGAAATCGATCGGCACCAGGGTATTGGCAAGCTGAATGCGTGAGCTTCCAGCCGATGCGTGCAGTTTGTACCGTAATACGGTGACTCCGGCGACGCTGAGCAGCGAAATACCACAGAGGCTGACGAGCAGCCACTTAACCGATTTGGATAGCTTCATGACAAGAGATTCCACAGCGAGCGATGACCGAACCCGATTAGCACCATGGCTATGGGGCGGAAAGTTATGACTCATATGGTGCCTTGAATGGCGCCAACAGGCAAGAATCAAGCGCTTAGCCTCGATGAGTCCGTCACAGTGTAGACACTGTTTTTCAGTTGGGGGGGAAAGATGTGACATTTTCAGAAAAAACAAAGGCCCGTTGCCTCCAGTGATGGAGAATCAACGGGCCTTGGTCGACTGTTTTTCCGGGCTAGAAGATGTCTTCGGTGCTGGTACCTGGCGAGGTCGGCTCGCCTTCGCCAAACAGGGTATTGTTCCCTGGATTGGCCAGCGTCGGCTCACTGCCTCGTTGGAAAAATTCGTTACGACTGGAGCCATCGTCACGACTGCTCATCAGCCCGGAGAGATTATCGATGCGTACCGTTACGACATCCTCCGGTTGCGGGAGCGGGGACTCCGGCATGCCAGCCAGCGCTACCTTCATGAAATCGATCCAGATGGGTTGAGCGGCACTGGCACCATACTCATTACCGGCGATGGAGCGACCCAGCTTACGCCTATGGTCATCAAAGCCGACCCAGGAGGTTGCTACCAGTTTGCCGTTGAAACCGGAGAACCAGGCATCCTTGGCCTCGTTGGTGGTACCGGTTTTACCGGCAATATCCGTGCGACCAAGCTCTTTGGCTGCTCGCCAGCCGGTACCCATCCAACCGGCGTTCATACCCCGGTCACGGCCACCGAAGATGGCGCTATGCAGCGCTTCGGAAACAAGAAACGCATTGGCATGGCTGATGATCTGCGGCGCTATGTTGGCAGCAACATCCAGAGGCAGGGAGTTCTCTTCGCTGCTGGTTTGGGCGCCACTGGCGGCACTGCTTTCCGGTGTGGTGGAGGCAAGCTGATTGCTGCAGGTATCGCAGGCTCGCTTTGGTTTGGCTTCGTAGATGAGATTTCCCTGGGCATCCTCGATGCGAGTAATGAAATAGGGGTCAACCTTGAATCCGCCATTGGCGATGGCCGCATAACCGGTGACCATCTCCAGTGGGGAGACCTCGATTGCCCCCAAGGCCAGGGCTTCGTTGCGTTGTTCCGGTTTCACATCGAAACCGAACATGCGCAGATGATCCATCAGTTTGCCGATGCCTATACTGCGCAGCAGTCGCACCGAGACGACGTTTTTCGATCGGGCGAGAGCCTCGCGTAGCGTAATGGGGCCGTCGTAAACGGGCGGAGAGTTCTTCGGACTCCAGACTGAGCCACTGCCGGTATCCCATTGATTGATGGGGGCATCATTCACCAACGAGGCGAGGGTAAAGCCCGAGTTAAATGCCGCCGAATAGATGAATGGTTTGATATTCGAGCCCGCTTGGCGTCTGGCCTGGTCAACCCGGTTGAACTTGCTCTGTTCAAAGCTAAACCCACCAACCAGGGCTTCAATGGCACCATCTTGCGGATTCAGGGCAACGAATGCGGCATTGACGTCTGGAATTTGTACCAGCCTTAGCTGAGAGTCATCCACGGGCCAAACCCAAATCAGATCACCGACGTGAAGTATGTCGGCTGCGCGTCGGGGGGCTGCCCCCTGCCGTTCGTCGGTGATAAAGCTGCGGGCCCATTTCATGCCGTCCCAATTGATGGTGCCTTCGAGCCCCCCCTTGATCACAATGTCGGCCTGCTTGTCACGCAGACGGGTGACTACGGCTGGTTCAAAGGGATCACTGCTGGAGAGGTCAGTTAGATATTCATAAATCTTGTCGTTGCTCCAGGCTGGCTCTTTGGCCTGCCAAAGGCGCTTTTCCGCCCCACGGTAGCCATGGCGGATGTCGTAGTCCATCAGACCTTGAAATACGGCATCATCGGCTGCTTTCTGCAGCTTGGCCGAAACCGTGGTGTAGACATTGAACCCCTTGGTGTAGGCGTCATCCCCATACTTTTCAACCATATGCTTGCGCACCATCTCGCCAATGTAGGCTGCATTGAGCATGATGTCGGCGCCATGGTAGCGGGTGGCTATGGGTTCGTTTTTCGCGTTTTCGTATTGTTCTCGGGTTATCTTGCCAAGCTCCAGCATACGGCCCAGCACGACGTTTCGTCGTGCCTGAGCGCGCTGTGGCGAGCGGATTGGGTTGAGCAGCGAAGGCGCTTTGGGCAAGCCGGCAATAACGGCCATCTCGCCGAGCGTTAACTGATCGACACGTTTGCCGTAATAAACCTGGGCGGCAGCTCCGACACCGAACGCCCGATAACCCAATGGGATTTTGTTGAGATAAAGTTCGAGTATCTCATCTTTGCTCAACTCTTTTTCGATATGCCAAGCGAGAAAGACCTCTTTCACCTTTCTCATCAGGGTTTTTTCTCGGCTCAAAAAGAAATTGCGAGCGACCTGCTGAGTGATGGTGCTGGCCCCCTGACGCATCTGGCCAGTTGTTAGCCATACGACACCGGCACGCAGGATCCCAATGGGATCTATCCCTGGATGTTCATAGAAGCGAGAGTCTTCAATGGCGAGAAAGGCGTCCAGCATTGGCTGGGGAATGTCGGCAATTTTTAGCGGAATACGGCGCATTTCGCCGTATTCTGCGATCAATGCATCATCTGCACTGTAAATCCGTAATGGCGTTTCAAGTGAGGCTTCGCGTAGACTTGTTACATCAGGCAGGCTGCTCTCAAGCGTGAAGTAAAAAGCTGAAATTGCTGCTATACCTACGGCAGTAAAAAACAGGCCGAG
>RRZU012721542.1_pt1 | contig 11582 bp, 10 predicted proteins | sample 2165561 | NCBI WGS metagenome assembly RRZU01 (sample SAMN10456909, study PRJNA506462) | wastewater metagenome | isolation source: wastewater sludge | place: USA: Moscow, Idaho | reverse complement strand
GCATCAGAGCTTTTCGTATTCAGATATTCCGTCATGGAATCCTGCACATTATTCAGTGCCTCAGTTAACGCATTGAGCGTTACATTACTTTGATAGACGCGATCGATCTGACCAATCATAGAGTTCATCGTCACGAACATGATAATATTTACCGTGAAAAGGATGACCGCAGTAAGTAAAAAAGCCATGATCAGTTTGATCTGGATCGAAAGATCTCCAAATGCATGTCTGATCTTGTTTATTCTCTGTCTCATTGTGTTTCCTCATTTTTCTGAACTTTACCCAGGTAGTATCCTACATTCCTATGATTGATCACATTTGTGTTAACAGGAAGATAGCCACTGACATAACCGGTTTCTTCATACTCTGAAAGTGCATCAATACACTGGATTCCCATCTGGACCCCGTCAACAGAAATTGTCGAATAGATGATCTTTTTATCTACTGCATTCAGTATCGCTTCTGAATCATAATATCCAAGGATTTCCACAATTCCGACCTTATTATAATCGACTGCAGCCTGATATGCGCATCTGGTGTCGACAGCATTGAGGCACACCAGAACGTCTGGCAGATTTCCTTCATCCAGCATCAGTGTCCTGATCGTTTCTTCAGATAAGAACGGACTGTTCTCATCTACTGCGATCGCCTGGATCTCTACATTTGAACTATCCGCATATTGTTCCTGGATCGTATCCTTAAGCCCTAGAAACAGTGTGTTCTTACTTGTATCACCACTCCCCGAATCAAGGAGCACATATATCTTCTGTCTCTTATCCAGTTCAAGAAGATTGATCGCCTGCTTTCCATATTCTTCTCCAAGACTATAATTGCTGATTCCGACAAAGCACTGTCTGAGACTCGACATGCTGTCGCTTAGAACAGTAACGACCGGGATATACTGATCGACTGCTGCATTGATCAGTTCAATTGTCTCACTGCTGTCATCACCTGCCACGATGATTCCATCCACACTGGAGTCGATTGCTATTCTTAACAGTTCCGGCACCGAATACTCGACTGGAAGATCTGTTCCAAAAGATTCTACATAGATTCCATTCTCCGCACCACGTATCTTACATCCTTCATAAATAGAATCCCAGATGGGGTCATCCGGATTATCAGCAATTAGAACATAATGCTTATCATAATAAGTTTCCGTACTATTTCCCTGAATACCTGCATCAACGATCTTACTTCTAAAATAAGCAACGCAGGCCACTGTTAAAAGTATCATGGCCAGGATTCCCATGATAATAATAAACTCTGTAATGTGTCTTCTGTGATGAGCTTTTAATCTCAAATGATCATGATTTTGTCGGTCATCATGATCATGTTTCTGTTCACCGGTCAGCGTTTCTTCCTGGTTATTTATTTTATGTTGTTCCATTTTTTTCATATCTGATACATTCTACTTTCTGATTAAAATTTCATACCAGTGCCACAGACACTTTCCCTGTTAAAAAACGTGATATTCTTATTATAGTCACTGAATCCAAAAGAAACAATAAGAAAATGGCAGGCCCGGATCGGGCCCGCCATTTATTTATTGTTTTATTGTTCTGTAATCAACCTGTTTATTCATTTCGTATTGCTGCCAGCGGACTCAGCCTCATCGCACGAAGTGATGGGAAAAATCCCGCTACCATTCCTACCAGTACTGCAAATATGACCGCTGAAAAAGCCAGCCATGGTGGTATATAGGACAGATTCGTCATCTCCATTCCCATATTATTTACGATCATATTAATAATGAAAGAAATAATATAACTGAGTACAATTCCTACACATCCTCCTATAAACCCGATATATCCGGCTTCCAACAGGAACATGATCTGAATATTTCTTAGATCACAGCCAAGTACTTTCATGACACCGATTTCTTTTGTACGTTCATAAATCGACATCATCATGGTATTGGTAATTCCAATTGCAGCGACAAAGAGTGAGACTGCACCTATGCCGCCAAGAACTGCCTGAATGTAACCAAATTGTTCTTTTGTAGATTCTACCCATTCAGAATTACTGCTTGCCTGGTACCCCATTTCATTAATTGCTGCCTGTACCTGATTGAGTTCATTGATATCATCCACATTAACATAAATACTGTTATAAAAAATTTCTTTATAAGGTTTTCCGGATGATGTTGTGGGCTGTCCCGGGATTGCTTTGTTCTTGAACACTTTTTTTAGCTGTATTTTCAACGCATCAATATCACAGAACACACTCCAGGAATTATTATTATAGTCTTCCAGACCACCTGCTACCATACCACAGGCTTCGACAAGATATTTTTTTGGAGGTGCCACCGGTGTTGTGTTCTCTCCGGGATTCTGTGACTGATAATAAGCATCCATGTCGAATATTACAAATACCGGATCTTCCATAAGGTTCACGTCCGGAAGTTTGCCGCTCATCCAGTAGCTGTCATTTGTTTTCACATTTCTAAAGTCTGTGATTACCTGATTTCCATATACCAGTTCCAGTTTTCCAAGACCTGATTCCGGAAGTCTTCCTTCACTCAATTCAATATTCATTTTATTTAGCGCTTCAACGCTCATTCCTTTTAAATTCAGGTTGCTCTCATAGCTTCCGTATTTTGCAAGAACACCAAGTTCCAGAATAGGGGAAACGATCTCCACATGTTCAAGTGCTGCAATTGCCTCGACTGCCTTATCATCCAACCTCTTATTCTCATTTTTAATGCTCCCGCTACCACCGGCCACAGCGGTCGCCTCCATCGTTTGAAATCCGCCACCCGATCCGCTGGATTCATACACATTAATGGTAGTCAGTCCGCCATATTTTTCTATCTGCTCCATGGAGCTTTTATTCAGCCCAAGACCAAGTGATACCATGACAACGATCGAAGCTGTTCCTACAACCACCCCAAGTACTGTCAGGATCGTTCTGACCTTCCGTTTCCAGAGGCTTCCGGCGCTCATACGCAACAGATCAAGAATCTTCATCTGCCTTCTCCTTTATCTGAACTAGAGTTAAGGTTCATCAATACCCTCAATCTCTTTCTGAAGTTCCAGTTCTGCTTTCTTTTTCTTTTTCTTTTTGATTACGATAATTATCACAGCGATCACTGCGATCACTGCCACTGCCACGACTGCAATCATGATTTTTGAATTACTATTTTCTTCAACAGGAATTTCTTCTTCAAATCCACCATCTATTCCAGGATCCATCATTTCAGATACATAGAGACTGATCTCTTTTTCTGAAGTCGTGATGTTGCCAGCAGCGTCTTCATAGCTGATTTCAACTTTTATCATACCCTCATCCATCGTTGGTGCGATACCATTTACCATGGCATCCACATTACCTGTCGCACCCGGTTCAACTTTTCCAACAAACGTCTCTCCGCCGGATATGCTTTCCCCAATAAATTTGACCTGAGTGTTATAAAGAGTTGTTTTTCCAGTATTGTAAATACTGAACATAATATTAGCCTGTTCTCCAACCATGATACCCGCCGGCATGATCTCAGGGGTACTGGTCTCAAATTTAGATTCCTGTAATATAGGAATGGAGACACTTGTCGTAGATTCATAAGGATTATATTTCTCATCCTCATACTTCATTTTAATATTCAGTGCATATGGTTTTTGTGCCAGATCCGCTTTTGCAGTCATTTCTATTGTAAGTGCATCAGTGCCCCCTTGAGGAATCTGATTGATATAGACTGTGTTAGAACCGGATGTTGGAAGAAATGCTGCATAAGTAGCGGTTTCATCTTTTCCTTCCACCGCCGCTTCCAGATCAAACTCAACATTTGAAACAGCAGTTCTCTGGGAGGTGTTTTTTACATGCACTGTCAGAGTAAAGGTGTCCCCTGCAAAAACTTCTGCCGGTGTCGTTTCAAATCCTGTAATAATAATTCTTGGTGTAGACATCTTTGAAGTATCATCCGCTGTCTGGTCGATACTTCCACTTCCTGGTGCTCCAATCGTTTTTACATAGGTTGTCAATGTAGTGGTCTCAATTGTTCCATTGACCGAATAAGTCAAATTATATGTCAGCTTATAATAACCTGAAAGCACATCTTCCCTTGCCTTGAACTGATATGTCACCTCACGTCTGTTCGTGATTGCATCTGCCTTTGTCTTATTTCCCGGGAGATCTGCAACAAGCTCTGTATAACCGGATTTCTGTATTTCAAATGGCCACTCGGAAACAGTAGCTGAAGTGACCGGATTGATTGTAATATTGGTAATGTTCTCCGTTCCAAGATTAATAATAGGGAGAATCACATTCACTGTCTCACCAAATTTTACTTCCGGTGTCGGACAGTTATCCCCTACAGTGATAAATTCCTTGGTCGTTGCAGGTTTATCTGAATTCTGCGATGTGATCACTGCGTCCATCTGACCCTTTATTGTTGAAATATAGGAAGCGATCTCAGATTCAGACATCGTATTATTCGCAATATATGTGTTTGCACTGCTGTATAGCTTTTCGATCTTAATCTTTGCTTCATCTGTCACATCATTGACAATATAAAGATTATTCTTATAATTAGCCAGCTCTGCATAATACTGTGATTTGACATCACTGGAAGCAGCATCGGTCGAATTCTCGCTGACTGCGTATGCACTCATACTGACCATACCAAGTTGAAGGCACATTACTCCAAGTAAAAGTAGTTTTGTTATTTTTCTCATTTGACTCCCATCCTCGTTTGAATATTTTTATTAATGAACCGGTCAAATTTCTTCAAAAGAAAGATCCGGTTGCCTGTTATCAATGATTTTGATAATCTTCCCATCACTGATCTGGAAAATTCTGTCCGCAAAAGATGCCAGCTTTTCATCATGTGTAACCATGACGAGTGTCTGATTTTTCTCCCGGACGACCTTTTTCATTAACTCCATGACCTCTTTTGATGTATTAGAATCAAGATTACCAGTCGGCTCATCCGCAAAGATGATCTCCGGTGCGACCACAAGTGCTCTGGCGACACCTACTCTCTGCTGTTGTCCTCCTGACATTTGTGTCGGTTTATGTTTTTTGTGTTTGGAAAGACCAACAAGATTCAGGACCTCTTCTGCACGCCTTGTTCGTTCTTTTTTGTCAATTCCCTGAAAATTAAGCGGAAGAGACACATTCTCTACTGCATCCATTGTGGACATCAGATTAAATGACTGGAAGATAAAACCAATGTGCTCACGTCGAAATCTGACCAACTGGTTTTCAGATTTGCTTTCCATATGTTCTCCGGCAATTACGATCTCGCCCTTTGTAGGCTTTTCAAGCCCTGCAAGCATATTTAGGAGTGTGGATTTCCCAGAGCCGGAGGTTCCGACGATCGCACAGAATTCACCTTTATAAATCGTTAAGTCCACACCATTCAAAGCTTTGACTTTTGTGTCCCCGACCCGGTAGATCTTATAAAGATCCCGGATATTGATTACTGTTTGTTTCGTATCTGACAATTTATCCTCTCCCCGTATCCAGTTTGTATGTAACAAGAATAAAGCATATGCGACTTTTGCAGTCAGCATATGCTTTATTATATCATATCTCTATTCTATTACCACCGGGTATTTCTTAATGTTTTTCTTAATGCTTTCTTAATCTTCCAGACCAAATGCATCATGTGCAGCATTCATTGCCTTGACTGCGTCTGCTTCATCGATCAGAACCGTTACACGGATTTCTGAAGTAGAGATCATCTTGATATTGATGTTCGCATTAAAAAGGCATTCGAACATTTTCGCTGCAACGCCTGGATTTGACATCATTCCGGCTCCAACAATAGAAACTTTTGCAACCTTTTTTTCAATTTCAACATGCTCAGGATTCAATCTGCTCTTGCTGTCTTCAATTACTTTCAATGCTTCATCTGCATTATCTTCAGTTACTGTAAAAGAGATATCTTTCGTGTTATTACGTCCTACAGACTGTAGAATCATGTCAACATTGATATTTGCTTTTGCAAGTACATCAAATAATCTGAATGCGATTCCTGGTTTGTCATCTAATCCTACGACTGAAATTCTTGCTACATTTCTATCAGCTGCTACACCGCTTATTAACATTCTTTCCACTTTTACATCCTCCTTAACAATCGTTCCTTCTTCGTTTGATAAACTGGAGCGCACAATAAGCGGCACACCATATTTTTTCGCCATCTCTACTGATCTGTTATGAAGCACCCCTGCTCCAAGTGTTGCAAGGTCAAGCATTTCATCATAGGTGATTTCATCCAGTTTCCTTGCTTTTGGTACATATCGTGGATCTGCAGTATAAACTCCATCTACATCAGTAAAAATTTCACATGCATCTGCATTTAGTGCTGCTGCCAGCGCCACTGCTGTAGTATCTGAACCACCACGACCAAGTGTAGTATAGTCATCATATTTGTTGACGCCCTGAAATCCGGTAATGATCACGATCTTTCTCTGATCAAGTTCATGAGAAATTCTCTCCGAATCAATTCTTTTCAGTCTTGCATTTCCATAGGTAGATGTTGTATGCATCGCTACCTGATATGCATTAAGTGAAATTGCCGGAATGCCAAGTACATCAAAAGCCATCGCCATAAGTGCAACTGAAGTCTGCTCACCCGTTGTTAAGAGCATGTCCATTTCTCTTTTGGATGGGTTCGGATTGATATCCTTTGCAAGTGCGATCAGTTCATCGGTCATTTTTCCCATTGCAGACAATACAACGATCAGGTTATTTCCCTTTTTGTATTCTTCCGCACATCTTCTGGCAACATTAAAAATTCTCTCTTTGTTTGCAACAGATGTGCCGCCAAATTTTTTTACTACTAACATGTTCTCCTCCTTGTAATTAAACCGATTATTTTGAAAAAAGATAATCAATCATTTCATATCCTTTATCATGTCTGTTTTCACTTTTTTCTGCTTCTGCTTCATTATATTTCCAGGAATGATTTCCTATTGAAGTTGAATCATATAGAAGATAGGGTACTGGATCTGAAGTATGCGTTCTGACACAGATCGGTGTTGGATGATCCGGCATAATAAGAAGTCTGTAGTCCGTACCACTTTCATCTAATTTCTTTACCAGTCTTCCGATCACTCTCTCATCAAGGTATTCTATCGCCTGTATTTTCCGTTCCAGACTTCCCTGATGTCCCATTTCATCCGGTGCTTCAATATGGATATATGCAAAATCAAATCCATCCTGGATAAGGGCCTGAACTGCCGCGTCTGTTTTCCCTTCATAATTTGTATGAAGACCGCCGTTCGCACCTTCAATATGTGCAACTTCCATTCCGGCTCCAACAGCAATTCCTTTTAAAAGATCTACTGCTGAAATCATAATTCCCTTTTTTCCGGTTTTTTCCTGAAAAGAAGACAGCATTGGTTTTGTTCCTGCTCCCCAGAACCAACAACAATTGGCTGGATTCAACCCCTCTTCTCTGCGTTTTACATTTACAGGATGATCTTTCAATATCTCATAGCTCTTTTTCATCATTTCACGTAGCATCATGTCTTCTGGAAGATAAGCACCGATCACTCGTTCTAGAATATCATGCGGTGGTGTCAGATCGACCACATCTCCCTTATCCCAGATCAGACAGTGTCTGTAGCTTGTTCCAAGGTAAAATCTGTAAGTCTGTGTCTCTAACTCTGCCCTGACTGCATCCAGAAGAATTGCACAGTCCTGTGTACTGATTTCAGATGAACTATGGTCAATGATTGTCTTTTCTTCAAATGGAAGATCATCGTCCGATATGGTCACAAGATTACAGCGGATCGCTATATCTGTATCTTTCATTGGAATTCCAATACTTAATGCTTCAAGCGGTGATCTACCGGAGTAATACTTAACAGGATCATATCCCAGAACTGAAAGGTTGGCGGTATCCGATCCGGGATTCATTCCCTTTGGAATCGTATTCACGCATCCTATCTCAGATAATGCACTCAATCTGTCCATGACAGGCGTTTTGGCTGCAGCAAGCGGGGTCAGCCCGTTAAGCTGCTCTATCGGCTGATCTGCCATTCCATCGCCCAATACAACTACATATTTCATGTTAGCTCCTATTCTTCTATGCGAATCATACCTTTAATACAATCCACTGTTTCTGCTTTCATTTTATAATCTGCTTCACTCATATTCTTTGTAATGAAAGCAAACCCATCCGTTTCGGATTCTATTACCTTTTCTGCTGAGAACAGTTCTTTCAACTGCTCCAGATCTGACTTACTGTCTGCATCAAAACGAACAAAAAATCTTCGGCTGACTTCTTCGATTCCATTCATTTTCTTTTCTTTTTCAAGCCAGTTACATGAAATTGTGACTCCCTTATGTCTTGCACAATCCACTACATCACTGACCACTGCGCTCGCTGTAGGAAGTTTTCCCGCGCCTGCTCCATAATACATTGTGTTACCAAGCATATTTCCACGAACAAGTATTCCATTAAAAACACCATCTACTGCAAACAGCGGATTTGCCTTGCTTACCAGAAATGGTGCGACCATGGCATAAGGTCTTCCATCATTTGCTTTGCTCATGGCAAGAAGCTTGATCACATATCCTGCCTGTTTTGCAAGTTCAAAGTCTACAGGTGTGATTTTAGTGATTCCTTCCGTATAGACATCAGCATACTTTACAGTCTCTCCATACATTAAAGAAGATAAAATTGCTATTTTTCTGCCTGCATCATGCCCTTCCACATCGGCTTCAGGATTTTTCTCAGCATATCCCATATCCTGAGCTTCCTTTAATACAGAATTAAAATCTGCACCTTCATCTCTCATTTTTGTTAAAATAAAGTTCGTTGTACCATTTAAGATTCCGGTAATTCCTTCGATTTTTTCAGGTGTCAGAGAAGAATTCAATGGCCTGATAATTGGAATACCACCACCAACACTCGCTTCAAACATATAATTGCAATGATTTTCTCTCGCAATTCTGATTAGTTCCGGACCGTGTGCTGCCACCAATTCTTTATTGGAAGTACAAACGCTCTTTCCTTTTAACAACGCTTTTTTGCTGAATGTATATGCAGGCTCTACACCACCCATCGTCTCACAAATAATCATGACCTCTTCATCATCAAGAATTGTCTGATAATCGTGTACCACCAGATTTTCATTCGGGTCACCCGGAAATTCCCTTAGGTCCAGAATATATTTTACTTCGATCTCATCCTGAAGTTTTCTGCTGATCTCTTCCTTATTCTTCTGTAGTACTTCGACCACACCTGATCCAACTGTTCCGTAACCTAACACTGCTGCTGTCATAATGTATTCTCCTCTATTTTTCATTCTGTTCCTGTGTTATTCCTTTGAAAGAATCTTCACGTAGTGAACGCCTCTTTGTCTTTCCATATTTTCGACCATCTGCGAAACATCCCTGGTTGACTGGAGGACCTGTATACTGATGCTGAGTGATGCAGTTCCATTGATCGGAATACTCTGATGAATGGTGAGTATATTGGCTCCATAATCAGCAACTATTTTAAGCAGGTCTGATAATAGTCCCGGCTCATCATCCATCTCAAAAATAAAAGTAATTGTTCTGCCCTGTGTATTATCATGAAATGGAAAAATATCATCTTTATATTTATAAAAAGAACTCCTGCTGATCCCGACCTGATCGACTGCTTCCTGAATTGTCATGACCTTTCCCGACTCAAGCAGCCTTTTCGCTTTTACTACGCTCAGGAGGACTTCAGGTACAGCTTTTTTCTTGACCACATAATATTCTGTTGACTCCATTCCCTACCCCTGTTACTTTCTGAATACTCGCATAAACATGCATAGTTTATTGAAAAATGTATGTTTATACATAATGTTTTTCCGTGGCATACAGTTGTTTGCCGTTGGGAGATATTGTAGCATAGCAATTTTCAGTTGACAACCCCTTTTACAAAAAAAGTCATGCTTTTTATAGCACGACTTTTTTGCAGTATGAATATTTTTTTTAATGATCAGTCAAGAGGATATTTATCTGTCAGTTTTTTAACGATTATCATTGCTTCTTCCACTTTTTCTTCTCCGCCTTTGATCAGTATGGAGATCGCTTCTGCGATCTGATCCATATCTTCAGGTTTCATGCCTCTTGAAGTAACAGCCGGTGTTCCAAGTCTGATTCCGCTGGTCACAAACGGAGACTTTGGATCATTTGGTATTGTATTTTTATTTGCTGTGATATGTGCTTTATCCAGTAATTTTTCGATCTCTTTTCCAGTCAGATCAAATGGAGTCAGATCCATCAACATCAGATGGTTATCTGTCCCGCCGGATACGATCTTGATACCACGCTCCATCAGTCCCTTTGAAAGTGCCTGTGCGTTTTCAATGACTGTTTTCTGATATTGCTTGAATTCATCTGAAAGTGCTTCTTTAAAACATACAGCTTTTGCAGCAATCACATGCATCAGTGGTCCACCCTGGATTCCAGGGAAGATTGCCTTGTTAAAATTATATTTGTCTGCAGCTTCCTGATTGCAAAGGATCATACCACCTCTTGGTCCTCTGAGTGTCTTATGTGTTGTTGTTGTTACAACATCAGCATAGAGCATAGGATCCGGATGAAGACCGGCAGCTACCAGACCTGCAATATGTGCCATATCTACCATTAATACAGCACCAACTTCATCAGCTACTTCACGGAATTTTTTAAAGTCAATTGTTCTTGCATAAGCGCTTGCTCCGGCAATGATCATTTTAGGTTTTGACTCGACAGCGATTCTTCTTAATTCCTCATAATCAATAAAACCTTCATCATTGACACCGTAAGGAACGACTTTGAACCATTTACCGGACATGTTAACAGGACTACCATGTGTCAGATGTCCTCCATGATTTAAATTCATCCCCATGATCGTATCCCCAGGTTCGAGTACTGCAAACTGTACTGCCATGTTTGCCTGTGCACCTGAATGTGGCTGAACATTGACATAATCACAATGAAAGAGTTCTTTTGCCCTTTCGATCGCAAGATTTTCAACTTCATCCACGCATTCACATCCGCCATAGTATCTCTTTCCCGGATATCCTTCTGCATATTTATTGGTAAGTGGGCTTCCCATAGCTGCCATTACGGCTTTGCTGACCCAATTTTCGGAAGCAATCAGCTCAATATGGTCGTTCTGGCGCTTTTGTTCAGCCATGATCACGTCTGCTACTTCAGGATCTACTTTTTTTACTTCATCAAATGAATACATATCACTACCTCCTGCAAGATTTTTTACATTATAACACAGTTCATTTTGAATGCAAACACTTTCCTGCGTCAATGCGCAAAAGAATCCAAACTGGCTTTACTATTATTCCTTTTATTGTTAAAATACTGAAATAGGTGTTAAATCCAGAAAACTGAGGTATTCTATGTATCACATGATCGTGAATCCTGCTTCCCGTTCCGGCAGAGGTGAAAAAATCTGGCATACATTACTGCCTGTACTAAAAAAGAATCAGACAGCATATAATCAACTAGATATTCCTTGTTTATTGATGTTTCAATTGGGTACATATCCGCACTGCACAGGCCATCGAAAGGAGCAATAGTGACTTTATTAAGCTTGGGGCGTACTTTCGAATATAATATTTGCCCTTTGAAAAAAAGATGATTCCCACTAATTATTC
>RRZU012994087.1_pt1 | contig 11583 bp, 9 predicted proteins | sample 2165561 | NCBI WGS metagenome assembly RRZU01 (sample SAMN10456909, study PRJNA506462) | wastewater metagenome | isolation source: wastewater sludge | place: USA: Moscow, Idaho | reverse complement strand
GGTAGAAACCTTATAACCCAAGGAACATATTAAAGAAACCACTTGTTGGAATAAATCAGTGCGTTTTATAGTTTGTCCCCATTCGGCTCTACCACGTGGCTGAATGTGTCCATCAGAATCCATAAGTCCCTGCAGCAGCTGTAACCGTTGTTCACGAGACGATAGCATATACCGCACAGGGATATGTTTATTGTCTAAAAGCCCCTCCATCCGTAAAAGAGTACGAAAGCCTTCCAACACAACTCTCTGACAAGCCCCGTGTTGGGGAGTACACGACAAAATAGTTTGCCCTAGCGCATGAACACTTTCAATAAAAAATTCTAAATCCTCATCGCCCACAGTGAAAGAGCCATCGATGGATGCGCCATCACCTAACCAATACCCCAATAAATAGGGAGATATGGGAAGAGTCTGTGTATCGCCTTGAACACCTTCAAATTTTGGGAGACGCCAACGTTTTTGCATTTTATTATTTTTCTTAACTATTACACCTATGTCCAGGATTTCCTGCGTTGTGAGGATACGCGTCTCTACGCACGTATAATGTCGGTGATTACGATTTTTTTGTGTAACTTCTTCTACCGTCCATAAATGTTCACTATTACAAGTAATCTTAGAACTGTCTGAAAAAGTTATCACATAATTAACCGGGCATCTTTTTACGGGCGTAATATATTCAATTTCAGACCATGAGCCATCTAAAGCTACAACGCGATCAGTTTCAAGTAGAGTACCAATTGTCTTCCACCCCGAATCTGTAAAAAGCACTTCCGTTAAAGGTAACAACTTACCTCCACCGGCAGCTCCTCCGTAGAAGGCTTCCTTACTATTAATTAACATAAATGCTGCCTGTTTAGGATATGGTTTATGCACAATATACTTAGTCATCTTTGGGGTTAGTAATTGTTGTAATTTTTCCTGCTCAGTTCGGGAAAGAGTTGCTAAATCCACCTGACCTAATGACATTATCTCACCTCCTTAACGTATAATAGGGCTTCTAGCCTGAGCTGAGCCCGTCTTACCACCATTCCAGGACCTCCTGGAATTCTTAAAATTTATGGAATCGATGAATCGTTGATATTTCAACGCTAATTCACAAATTCCATAAATTCCAAGAATTTTTATAAATATTTTATTACTAAATTTCTAATGCTACCAACTTATTTATAATTATAAATCACTTACTAGTGTTTATTATATAGTATAAAAATAAAAATTTTAAAGTTGGAATTTGGAATTTGGCAATCTTTTTGGATTTGTTGAGCTCCGCTACCAGGCTAGAAGCCCCCCCCCCCGGTACGCCCTAGGGCTGTGCAGTAACCATCTAGTGGTTATCTGCACCTAGTCCAATTATATGGCATCCTCCAGAGATTCTTCCGGGTCTAATTCAATGACCTCACCGGGCACACTTTCTCGGAACGCCCCGGAAGAATCCAATACATGAAGAATGCTTTGTAAATGTGTCAAATCTTCTTTGTTTGGGGGCGCAGTATTGACACTATTTACTTGCATGATTGATTCAGCATCGGTATGTGTACTTTGCTGAATATTAATGTGTGTTGGGGATCCAGTGGCCCTATCCCCACCTAACCCTAAAGCTAAACGACTTACCTTAACGGATGTCTGTACCATCTGTAAAGCTATCTTAGGGTTTAACTGCTCAGGATGTTTCTTGAAATAAGACATTGCATCCGTAAGTAGTTGGTTTGCTGCCTCAGCATGTATGTTCTCTAACTGTTCTATCTGCATTTGGCGTTGCATTTCCTTCTCGGCCTTTTTGAATTGGTCATAACCACAGCAACGTAATTGCCAATGGTATATTCGGGATAAATAATTCAAATAAGCCCCGGAAATATTATGGTTCTCTGCCAATCGGGCAATTGATCGACTGCCATAAAGAAGTTTCATCTCACGATACTCCTTAAAGAGCTTGTAGTAGTCTATGATCTCACCATCTAATCTTTCCCATATTGGTAAACCTCCGATCGTCGGATATCCTTCGGAGAAATCAATATTGGTGATAGCCGCGCGGAGTGAATCCTCATCGACATCGTCAGTTGTTTCTGCTCCTACCGTAGCTTGTAGGATTACGGTCGGATCTATTAGTTGTAGCGGAATACCTTGAGTATTTCGAGGGAGATTAATTTGGAAATACTGAACAAATTCGCTCAGCTTCTTCTGCACCTCGACTTTCCCGGCGTCCCAGTTTAACTGTAACGCATTTGCTTCCATGTAATCACCTCCAGGTTAATTCTTATGAGGTTGTAGGCTTCATTGTTGTGCTTACTTACCTCTTATTAATATAATAGTTTAACAAAATATCAAAAGAACTGGAGAGACGTACTAATTATTGAAAAATCATAAATTATTTTTATTTGCTTGGAATTTTGGAATTTTGGAAAGCTACTCCCTCGCCGGCGGCGTACCAGTGTGGTTGCGCTTCTCCAAACCATTTACCGCTTTAGCGCTAGGCATCCCGTGTATTTATCGACCCATAAGAAACACTTAATACTTCGTAGTATGTTACTGTCCTCAAGAATATGACTCTTCCCACTTTAGGCAGTTTCCGGGTATGGTATAACATCTTACGGCGGATCATGTGTTTACTCGTGAATTGTAGGTAGAGATGGCTAAGAGATAGCTAGGGATAGTCAGGGATGGTTAGAGATAGCTAAGCCCTTAGAGGCCCTCCTATGTACCCCATTATGGGATGCTTTATTCCGGGTTAGTAGGTAACTAAGGCGGACACTCTGCGTTTACTTAATAGTTAGTAGGTGGCACAACGGTTGTTTACTTACTAGTAAGTATAACCCTCTTACTAACGAATAGGTAAACTAATGTGGGGAACTTTACTTTGTTTACTTACTCTTAAGTAAGGGCGCGCCCGGCTTACTTACTAGTAAGTAACTTCCTATTAGGATCTTTACGACAGAGTAAGTAGTGGGGTTTTACTTACCAGTAACTAACTTCATATTAGGAACTTACTGACGCGGCAGTAAGGAGTTTTACTTACCGGTAAGGTACTTCGTATTAGGCACTTACTTACTATTAAGTAAGGAGCCTTTACTTACTAGTAATAAACTTCAAATAGGAAGTAACTGAGTAGTAAGGAAGTTATCCTCCAGTACTACATAGTAACTAAGATTCTCGGTTACTAATCGGTACGACATCGATAGATAAACTTAATCGATAAGATTCAATTTCAGAATCGAACTTTGCAATTTGCCGGCTATGAATTTTTTCAGATATCGGTTATAATTAATTATAAGATAAATTAAGATATAGCGACCCCACATCCGCGCGGCCTGCGCTCGGGGCACCTGCCAATCTTCTGCCTATCTTAAAATGTTCACTTGGCTACCATTATGTAAATATGAAGGGATGAATGTTATGTTAATTAAAAACGCGCAATCTGTTAAAAGTCTGGCTAAATCTATCGAAACCATCAAATCTGCTGAAAGCAGCAAGTCTGCTAAAATGAAGCAACTATTCGAGCTGGGACTATCTATAAAAGAGATAGCTGGGCATATGGAGTGTCGCTATCAATTTGCTTACAACGTAATAAGCAATTGGGTCAATACAGCTGGGATTGAAGTGACGGTCGAAGAGCGTACGTCTAAAAAAGACGTCATTGTGGCTCTATACAACCAGGGACGTACCAACAAAGAAATTAGCGTCGAGCTAAAAGTGAACTACAACTACGTCTTCAAAGTGCTAAAAGACTACAAAGCGTCCCAAGTTACTAGTCAGGAAGCAGTGGCTGAATAGCCACCTTCCTGCCCCGTAAGGGGTATGTACTATGAAGTTAATAATATGCCCTAAAACCCATAGACGGATTTACGGCGGGGCGAAAATAGATGTGGGCTTGAAAACGTACTGGGTATACCTTAACATACTGGGACTTGTTATGGTATTAAAACCCTGCTCGTTTTGGGAGAGCTTAGAATAGGGGTGATGTGCATTGAAAAGTTAATCGCCCTGGTAATTATATGTATCCACTACATCGGCTTCATGCTCATAGGGAAGAGCATGTGGTACGGTATAAAACGAAAGGATGTTGATCAAGATGGCGCAATTCGTGACGGTAAAAAGCATAGTAGATAAAATGGAGAGTAGTGAGTACCAGCTAATGGACTTCTACAAGTGGGTAGGTATTACCTCCCACTTACTAAAAACCACAGGAGCTATGTCCAACAGACTCGTATGTCTCGACCTCGCAGACCCTGTAGGGACCATAGCCATGCTAGAGCATGAAAGCCGTGCTTATGCAACCAAACTAAAACTGCATATATGCCCATATTTTGTAATTGCCTTTGCCTGCTGGGATACCTTAGAGGCTCAAGTGCAAGCGCTAGATGTGGACGCCGTATGGGAATCAGAAGAGGATTTATCTGTGTTCGTGGCAGCTTGGCACAGTGCTTTGGAGCACGCCTACACATGGGTACGCGATTATCAGGATGAGATATTGGAATCTAACAGTCGTCAAGGTGATGTACGAGAAGTGGATAACATGCCGGCGGTACTATAAGGAGGAAGAGGACCTATAGGTCCTTTTTCTTTACCCAGAGGGTCCCAACAGGGCCTACTAGTTGGCCTCTGGTGAATCTTTCCAAAGAAGGGCTGAAGCCCAACTGGTCCGACGAGCACGAGCAAGGCTGGCCCCTCTCCGCCGCCCAGTTATTTGAGAAAACCCCACGCGTATGCGCAATAGAAAACCCCGTAGCTTGATAACCACCCCAAGCCAAAGACAAAGACAAATTGGTAGTACTAGTTGGGCCCTCCGGGAACCCACTATAAGAAACATATAAGGAAAACTAACTAGAAAACCCGAAGCTAGAAACCCCTCGGGAATACCTGTTGGGCCCTGGTCGGGCAGTTCTGAGGAAACACTATCAAAAACAAACTGGGAGTACTAGTTGGGCCTAGGTTGGTCCGTAGGAACATAGAGTTCCTCTTCCCGCGTGGGCGTACCAGGGTGGTGTTGCGTTAGAATATGCGGAGCACAGGTCTTCCGCGCAGACTACACCATTACTGGATGCACAGCGCAGACCTGCTCACTTGGGCATACTTGCCGGACTACACATGTAGAGTCAAAAAATATGCTCAAAATTCCAATTCCAGATTTTGGAATTGGAAATGGAGAGAGGCCACAATCGCGCAAAGCATTGCAATCAGTAGTGGAGATAAGATTGAGATTTTGGAGAGAGACCAGAAAAATCCAAAAAGTCCAAATTCCAAGTTTGAAAAAATCGATTTTATATATATATAAAATAAAATAAATCAGTTGGTGGTAACTATAGTCTCTCCGAAAATACAGTGATTTTTAAAACTAGATAGATAAATATATGATATTTTTTTGGAATTCTTGGAAATATTGGAAAGAAAAATATAGTAAAAGAAACCGTATAATTCGTAAAAAGCCCCACTCACCTAAAAAGTCTAACCAATAACCCATCAAAACATAGCAAATAAGGCACAAAAGAGAGAAATTCTGGGCAATAATACTTTGTCTCCATTACTGTTTTCAATGGGTCTAATAATGCAACGTCAAAATTAAGACATACCTGGAGAGAGGCGAGTCAATCACGGATAATTTCACAAAAGTAAAACAATTTTACCTCATATATCATTTATTTTTTCTGTCTCCAAGCATTTTGCCAAATAATCAAAAATAATTTGCCAAGACAAGACAAAGACGATTCCAAAGCCATTTATGAGCAAATAACACAAAAAAGAAACCAATAGGCAACAAAGAGAAAGAACAAAATAGCGCAGAAGCGCTCGACCAACTAAGCGGCTAGAACCTCACCCGCACCACAACTGGTACGCACGCGGGTGGGTGAGTAGCACCTCACTTATGTAAGTAGTAACCTATAGGCTAAAGACCCAAAGAAAAAAAAAAAACACCCACTAATTAATAGTGAGTGCAAGTGTGGTGAGTTAATAGTGTATCCGTAAGGAGCCTTGAAAGTTAATCGCCGCGATGCTGGTTTGAAGTAGGACACCCTTTGAACTCCGGGCATCCTTGCATTGCTAGCTCTACTACGGTGTTAAAGGCTATAGCAGAAAGATGCCCGCATAAACCCATTGATTTGAATCCTGGAAGTGCTAGTAAGAAATAGCAATCCGCACAGCATGTACCTCTTGTATTCGGTTCCGTTGTTTTATCCATAATATCCTCCTGTTCCGCTTGGCCTAATCTATTTGAATGTTCTCTTGTAAGATCCCTTGTTACCTTTCGTAAGACAATGTTTAGCATCGGTATCCCTTGGGAAGCCCATGTTTCAATTTTAGTCACATAATACTTCTCCAACGTATCGGTTTTCTCGTATAATGTGTTGTATAAGGCTCTATGATCCTGATTATCACTTCGGAAGGGCTGCAACTCTCCCTTAATTATACGTAGTCCAGCGGCTTCCTCCAGCCTATCACTTAGTTGTTGCACTGTAGGTACTTTTGAATACACCGTATCCCCAACCACTTCTGTTGAAAGATAAGGCAAATGACAACTTAATAGCACTGCATCCCCTACTACTTTTTCTTCCACCGCAACTCCTTCGGAAGGATATTTCGTTAAGTGTTCCAGCTTAACTACATTGATCGGCTTACTTAGGACAATAGCCCAGATCCCACATAAAGGATCAATCCCAAAATTAACTATCTGGCTGACTACACAGATATTTTTCTTCTCTTCTAAGATTACCCAGGGCGGATTAGAATCCAAGGCGTTCTTTGTCTCTTCATTTATTTCATCCGAATAGACATAAGAACCATCTTTATTGGTTTCTATATCTTCTCCACGCCAGAACTTAAGATTAAGATGCCTGAGGGCATAATTTAATCCGTTACGTCTATCCATAGCCACAGGTAGGGTCAATACTGTACTATCCCTGAAGATACTGTAATTTAAGTCTGGCATCTTGAATAAATTTGCACATGCATCTGGGTCGTTGGCTCTAGCAACGTAAATACACAACATTTCCCATACGGTGCTTCTAACTTCCCTATCTAGGTACTTTGCCAGGATATTTCCTTCATTATCCTTTATTGTAAATGTCTTGGTGCCGCTTGTCTCTGCTGGAGCATGAGCCCCTTTAAATTCCTGTATCTTTTTCTCATACTGACTTAACAAGAACATTAATGTTTCCTCCTTCGTAGCACAATTAATTGTTTTGTGTGAAGCCTCCCGTAAGCTTAGCTAATATGGAACGTATCTGCTCCGCTTCTGCTCTCCTATGTTCTTGCTCTCTACGTTCTACTTCCCTAGCATCATTCATGTTCATTAGATTATCCTGGAAGTTACAAGCAAGTAAGATTATTTCCTCCGATTCAAATCCCTGCTGTTCTAGCTCCCTCTTTAACTTCCCTAACATCATTGCTTGCGCCTCTATCATCTCGAATATGCCTTCCAATTCTTTTTGTTTCATTATCCTTACCTCCTAATTATTGATTATTCATAATAGAATTCGTGAATACTATCCTTACCCCAAAATTGTTTATTATTGCTGGCCCAACACTTAAGACCTATCACGTTGAAATACATAACTTTATCACTTATACCCCATTTCCCTTCCAAAGCATCATCCACAGCTTTTTTCGTCACCTTAGTAGGAACTGCAGCTTTTAGTGAGCCATCTGGTACTACACTAAATTGATAGTATTTCCCTGTTTTCTGATAGATAACATCCTTGACGTTGTCAGGGAATCTTGGGGAATTGACCCTATTCAATATGACATTAGCCACGTTTAGTTTTTCCTCATAGGTATCTACTTCTCTAGTTTCCGCTTCTACTGCCTTGTAGAAAATTTCCTTGTCATGTTTGGAAAGGGCATCTACATGAGACACCCATCCGAACGAGCAAGTCGAACAAATTAGAAAACACGTTAATACCTGTTTCGTTATCCTTGCCTTCATAATACCCCTCCTATCTAAACCTTTTTAATCAATTTCCAGATTCGCTATCATCTCTATTGATAGACCTTGTTCTTTGGCCTTTTCTAATAGATCCCATATTGCAAACCATCCACCCTTTGCAATGAATTCAAACAAGTGATTGTACATAGAGAAATCCTTACGGATCGGATCTTCCATTATGCCGTTATCTAGCACAAGTATAAGATTACCTTTATCATCTCTTTCCAATTCAAGGGCTGCTTCGGGTAATGCCCCTAAGATAACTAGCTCTACAATTGTTAATTGAATTTCTTCCGGTGTCTCAGGCTTCAACAGTTCAGCTATTTCGAAACATTCACCCCTTTTGATTTCTGGGAACAGATGAGCTATAGGGTCTATATATGATGACGCCCCAGAACAAAGATACCATCCTTCCTCTTCAGGACCTGGCTTTTCACCAGTCACCAGCAAGCTTCCACTTCCATTGGATTTTCGCGCTATATATTTGTATTTGTAGTGTAAATTACTTAGGATGTCCTTTTGTAGCTGGTTTAATTCGATTCTTACTATATCTTCCATACTATTCATCTCCTTCTCTTTTAGCACGTTCTGATTTTACATCGTTTTCCGGATTATATCTACCCAAAATGTAATCTGGCCTTCTTTGATCCGGTTGTACACACACTGCAATGATACGCCATCCATGATTTAGTTCGGTCTGTAATATATCCGTACAACAATCTTCCTTAAGCAGTAATTCGTTGTAGGTGACAATCAACCCACCTCCTACATGAACATTTACCCTGCTGTTAAATTGCTGACTTGCTATGGCGTTCGTCATCTGCTGAATCTTCTTGAATTTCATTTCCACTTCATCCAGAACCCCTAGGATATTTGCGCCACTAGGAAATTGCTCTCTGACTCCACGAACAACCGTAAATGGCCATCTGGATTGCGGAACAAAGACATCCAGATCCACTAATTGCTCCTGTTTTTCTACTAGGACTAAGACGTCGTTATCTGGTTGTAGAATTTTAGTCACTACCTGGTAGTCAGATATCGCTTGGGTCAGCTCCGCATCCTTGTAGTATTTATCTTCGCTGCCTACGTATACGTCATCCATATAATAGTCATCTCGTAGCTTGGCACGTGGCTCCGTTCTCCAGGAAGATACAGAAACCACATATTCCGGTTCTTCTGTGAATCTTAGTCCTAACGAAATTGCTTCTTTCTTCGGAAGGACAAATCTGTTGTTAAATTCAATTAATGCAATCATTGACACATCTCCTTTCCAACAATGGGTTCATATAGTGCGGAAGGACTTTCGCCTAATAAGGCGTAATCCCACCACACTGGTACGAACTGGTTGGTGAATTATATTTTATTTTATTTAATACCGGCTTTACGAAGGGCATCTGCTAATATTTCGTCGTCTGTCTTTGGTCTTACAGACCCATCCTCTTCTGTTATCATATCGAATAGCCATCCTAATTCAGCTTCATACAGCCATTCAACAATTTGTTCCCAATGTTTTATCTTATTCATTAATGCAATGAATTCTTTGGGCTTCATGACGATTTCATCTTCTTTTGGGAAGGGCTTATCGATATATAATTTTGTACCTTCATACAAATCTGGTAAGATATCATCTTCAATTTCTTTTGCCCAAGCTAATTTCTGCTTTGCATCTAGTGCCTGGATTTTCTTATGTGCTATCTTATATTCATATGCAAATAGTCTTTCTAGTGTAAGTTCATACTTTTCCATAATTACCTCCTATATGATTTGGTACATAATGCATATAATAAATAAATCGACAAGTTATATTGCTGCCCTTATATATTTTATTTATTATATTAATTATATAACAAATTTCGAAGCTTTTCACGAAATTTATTTCACAGGGTTGCCCGATAGATATAAAGAGAAGTAGGAAGACTATAATATACCTGGCCATCACATATTATATCTTCCGTACTTCAAAGGGAATATTCAGTTTATGATGCTGATGTGTCGAGCTCTTTTAGTCGCTTCATCGCATATTCACGTACAGCTTGTGTTCCTTCAGATTCTAGCACTTCTAGGAATTCCGGATCCGTTATATCTAACGTTATTCCTATCCAGCACATCGTCTGCTTTGCATTTGAATGTCGCACATGGGTCGTACGTTCTTTTAAAACGTGACGTTTTTCCATTAGCTCATTTAGTGCCTTTGCCGGTTTCTGTACACTTGATTCCTTGTATTCAATCCAGGACTTAAATAGGTCACATAATAATGCTGTAGGAGTACCCCACCTTATTATCTTATTGTTCTCTATAAGTGTTCCAGGAGCATGATGAATACAATTGTTCCAGAAGTCTGCCGCTATGTCGTTCTGCTGCATATACTTCTTCTGCCTATCCATTACTTGTTGCGATTCCGTAAAACCATTCTGATTGATTAGCCTACGTAAACCTTCTATAGCCCACATAAAGATACCAGTATTTTCTTTCCCTATATTGTTCATTATTTCATGTTTAGGGACCTTACTATTACTGAAATCCTCTGTAAATGGAATAATGATAAGACGACGTAGCCAACCTAAAGATTTGTCTTGCGTTCTTATGTCATGGTTTGATGAGAAGATAAACTTAGCTGTATTATTAAAAGTAATATGTGGTTGATTTTTAACATTGGCAATTTGGCGTGCTCCAGATACTAAATCCTTGAACTCATCAGCAAAACTACCTTTTAAGTAGTCTGAACCTGCCTCATTACTAATATTAATAATCTTACCCTTAAGATATTGCTTACCAAATACAGAAAAGATAACCTTCATATTATTTGAACCTACTACTGATGTACCTAGAACTCTTTGTATGGATTCTAGGAATAGGGATTTACCATTGGCCCCTTCGCCCAGTAGAAATAAGGCTTTTTCAAAACCCATATAAGGAATAAGTGAATATCCTACGAATTCCTGTATTAAGAGCCTTGATTCTTCTTCGGGTAGCCATTCCTTTAATTTCTGTTCCCAGTAAGGACAGGTGGCTTCTGGTTCATAATTGCAAGGTAGACAATAAGTGAAATTCGTTTCTGGATCCCATGGAAGTAATTCACCAGTTCTCCAATCTAGCAACTGACCACCTGCAAGTGGTATATAATTAGATGCAGTCAATCCTTGTGTATCTATGTTGCCGGTATCTGCATCCCAGAATCTATTTTGTTGACGAAGCAATAAAACAACCGCATGGGCAATATCTGTAAGCTTTTGCTTAGTTGTCCATTTTGGATCCCCATATTTTGGATTAGCTACTATATGAGCAAATAATCCGTGGAATTCCGTCCCCCTTGAATTAATATCTCTCCAAGGACCTGAATCTTTTTGACAGACCCAAACAACATCAGAATCCCTCTGCACTTTTAAAACCCTACCTGCTTCCTCCCATTTATTAAGAATAATCTGTGCCATTGTCATAGGTTCAAAAGCTTTTTTATCACCTGCAAGGTCTTTAAAGGCTGATGATTTCATCTGCTCTAATTCCCACATATGATTTACTTTTGATTCTATGGCACTATCATCTAATGGTGGTTGACAATACGTCTGATTATGCCCTTTAGCAAGAATCATAATGTGGTCCTTACCAAGATTACGGTTCTTAGCACAAAAATGACCAATGATTCTGGTCATTGCGGTATCACGCTGCCC
>RRZU012996493.1_pt1 | contig 11584 bp, 8 predicted proteins | sample 2165561 | NCBI WGS metagenome assembly RRZU01 (sample SAMN10456909, study PRJNA506462) | wastewater metagenome | isolation source: wastewater sludge | place: USA: Moscow, Idaho | reverse complement strand
TTAAAATTGAAATAGCAATAATCGCACAACGTTTCAGGCTCCAACGACTACCCGAACGCAATTCCGCGCCACACTGTGGACAGCAGGCGACTTGCCGGGAATGCAAACGCGGAACGTTTACCAACGCGTCGCATTCATCACAGCGCAGCAGATGTCCGCTAGAAACTCGTGATAGGATTTTAATGGACGTAATCCCCGTAAAATAAAAAAGTGGTTATGCAGAAGGCCAAAAATCAAAGCCGATTGATTATAATATAAAGGTCAATTAATGACTATAGATCAAATCATAGGATAAAAGTGCGGTTTATGTTGTCAAGTACTCAAAAATTAAGCTAGACTATGCGCCTATCACTTTAGTTTCTTGTGAATGCACTTGTTTTATATAAATACATTTTAGTTTTTACCAACACAAGAATTTGATAATACGATTCGGGAATTTGTAATTTCATGTCAGAACAAACATTAGAGCCACAAAAGTTAGAGCTGCAAAAATCAGAACAACAAAAATTCAGTAACAGCAAAGAGGTTATTGCCTATCTTGCGCAAAAATTTCCTCTCTGTTTTAGTTTGGAAGGGGAAGCAAAGCCACTTAAAATCGGTATTTTTCAGGATCTTGCTGCCGCATTAGAGAACGACGAAAAAGTCAGTAAAACGCAATTACGTCATGCACTACGCCAATACACCTCGAACTGGCGTTATTTACATGGTTGCAAAGCGGGGGCAGTTCGAGTCGATTTAGACGGTAATGCGTGTGGTAGTTTAGAACAAGAACATGCCGATCACGCTGCAGAACAGTTGCAACAGGCTAAAGCCAAAGTCGCAGAAAGGAAAGCGCAAATGCGGGCAGCATTGAAAGCCAAGAATGTAGAACTGGCTAAAGCTGAAGAAGCGGCTGGCAAAGCTCCGCAACATAAGAAACCGACAAGCAAAGCGAAACCATTTGTGAAAAGTGCGGTCAAGGCCCAAAGTGCGGTTAAAGCAGGGAATAAAAATCGTCCGGCAGCACAGCCTTTAGTTTCAGTCGATGTCGCAAGCTTACAAAAAGGGCAAGAGGTCAAGGTGAAATTAGCTGAAAAAGCAAATCGTGCCACTATTTTGGATGTGATGAAAGATTCCGCCAGAGTGCAGTTGCAAAGCGGCATGATGCTGAATGTAGCGTTTGAACATTTGTATAATGCAGAATAACGTTCTACGGATTTTCGGATAAATATCAGAACATCGCACTTTGCTTATCAAGGTTCGGTGTTTTGTTCATTTCTGACTTACCTTAACCAGTTTGCAGTAGGTAAACTTAGAAATCGGTAAATATTAATTCAGTCAAATATTAATAAGCTTCTATTTTAGGAATTGAGGATGAAGATAAAAAAATTACAATATGGCTTATTTGCCGTATTGTTTGCTTCCTTAACATTGATATCACAGCCTATTCAAGCGGTAAAACCTAATCTTAAGTATGAAGAGATTAAATTGCCGCAGTTAGGTGAAACGCAGTCGACGGCTACCAAGCGGGTGACGGCACGTCTGACCCAGTCCCATTACAGTAAGTTTGTGCTGGATCAAGCATTTTTAGAAAAAATGTTCACCCGTTACCTTAATTTCCTTGATTATAACCATAATACTTTTTTGCAAAGCGACGTGGATCAATTACGCATCGAAGCCGATAAAGATTTGCAACAAAGTCTTTATTCTGGCGACCTGAATCTGGCGTATAAAGCGTATGAGTTGATGACAAAACGTCGTTACGAACGTTATGTTTATCTGCTCTCTTTGTTGGATAAAGAACCGGATTTGACGACGGATGATCAAATTGAAATTGATCGTTCCAAAATGACCACTTGGCCGACGGATACTGCAGAGTTGGACAAATTGTGGTCGCAGCGTTTTAAAAACGATGTGATTACCGAACGTTTAAAAAATAGCAAATGGGCGGATATCAAGAAAAAATTGACTAAACGTTATAATTTGGCGATTTTGCGTTTAAACCAAACTAAAGCTGATGATATTTCACAGCTATTTTTGAATGCTTTCGCACGTGAAATCGACCCGCATACCAGCTATCTCTCTCCTCGCAATGCCAAAAGTTTTACCGAAGATATGAATTTGTCGCTGGAAGGAATTGGTGCGACGCTGCAATCTGAAGATGACGAAACCATCATCAAATCACTGGTGCCGGGTGCGCCTGCAGAACGTAGTAAAAAACTGGCTGCGGGCGATAAAATTGTCGGAGTCGGACAAGGTGAGAAAGGTGAAATTGAAGATGTCGTCGGTTGGCGTTTGGATGATGTAGTCGATAAGATTAAAGGTAAAAAAGGCAGTGTGGTCCGTTTGGAAATCGAACCGGCAAAAGGCGGCAAGATCAAAATTATCAGTTTGGTACGCGACAAAGTGCGGATTGAGGATAATGCCGCCAAGTTGGAAATCAATAAAGTACAAGATATTAATGTCGGCGTAATTAAAATTCCGAGTTTCTATCTCGGATTAACCGATGACGTACGCAAATTGATCAGCCAAGCGGAAGAGAAAAAAGTACAAGCGTTGGTGATCGATTTACGTGAAAATGGCGGTGGCGCGCTAACCGAAGCCGTGTCACTCAGCGGCTTGTTTATTTCTGATGGTCCGGTTGTGCAGGTGCGTGATGCGTATAACCGTATCCGAGTCCATCAAGATCCGGATAATGCACAGGTGTACCAAGGTCCGTTATTGGTGATGATTAATCGTTATAGTGCATCGGCTTCCGAGATTTTCGCCGCAGCAATGCAAGATTATCAAAGAGCAATTATTTTAGGACAACAAACCTTTGGTAAAGGTACGGTACAGCAAAGTCGACCGCTGAATTTTGTCTATGATATGGATCAATCACCATTAGGGTTTATCCAGTATACGATTCAAAAATTCTACCGTATCAATGGCGGCAGCACCCAAATTAAAGGGGTTGAGCCGGACATCGCTTTCCCGTCGATTATTGATGCGGATAAAGTCGGTGAAAGCAGTGAAGATAATGCATTGCCATGGGATAAAGTGCCTGCAGCCGATTATACGGTGATGCCGACGCAAAAAGCGATGATCGATTATTTAACGCCGTTACATGAAAAACGGATTGCACAAGAGCGCGAGTTCATTGCGTTGGAAAAACAGTTGGCAATTCAAAAAGAGCGGTCCGAACGTAAATTCCTGTCGTTGAATTTGCAACAGCGCCAACAGGAGAATAGCGAAGATGAGGCGTTGCGTTTGAAAGATTTGAATGAACGCTTTAAAGCGGAAGGTAAGAAAACGTTAAAAAATATTGATGATTTGCCGAAAGATTATGAAGCACCGGATTTTTATATCAAAGAAGCTGAGCAAATCGCTGCAGATTATGTGAAGTTCTTACATAAATAATTCCGAGATTTGATGTTAGGGTCTGTTGATGTTTGTTTATATTTTGAGCTATAGGCTATTTTGTGCCGATACAAGGCAAAATAATGAAATTTAGTCATTCTAAATGAATTATTTTTAACGCAGTAGCGGTGCAAAATAGCCATAGCCCTGCGGGTTGCACCTAAAATGCGCACACTCGTCGTTGTAACCCTCATCAATAGACCTGCTATTGATTTCGGATTACGCCTAGATTGTGCGCATTTTAGGTAGCAACTCAAAAAATAAACAAACATCAACAGACCCTAAGCAACAAACCCGCTAAATATTATTTTTAGCGGGTTTATTTTATGCATAACAATTTTGTTTTGGGTTTACTGCTGTTCCCGTTTCAATAAGGATAAGGCAAATAATCCGGATGCGGCAATCACTACCGACGGGCCGGTAGGTGTATCATAAAGTGCGGATAGTCCCAAACCTAAACTGATGGCAAGGCAGCTGATAAAATAACCGAATACCACCATTTGTTCTGGCGTTGTTGCAAAGCGACGAGCAGTGGCAGCCGGGATGATTAACAAAGAAGTAATGATTAATGCGCCGACAAATTTCATGCTTAATGCGATAGTCAATGCGGTCATCAGCATCAGAATAATCTGCATTTTTCGAGTGTTTATTCCCTCTACTTGTGCCAGTTCGGCACTGATGGTAGTGGCAAGCAGCGGTTTCCAAAAGCGGATTAGAATAAACAAAACGATAGTTGCACCGCCGATAATCCAATAAAGATCGTGATAATCCACGGCTAAAATATCACCGAACAGATAAGAAACCAGATCGACCCGTACATTATCCATTAATGCGATTGCCACTACGCCGAGGGAAAGTGAGCTGTGGGCGATAATACCGAGCAGGGTGTCTGCGGAAAAAGTGGTGTAAGTTTCCAACCAAACCAGCAGAAAGGCAAGCAATAGTACGATTACAATTACCGCAAAATAGGGATTTACCTCCAGTAATAATCCAAGCGCAACGCCCAACAGGGAGGAATGCGATAAGGTATCGCCGAAATAAGACATTTTGCGCCAGACAACAAAAGCGCCAAGTGGCGCGCTGAGTAACGATAAAATCATACCGCAAATCCATGCGGGTAACAGAATTTCAAGCATTAAGTCGATTCCTATTTTTATTGATGGGCGTGGTGGCAATGGTTGGATGTTATTTGGTCAACGCTGCAACAGACATCTCCGTGCAAATTGTGTTTATGGTTATGATGGTGGGTGTAAAGTGCAAAGTTTTGTGCAAACTGGTCACCGAAATATTGAATAAATTCGGGGTGTTCCGATACGGCTTCCGGTGTTCCGGCACAACATAAATGCTGGTTGATACACAATACTTGATCGGTATTTGCCATTACGAGGTGTAAATCGTGGGAAACCATCAATACTGCGCAATCAATCCGGTTTTTACTTTCATTAATCAACTGATAAAGTTCCGCCTGCCCGCTCATATCCACGCCTTGTACCGGTTCGTCAAGCACTAACAATTCGGGTTGGGTCAACAACGCTCTTGCCAACAATACCCGCTGCATTTCTCCACCGGACAATTTGTGCATGCTTTGTTGTTCTAAACGTTGAATCGATAACCGTTGTAAGATGTCATCCAGCAGAGAGAGATTGAGATTCTGTTTTAACGAAAGAAATTTTTTAACCGTCAGCGGTAAGGTGTGATCCAGATGAATTTTTTGCGGTACATAACCGATTTGTAAGTCGTTTTTGGCAATCACTGAGCCTTGATTGGGTTGAATCAGTTTGAGTAGTACTTTTAACAGTGTTGATTTGCCGCCTCCGTTAGGGCCTACTATGGTGGTCACCGAGTTTGGATAAAGTCGTAAATTAATATTATCCAATATCACTTTGGCGCCGAACTGAACTCCGATATTTTTCAACTCGATAAGCGGTTTCTGCGGGCTGTCGTTCATGATAGTTTACCTTTACTAAAAGCATAAAATAAAGGATTGAAGAATATCTGATTTTACTTATTGGTACAATAAACGACTGAAGAAAAGCGATAACTTTTGCAACTGCTGCTTTAATCGGCAAACAAATAAAGATTGTAAGAACTTTTTGCATTTTTATAATGTCTCATATCCATGCTTCCGTATCTGTGATCAACGTTGGGTACTTGAACGGGAATTTTAATTAGATGTCGATTAAGAATCAGTAATAGTGAAAAGTGTTATTTTAGCCAGGGAACGCAAAAAACGTGCCCGCAATCGGAAATTATTGTTTTTGGCAATATTTGTCTTATTGTGGGCGGTTGCTATGTATTTTATTTTTCCAAATTACGATGATAATCAACAATCAGCCGCAACAGAATATCTGGAGCGTAAAACCGAGAGCAGTGCTAGTTACCAGCCGATTGAGAATAACGCAGGTCAGGAGTTGACGGGAACAAACCCACCTTCAGTACAAAATACCCCAGCAAGCGAGGTTAATCCGGATAATAAGAGTGCACCGGTCGTCAAAGCTGACAATACCGATACTGTAACCACGGCAAAGACGGTTGAAGAAGATCCGAATGCCACCTCTTACTACGATGAGCTTACCAGCCAAGATGATGAAGTCGAACCAGGTTCCGTCAGTGATGAAAGTGATAAAGACACGGAATATTTACCGGAAGAAGCCCAATCCGCATTGGATATTTTGCTGGATGCCGCCGATGAAGCCTGGCGTATCAACAATCAATTCAGTGAAACGGTGGTGGCAGGAGAGCAACTGAGTGATATATTGGAACAATCCGGTTTGGACGAATCGGTCAGTGCCGAATTAATTAACGCCTTTCCCGAATTGAAAAATTTAAAAGCCGGGCAACAATTCTACTGGATTTTGAATAAAGATGATCAGTTGCAATATATGAACTGGCTGGTATCCGATAAAGAAGAGCGAATTTACGAGCGACAAGCGGACGGTAGCTATAAGCGTCAAGTGCTGGAGAAGAAAAGTGTTTGGAAAACAGAAGTCATTAAAGGTGATATTCAAAACTCATTTTCTAATAGCATGAGCCGTCAGGGGCTTTCCGGACGTCAGATTAATCAATTGGCAACGGCCTTGCAGTGGCAGGTTAGCATGAACAAGCTGCGAAAAGGCGATAAATTTGCGATTTTGATGGAACGCGAATATCTGGGAGATAAATTGACCGGACAGGCTAGAGTCGATGCAATTCATATTATCCATGGTGGCAAGAGCTATTATGCGATTCAAGCCGCAAATGGCGCTTATTTTAATGTGAACGGAGAAACTTTGGGTCGCGGTTTCGCGCGTTATCCATTGACGCGACAACCGAAAATTTCATCTCACTTTAACCCGGCAAGACGTCATCCGGTGACGGGCAGAGTTTCACCGCATCGTGGCGTAGATTTCTCTTTACCGACGGGTTCACCGATTATTGCGCCGTCCGATGGAGAAGTGCTGAAAATCGCTTATCAAGCCAACGGTGCCGGACGTTATATCGTTTTGAAGCATGGGCGCAACTATAAGACGGTTTATATGCATTTAAGTCGTGCCTTGGTTAAACCGGGGCAACAGGTTAAACGTGGTGAACGGATTGCATTGTCTGGCAATACAGGGCGTTCCACCGGACCGCACTTGCATTATGAATTTCATATTAATGATCGACCGGTTAATCCGATGACGGTGAAATTGCCGGGTAGCAATGCCGGTTTACCGGCAAAGGAGCGTAAAGCTTTCTTGGCAAAATCGAAAGAAGTGGTGCGTAAGTTGAAATTATTATAAAGTGCGGTCTGCAAACCGCACTTGGTTGTACCGAGTTATAATAAAAATCAATGTTCTTCTGTGATATTCACTTTTTCGGTTAGCGGTTGAGGTTTAAGTTGATATTGGGCCATATCGATACCTGAAAAAAGTTGCTCAAATAACAAATTGGCATCTTGTAGACGAATACCATTGACTAAACGTGTGGCTTCGTCAGGCTCCACACCTAACATCATTAATGTCCGTTCACTCATCTCAAATGCGGCCGCTGCGGTTTCACGCACTACATATTCGACACCTCTATTAACCAGTGTAATATAGTGGCTGCGATCCCACGCCCGAACAATTAATTGGCTATTCGGGAATGTTGCCATGACTAATTCGACAATATGGTCGGCGACTTGTCTATCATCTACGCAAACCATAATGGCTTGTGCATGTGCGGCACCGGAAGCGTGTAAAATATCTAAATGTGTACCATCTCCAAAATAAACATTTCGTCCGAACTTCCGCGCTTCACGAATGCGTATTGGATCATTATCGATGATAGATAACGTCATACCGTTACTCAGCAATGCTTGGCTGGCAATTTGCCCGAAACGTCCGAATCCGATCAATAAAATATCGCCGTTTAGCTTCTTCGGTGTTGGCAAGCCGTCAGCCGAAATCATTTCTTGTGGTAATAAGCGATCAACTGCAATCATAACCAGAGGTGTTAATGCCATCGATAAGATCACCGTGGCGGATAATAGCGCATTGGCTTGATTGTCCATTAAACCTGTACTAACCGCGGCGGCATAGAGGACAAAAGCGAATTCTCCTCCCTGTGCGAACATGGCGGTTCTCAGCAATGCCTGACGATGGCAGGATTTAAATAATCGGGCAACCAGATAAATCCCAAATGCTTTGGTTATCATGAATGCGATCACTGCTAATGCCACTATTTTCCAGCTTTGTACGATAATGTTTAAATTTAGTGACATTCCAACGGCTAAAAAGAATAATCCGAGTAAAATACCTTTAAACGGTTCGATATCGGCTTCGATTTGATGCCGATAACTGGATTCCGAGAGTAGAACACCAGCCAAAAATGCCCCCATCGCCATCGATAATCCGCTAATCTCCATTAATAAGGCGGAACCCAGCACGATTAATAATGCTGCCGCGGTCATCACTTCACGTGCTTTTGAGGCGGCTAAAATCGCAAACAGTGGATTTAAAAGCCACTTTCCGGCAGCGATTAAGGCGGCAATGGATGCTATTGCAATTCCAATATTCAGCCATTGATTACCGTTTTCGACTGTTTGATTGGGACTGATAAATGCGACAATGGCCAAAAGGGGCACGATTGCCAAATCTTCCAACAATAAAATCGATAGCGCTTTTTGCCCTCCGGGGGTATTGGCCTCCCCTCGCTCCGCTAACATCTGCATCACTACGGCGGTAGAAGAGAGAACAAATCCGCTAGCGCCGACAAATGCAATTTTCCACGTTAAATCCAGTAACCAATAACCGGTCAACGTCAATAAACTACTGCATAAAACCACTTGTGCAACACCTAGTCCGAAAATTTGTCCGCGCATTTGCCACAATTTACTCGGGCGCATTTCTAACCCGATGATAAACAAAAACATCACGACGCCCAATTCTGCCAAGTGAAGAATTTGTTGAGGATCATCAAAAAAACCGAACACGTGAGGTCCAATCAAAATTCCGGCGCTAAAATAACCTAAGACGGCGCCCAAGCCTAAACGTTTAAAAATCGGTACTGCCAAAACGCCGGCAGTTAAGAGAATAACCACCGGCAATAATGGGCTTGCAGCATGTTCGACAGCCATAAAATATCCTTAATTAAAATGTTAATTGGCGTCATTTAAGCATAAATTTTTATAAAATACTCAACTTTTCTTTGGGGCAGATTCTCTTTAAAATAGATTCTTTTGAAGAGATACTTTGAAGAGAGTAGTTTTGAATAGAATCATATATAACGAGAGGGATATAATGGAAAAACAGCTCAAAACAGCAGAAGAAGTTTTGAATTTTTGGTTTGATCCGGAAATACAACCGTTTTGGTTCGTGAAAAGCGAACATTTTGACACGGTATGTCGGCGATTTGAAGCAACCTTGATAGCGGCAGCTGCGGGAGAATGTGTAGCTTGGCGGAAAACAATGGAGGGGCGGTTGGCAGAAATTATCGTGTTGGATCAATTTTCACGTAATCTGTTCCGTGATAGCCCGCAAGCGTTCAGCCAGGATGCCATGGCGCTGGCATTGGCACAGGAGGCTGTAAAACATCCGGATTATACCGCACTTGAGCCGGTCAAACGCAAATTTATCCTGATGCCGTATATGCACAGTGAATCAAAGCTGATCCATCGGCAAGCGGTACCTTTGTTTGAAGCGCTGGGGCTGGCAACATCGCTCGATTTTGAATTGCGCCATAAAGCGATTGTCGATCAATTCGGACGTTATCCGCACCGTAACCAAATCTTGAACAGGGAATCGACGCGGGAAGAAATGGTTTTTTTGCAACAGGAAGGTTCTTCTTTTTAGCAGATTTAACCGCACTTTGTGTTTAACTGATTCAAAGTGCGGTCAGTATCATGGGAGAGTTTAAAGGCAGTTTTTTTCGCCGCGGGAAAGACTGATTAATCCGGAGCGAACCACTTCGATCACTTCACTTTCTTGTTTCACCGAAGCGATGAAAGCGTTGAGTTTATCTTTTGTTCCTGCCAGCTGAATGGTGTAGCTTTTCGGGGTGACGTCGATGATTTGTCCGCGGTAAATATCCGACAGCCGTTTCACTTCATCCCGCGAATTGCCTTGTGCACGCACCTTCAACAGCATAATTTCCCGTTCGACGTGTTCACAATCGCTCAGATTGATCACTTTAAACACATCGACCAGTTTATGCAGTTGTTTCTCAATTTGCTCCAGCACCTTTTCTTCGCCGAACGCTTCAATCGTCATGCGTGATAGCGTCGGATCGTCGGTTGGGGCATCCGTCAGGCTTTCGATATTGAATGCCCGTTGTGAAAATAATCCGATTACGCGCGATAATGCGCCGGATTCGTTTTCTAATAAGACTGAAATAATTCTGCGCATTATGTTCTCTCCGTTTTACTTAAAATCATCTCATTCATTGCACCACCGGCAATTTGCATCGGATAAACGTGTTCGGTTTCATCAACCAGAATATCGACAAAAACCAATTTATCTTTGGCCGCAAAGGCTTGTTTTAATTTCGGCTCCAATTCTGCCAATGAGTTGATTTGAATTCCGACATGTCCGTAAGCCTCAGCCAATTTGACGAAATCCGGCAAGGAGTTCATATAGGATTGTGAATGACGTCCGGCATAAATAATGTCTTGCCACTGTTTTACCATGCCTAGGAAACGGTTATTCAAGCTGATGATCACCACTGGGATATTATATTGTTGTGCAGTGGAAAGTTCCTGAATGTTCATTTGGATACTGCCGTCGCCAGTGATACACACCACACAAGCATCGGGATAGGCCAGTTTTACGCCCATTGCTGCAGGCAAGCCGAAGCCCATGGTGCCTAATCCGCCGGAGTTGATCCAACGACGCGGTTTGTCAAATGGATAGTAAAGTGCGGCAAACATTTGATGTTGACCGACATCAGAAGCAATATAGGCATCCCCTTTGGTCAATTTATAAATCATTTCAACCGCTTGCTGAGGTTTGATCACTTTATCGCTATGTTCGTAATTTAAACAGTGACGCCCGCGCCATTGTTCGATTTGTTTCCACCAAGTTTCCAAAGACGCTTGTGATTTCAAGGTGGCTTCATCACTCAATAATGATAAAAACTCATTTAAAACCAAATCCGCACTGCCGACAATCGGAATATAGGCGTGAACATTTTTAGAAATAGAGGTCGGATCAATATCAATATGAATGACTTTGGCATTTGGGCAGTATTTTTCCAAATTATTGGTAGTGCGGTCGTCGAAACGCACCCCGACGCCTAAAATCAAATCACTTTCATGCATGGCATTATTGGCTTCAAAAGTACCGTGCATACCCAGCATACCCAAAAATTGTTTATCACTGCCCGGAAAACCGCCTAACCCCATTAATGAGCTGACAACCGGCAGATTCAATTTTTTGGCAAATTCAGTCGCTTGTTCTGCGCAATTGGCGCTGATAATGCCGCCGCCAACAAACATCACTGGTTTTTTAGCCACTAAAATCGCTTTTAAAGCGCGTTTAATTTGTCCTTTATGCCCGTGAATGTTCGGATTATACGAGCGTAGAGTGATTGATTCTGGGTAGATATAAGGGATTTTATTGGCCGGATTGACAACATCTTTCGGCAAATCAATCACGACCGGACCTGGACGACCACTTGCCGCCAGATAAAATGCTTTTTTGATTGTTTCAGCTAAATCTTCGGTGCGTTTCACTAGAAAGCTGTGTTTTACCACCGGACGGGAAATCCC
>RRZU012976302.1_pt1 | contig 11585 bp, 10 predicted proteins | sample 2165561 | NCBI WGS metagenome assembly RRZU01 (sample SAMN10456909, study PRJNA506462) | wastewater metagenome | isolation source: wastewater sludge | place: USA: Moscow, Idaho | reverse complement strand
GATTTTTGGATCAATCCAGTCAGCTGTTATTAAAACCTTATTCTTTCTTTTTTTCTTAAGAAAGCTAAATATGGTCTCCTCTTGACTGCTTTCCTCGATAGACAAAAGAGCAAGTTCCTCAAAAGCATTATTAAGAATAACCTCCATCACCTCTTTTACTTTACCAAAATCAGTAAGTACACTTGCTGGACTCAATGCATCAAATTCCACATCAATCATGCAAGGCTTGCTTGCATAATAAAATTCTTTTCCCCTGTGCTTATAAAAATCTACAAAGGTGCCAATATCAAGTACATTTGCGATTCTCAATTCGCAACTGTTCTCATCGATCACATCACTCAAATATCTAATAAGCACAACTTCTCTTTGAAATCTTTGCAAATTCCCATATGCAATATGAATATCTTCCAAAATATCATTTACTATAGGAAGTTTTTGTTCGTCTTGTTTATTAATAAAAAATATTGCCTTATATGGAAGAACGAGAGACAGAATAGAACTCCCCTGGTGGAAAAACTCCCTAATCCTTTTGTTAGCTTCCATCCCGTCGAGAATGGTCTCTTTTTCCTCTTTGCTTAATCGCTCTTCTTGTATTAATATTTCTTTTAATAAATGAAGATTCTTCACAAATTCGATACTGCTCTCTTCCTCCCTATTATCAAGTGCACTTATGTATGGTATGACTCGGCTAATATCTTCGTAACAAAAAGCTCTCAAGTTAACCATCTTATTCTTAATTGATTCGAGATTTAGACTAAGCAATTGTATGTGTTTTTCAAACAAAGATTCATCATAATAAAGCCTATGATTCCTTTGTACCAAATATGACTCAAGATTCATTAGGCTCAAATAGCTATTAACCATATTGTTTAAATAATAAAGAATCACATTGGTAGCTCTTTCGGTTTCTCTTAGATAATGCGTTTTTAGTAACATAAACTTAACTCGCTTTTGGGAACTCGTTTTGTATCAACTTTGCTTGAATTTTATTTGCCATCACATCCAAACCATCAAGCTTATCCAGTACCTCAACAGAAAATCTATTAACAATTGCACTCAAACGCTCACTTCGTCTTATCTCTGGTCCATTTCCTGTCCACATTAGAGCAGGAAAACAGTTGTTGCTATCATTCATAGGTATCTTATTGGCTAAGATTTCCAAAACTCCTACTCCGTGAATGTCTGCATTTAGATTATAATCTAATACGAAAAACATATCATCAAAATATTTACTGTTTTCTTCAAATGAAATAAAATCAAATAGTGCTTTTGGTTCTTGAAAGCCTATTAAAATGTGTTCTTCCAAAATCCAATCCCCTAGTCTTAAAACAGAACACACATTAGGTAATTCATCATCAAGCACAGCTATTATCTTCGAATTGCAGGCTCTTGTCTTATTAAAGCGTTCCATCATTTTTTCGAGACACATATCCATACCATTTCTAAATATCATATAATTATTATCTTCAAACATTTCTTCTCCTGTATCTTTATAAATTTTGTGGGATTTGTATAATAAATTGCTTTGTAAACTTGTCATAATACAACTCCGAATCAATACTTTCCATCATGCTTCTTGCTACGCTAAGTCCCAATCCGTAATGACCTTTTATTTTTTTTGACTTACATCCAAAGTGTTTTTCAAACATTAAATCAGCAATCTCACTTTGAATTACATGTCCATTGTTAGAAACTCTTATGAAAAGATTTGTATGGTTAGACTCAAGCAAAATTAAGATATTTGTAGCACCAGCTTCTTTCGCATTTTCCAATATGGCATACAATACGGCAATTACAATATTTTCATTAATTTCAAATTCACAATCCGACAATGAATTTTCAATAGTAATCTTGATTCCTGCATTACAATCAGTAAAGCCACTGCACATAAAAATAAACAAGTGTTCTATATCATTGCTATGCAATTTAGAATGTAGCTCATCTTTGAAATTTCTAAATAATTTGATTATCTTTGCCGTAAACTTTTGCAGGTCCGCAAGAGGAAATTGAAAATTCTTAGACATCAAATACGAATGAATTTTGTCTACTTTCTTATTGTTACCGTGTAGCTTTTCAATCTCTTGATGCTCCGATAACAAACTGTCTCTAAGTTCTCGCAAGAGAGAGCAGTTTAATGAAATCAATGAAATATGTTTTTGCAAATGATGACTCGTATTATTCATTAGCACATAAATGACACTTTCATGAAGATTTCTTGTAGTAATTTGCACCCTCTCTTGTACTTCATATTTGATAGCCAAAGCCGCTTGCCTAATGTCTATCTGACAAAGAAGTCTACAAGTATCTGTAAAGGAAACCACCCACTCTGCTCTTTTATGTTTATATAACAATCTTGTAATTATTTCATTATATATAATTACAAGAATATCTTCTGGTCTATTAATCCCGAACTCGTTAAACATAGAAAGAGCAAATCTATGAACATTCTCTTCTCTAATCGAGGAGGATGCAGTAAAGAAATTCTCCAATAAGATATTAACAATAAGTGAAAATTTTTCTAGGTTAAAATAATGTTTATTTACAAATCTATTATGGAGCATAGAGATTGAATGTTTCTTTGTTTCTACATACAAATGAAAATCCATCTCCGTTCTGCATTGATACACCTTAATTTTTTCAAATCTTTTAAAATAGAATTCCTTTCGGTACTCATTTAATGCCCCCTCTTCCATGATTGTGATTTTTGCAATTATTTTCTCAAAATGGAGCCTCTCAAATTTCATAAGCTTTTCTCTAAAGCCATATTGATCAAATGGGGTAAATAAAATATCGTCAATCTTATTTTCTAATAATTCAAGAGCAATATCCCCATTCTTTTTAGATATAGACATATATCTCTCGATTGTTTTTACTTTTGAAAAGAAATTTAAGATTCTTCTATGAAAAGCAAGGTCGAAGATGTTGAATATTACTATGGTAGGCTCAAGCTTAACATGGAAGTCGCGGGCATTATTAAAGCTGTTCGCAACAATCACTTGCTTATTACCATCTTCAAATTCTAAGATACTCGCCAATATAAGCTCCTCATTCTCTTTGTCATCGCTGATTAGTAAAATAATCTCTTTTTGAGCATCTGAAAGAATTGAATTTGTTGCGTTACTGCTCATTTTTTCTTCCTAGTTCTTTTCTATAGGCATCTCGATATAGAAGGTTGAGCCCTTCGTAATCATTGTATTCACAATCACGCTTCCGCCTAAAGCTTTAGTAATTTTAAGTGCCGCAGATAAACCGATTCCGCTTCCGCCCTCTGCTTTTTTTGTAGTATAGTAGGGTTTAAAGATCAATGTAGTATCAGGAATTCCTCTTCCATTATCTTTAATTCTTATCAGGAAGGTATTGTTCTCTTTTGATAATGTAATAGAAAAATTAATTTTTTTCTCTGTAATTTGTACATTCTCACTTTCCTCGATGTTGCTTTTCACACTAAGTTCTTCAGCAGCATTATTAAGAATTACATCTAGTATTTCTTTAATCTTAAAGATATCGCTCTTAAATGCAAAGTCATCTAATCCATCATTTACCAAAAGTATCTCTCGGTATCTGCCATAAAAATAATAATTCGCTAACTTTTCTTTTTGGAGTTCTAAATACTCTTTTAGTTCTTTAGAACTATGTTGTTCGAATTGAAATTCATAATTGTGTCTATTAAGATTTACTAATTCATACCAACTTCTCTCAAATCGCTTCAATTCTATCTCACTAGTTTTTATCATTTTTAGAATTTCGCTAGTCGTGAAAGTTGGCTTTTCAAGCTTGAGTTGTTTTTCGAGTTTGTACTCAAGAAACGTGATAGACATAGAGTTTGCTAAAATTGCTTTTATTTGATGAAAGGAGATTCTCAACTTATCGTTAATTTCAAGAACTGAGAAAATCGAATCCTTGGTTGCTGAACTCAAAAAATCATTCTTTTCTAAAACGATTCTAGCAGATTCAGAATCTTTTATTTCTGAAAAATCTACTTTTAATAACTCCGCAATATCAAATAGCTCATTTGTGCAAAATTCATGTAATTCTTTTGTTGGCACAGAAAGCTTTTGGAAGCCATCAATTAGTTTTTTGAGATATTTGAAATCTGTATCATAGTATAGTTGTAAATCTTCTTTTGTGTTGCTATAGTTTTGGATCTTCTTTAATTCTTGAAAATCTTGTGCCATATCTTCAAAAACATCAGCTACCTGTTGTTCCGCACCGATTAGTAACTTCATATATTCTTTAACATCTAGTATCATATTACATATCCTAACTTTCTAACAAAATTTGAGATTAATTCAAGTTTTCCTAAATATTCCATCACTAAAACTACAACAAAAGAGAAAACAAAATAAGGGTATGCTGGATCAGTTCTTACTTCCTCATTGTTCTTTGATGCTAATTCCATTATCATCCCATAAATAGACATCATTGCAAGAGCGAATAAGATTCCTACAATAGCAATATGCATTTGGAATGCAACACCAAAGAGAAAGATTATTGGCATATCACCGTCGGCTAAAAGAATTGCATTTTTGTATTTATCTTTTTTAAATAACTTTACAATCACCTCTTGAATGAGAGTTGTTGTTAAAATTTCCAATAGCACAAATGCACCAACAAACATAACACCATTTCCTAGTGCATCTAATGGATTATCTTTTTGGAACGCTAAAACGATTGAAAATACAACCAAAAGCGATAATAGAGAACTATTAATACTTTTGTGTTTATAATCTGAATAGGCAAGATACCCAAGCAATACGGTTATTGGGAGATAGGCTACTGACATTTTAATTTTGCACCCACAACTTAATTTGTGGTTCTTTCAAAGGAAGTCCTGTATTGGCAAAACTATTTGAGAAGTCATAACTATACAAATAAACATAGCCAGTCGCATATCCATCATTCTGAATCATGTCAACTTTATCAATTTTTTGAACATTGCTTATTGAGTACAAAAAAGATGTCCCAGTTGATAAAACAACACTCAAAACCCTGGAGTCCGCATTATATATAAAATAATAAGTTCCATTCGATAAGCTAATATATCCACTAGTACCGTTGGTAAGAGTGTAACGAATATATCCAGTTGCCGCTGTCCCACTAGTTACAACCATTTTGTAAGCCTTGCTCTCTAAAGGGTTAGAAAATGTACAAACCGTTACAGGAGCATCATAATAATATCTACTTGCACTAGTTCCATTGCATTGAGCTATTTCTACATTCTTATCATACACAGGCACAGTATCTGTTTTTTTTATACCAATCGACTTCGTATCAACAAGGGAAGCTTTAAATATAGTAGTATTTGTAGCAACATCAATTGATTCAATTTCTTCTAATGCATAACCGTCTATGCCATTTTTACTTACATAATGCCTGCCATTTCCCAAGCCAATCCTTTCCCAGCTTGTGGTTGTTCCATAATTTATCCCTCCGCCTGATACTGTGGATTTCAAGTCAGCAGTAAACCCAGATGAGAGTCTTTTGTAAACATATCCATCATCTACATTTAACACATAGTCACCTGTAAGTACCGTTTGGCTACCCTCGTTCGATTTGAATTTGTATGATATTCCAGGCATTGTCATTTGGTATTTTTTCCAATTTGGCTGATCAACTTCCTGATTATATGTAGCAGTATCGAATTGCTTTGTGGGGTCGCTACTATGCATCACATAAGCGACCCCTCCGAATGTATTTGTCAATGGTGTTTCGTAAGTATCTGTAGTAATTGAGTGTGTACCAGTGAAAGTATTCGCATAAAAATGCACCGCGGTACTATTGTTGTAAACGGTTGCATAAGCAGTATTGAGAATCCACTTAACATTGAAAGCACTTGCCCCATTCGAATCCCGAAAGAGTGCCGCCGAATAACTACCTTCGTAGCTCCTTGATGCACTTCTGTCTATTGTCATATTGTGAATCTGTGTTGCACCTGCAGAGGTTACAACTGGCCAATCTCTTCCACCGCAACCAGAGGATGTGTAATTTATTACGACTCCCTCTTTGCTCTCTCCATAAATATTAAAAGGGCCTCTCCCCATCATCCCCTTAAATACTGAGGGGTAATTATCATATGCAGAACCCTGTATGCATCCATTATATGCACCATCAAGAAGAATCACAGTAGAATTTGTTGGGATGTTTATTAGGGAGGCATAAGGGCTTGCAATTGTGCCATTTCCAGTAGTATCACTTCCCGCTGGACTTAAAAAATAGGCATTTGATGGGAAGAAATCGCGTTTTGATAACATCTTAACCCCATTTTCATCTTCTACTAAATTGCTATTATCATTAACGGCAACCCATTGTCCATTCATTGCAGCATATGGTGTTTTTGTTCCGTTTAGCGATATCAAGTCGAGAGAGTCTCCGTTGTCGACTTTTGTCGCAGGTAAAGCAGATAACACATCCGCTGTGTAACGATTGGTAAGGGTATTATAAAATGCAATTGTAGATGTTTCTTTGTACTGATTAATTTCATTTACTTGAAAAACTATCCATTTAGACTTGGAAGTACTCCATTTGTAAATATAATATCTACTTGTTGCTGTATCGTATTCCCACCATTCCGCACTTGTTTTATCAGAAAGTGCATCAGCGGCTGTTTTGGTAAGAACATTAGTATTCGCAGCTTTTGCCTCTGCAATCAATCTGTTATACTCTGTAGTGTTATCAATAGTTGCGACTGTTGTAGCTCCAGATGAAAGTGCTTGCCATTTTCCATCATATGCTAAATATTCTTTTATAGAGCCATTCTCATTAATATACAATTTTGAACCACTCTCTACAGTTGAAGCACTTATATCTGTTGTGTTAGTAGCGGTATAGAATTTATTTGACACTTCTCCTGTGTAAGATTTGGTTTCATCTGTTATCCATGAGGATGTCGCACTATCCCAGCTTTTAATTTCATATGTATTAGTTTTTAAGTTATAATCCCACCATTTTGTTGTTGCTTTTTGCTCATTAGTAAGATTACTTGCATCCACATCACTCGTTACCGCTCCTGCTTCTTGTGCTTTTGCCACAAACGAAGCAAGTCGTGCAGTATTGTTTTTTATACTTCCTGCCAAAGAGAACTCATGAAGACTCCTTCCATCTTTCTCGCTATTTGATGCGACAGAAGTGTCGATCTTGGAACGATAAGTATTTTTGACAAGTTCGTTATCACTTGGTAGATTACTTCCTATCTTAAACAAACCTCCTTCAAAAGTAAAGCTTATTTCCCCACCAAATCCATTATCTTTAGTGAAGCTGCTCGTTAAAAGCTTATCTGCTTTTGCTCTAGTTATTAAATCGTCAATATTTTGAGGAACCTGAGATAAATCCCCGTTTGAATTGTCATAATACACTTCGAATATCTGTTTAATTAGATTTTCCTTTTCTACTAGTGCCCCTACTTTCTGGATTTCGTACATTGCTTGTATTCTTGGACCAATCACCATCCCCACTACACTTAATGCCAAAAAAGCCCCAAGTAATACGGTCCAGCTCACAAAAGCATTACGAATGCTTTTATTAACACCCTTTCTCAATTTAATTAGTTCCATCCCTTTGCTCCTTCTTGACTCAAATCTTGTTTTATTTCATATGTTGCATTCTTATAAGCATTATATTCCCACTGCACGCCCTTATTTTCCTCTATTTTTGGCTGAACAACAGAAGTGCTTTTGTTTAAATTCTGATTATCATGAATCATCACCGTCTCCTTGTTTTTATAATATTCCTTGTATCTTCCTAAATCGAAATTATCTTTTTTTATATCATTTAAAATTGAATATGTATGTGTGAGTTGCAAGTCTTTACTGTCATTGTTTTTCAAAGTCCCATTCTCTGCTGAATTATATAGATTTACAACATACTCACTTTTCCCATTCTTATCTAGTATAAAAGTGCAATTAAACCCTTCTCCATTAAACTCAATCTTTTTACCAAAGCCATCATCTTCATTAAAAAAATCACTTAATAATTTATCTTTTTTCCCTTGCTTAATTAAATCGTCCATATTTGTCGGAACCAAAGAATAGTCCCCTTTGGCATCATTAAAATAAATGGTGTAGATATTTTTAAGCATTTTCTCTTTTTCCACAATTTTCTCAACTTTTAGCTTCTCAAAATAAGCTTGTATTCTAGGGGTAGCTACCATACCTACTATTGACATAGTCAATAAAAGCATCAAAAATCCACCAGAAACAAAAGCCTTTTTCATCGAGGTACCACTTGTCCATTATTTATGTTTTGTTCTATTGAAGCAACATCGTAAACAAGTTTTACAGATTTACTATTTGCCTCAAAGGGTGCTTTGACTTCAACATAGTCCCTAGTTATTTTATCAATCCTATATCCTGCAACCATATCACCAACTGCAACCTTAAATATCTTTTTTGACACATTTAGATAAGCATATACCTTTTTCCCAACCACAGAATATCCTGTTGGTCTAGGGAGTCCTTGTTCTAGTTTTAGTTTTGATTCTAATAATCTTGAATCAGCTTGGTCATCATCATATTTTTTCTTTGCTGGGTCTTCTTTGGCTTCAGGGATAACCAAAGGGAGATTTGAGCTGGCATTGTTTTGTATCGGGGATTGATTGTTTTTAATATCTGGATTTTTAGACTCTATTATCACTTGCTTGATTGCTTTGATAAGTTCTAAATTATCGGCAAAAGCAAACAGAGGAAACAGCAACAGCAACCCGTAAATTTTTCTTTTTATATTCATTATTTCACCTCTTCATTTTGTATTATTCTTGCAATCAAAACATTATTTGAATAACTATCAATATAACAATATTTTGAAAGATAATCGATTGCAACAATTGAGAAAACTGGTTTAACTGATGAAATATTAATAGTCACCAAAAATGTATTGCTTTCCAAATCATCTTTAAAATCAACAATTTTCATTTTTAGCTCATCTGGCGAATTACTATTGAACAATCCAATTATTTTTTCAAGTTGCACCCTCTCTTTTGCTTTCTTTTCTTCTTGCGTTCTAAAATCAAATAAGGACTCTTCTTGTTGATTTTGAGTAATACCACCCTTTTTTCTTTTAAGTTGATTATTCTCTTTACTTAGTCGTGCAATATCACTTTTGATTACTTCTAGTTTTACCGTTTCAGTATTTGCTTCCTTGTAGACTTCATAAAGAGATAAAGCATTTGCCAAGATGGTCGTAAAAAGTCCAAAAGACATAGTGATTATAAAGAACATAACGAGGAATCTTTTATCAAGATTAAATATGCTCCTAGTAATATTCTCAATAAATTCTAAAACTTTAACTTTGAAATATCTAATTTTTTCTTGGATTAATATTTTGTCGTATTTCACTGGATACTTCCATTGTTATCTTGTGTTGTATATTTTCCATCAACAATAACAAAATTATTACTAGGATGTTTTGTGAAATCCTTGATTATACTTTGTTGAATATCGTCAGCAAAAACTCTATATGGCTTATTTTTTAATTGAGTATTTTCTGCTTTTAAAGCAGAAAGAGAGAGTCTTAATTTTCTTTGTTCTTTGATAGCAGTTGACTTACTTTCTACAAAAACTTCTTCCATAGATTTTGCATATACACTAGTAATCTTTCCGCCAAAAAAAGCCAACAAAACCAAACCAAACAAAATACCAAAACGAAGAGTTTTTTGAAAAGTATTGAAAGATTTTATTGATGTTTTAACTATTGTGTCCAACCTGCTGTCATCAACTATTTCAACTGTAATATTTGAAAGTCCATTTAATATAACATCTTTTTTTGAATCATGAAGCACCACCAATAACAGCTCATTCTTTCTGCTTGTTATGCCAGCATACCATTTGATAATCGCAATAGTTCTTCCAATTTCTTTGTTTGATAAGTTGAGTTCAACACACTCTGCTTCCTTTTTGAGTTTAACATTCCCAAAACTCACAATTACTTTGTTTCTAAGTAGATATAACACAACACAACTTTTATCCAAAGCCAATCTATCAGAAAGGTCGTCAAGTAAAAATTCTGCTGAATCATTTTTTGAAACATAAAATAAACGATTACCACTAGAAGAGAGAGAAAATTCACTTTTCTCCTCCTTCCTATTTGCAGCAACAAAGGACTTATTGAGAATTTCAATCTCAATAATTTTACCAACTCCTCTTCCTGTGAAAGTTGTGATATTATCCATTTTGCTTTACCTGTCTCTTTGTGGTCTTATGGATAAGTTACCATAAATTTACCGTCAGTATTAGCAGCTTTTCCTGCAGTAATTGCAGTTTTTGATACAGCGGTTGCTTCACCATCAACATATTTATCAGCAGTTGCTTTTTTGAAAAAATTTACCATATTTGTCTCAAGGTCTGATTTCATATCTGTCTCTGCGCTAGCATCAATAAATAAATTTATTCCATTACCTGCACCAGCGAGCGAGATTTTTATTGCATTATCAGTATAAGAAGGCTGATAATAGTCCGTAATGTTTGGATTTGCAGTGTCGATTGCTGTTCCATCTGCCTTTTTTAATTTTTCAACAATAGCACCCTTTAAAACACCTTTTGCAACAAGTTCTGTTACGCTTACGTTTGCATAGGTTCCAGTGATTCCATAGTATTGCTCTGATGCATCCCTAAGAGTTTTAACATCCTCTTTTAGATTGCTTTCAATCGCGGGTAGCTTCGCACTTCCAAGTGTAGGTGCAACATAAGCAACAAGTACTCCAATCATCACTAATATCATAATGATATAAGTTAATCCAAGTCCAGCTCTTCTTTTTAAGTTTTTACCAATTCTCATAGTTTTTCCTTTTTAATCAATGTATTCCGATGTAGACATCAAAAATTTTCAATAGCATGTGCCCCAGTAGTGCCATTGCTATCCCGAACGAGATGTACTTTATCAACAAAGGGATATTTTTTTCAGAATATTCCCTCACCTTTTCTTTCCTAATACGGAGCATTTTTACCGCATTCGCTAAATTCTTAGCTTCATTGCCACTTGCTTCGATAAGTTCAAACTTATCAAAAACATCAGCAGTAAAACCTACTTTTTTCATATTAGACGACATTTCAAGCTTCCCGCTCTTAAAAGAAAGGTTGATTTTGTGTAACATCTTTCTTAAAGCTTTGTTTTTCATCTCTTTTTCAAGCATAGAGAAACACTCATGAAGCGGATTTCCTCCTCGATAAAGTGATTCAATAGAAGCGACAATAAATAATCCATCCTCAATCTCTTTATACTTATATACTCTGTAAACAAATGCTGGGCTATTGTTATATAGGTAAATCAACAATCCTATAAATCCAAAAGCAAGCCATATGCTTCCCCATCCAACATATAAAATAATGTCTGGATTTTCTAAGTAAAAAGGTAATTCAGGAGAGACACCAGTTCCTCGCATATCACCAATGGTACCCATTAAGCTAACCAAAGAATCCGCCGAATACCCAGTAGAGAGAAAAGTAAAAGGAATATAAGAATAACTCCAAGCAATTTTATATAAAGCTGTTGAAATCCCCTTATTCTCCTCTTTCATTTCCAAAACGATACTAAGTCCTAACGGCGCATCTTTTGCGGTTTGCAAAACAAAATACTCAACATTATTAATAAAAGAT
>RRZU011382501.1_pt1 | contig 11586 bp, 7 predicted proteins | sample 2165561 | NCBI WGS metagenome assembly RRZU01 (sample SAMN10456909, study PRJNA506462) | wastewater metagenome | isolation source: wastewater sludge | place: USA: Moscow, Idaho | reverse complement strand
TGTGGGAAGTCGACCGCCAGTTGCATCTGCAGCGCGAGGCGAACAAGAAGCTTGAAGTGCGCAACGCCGGCCTCGACGCGGAAGTCCGCGACCTCAAGACGGGGTACGACGCGATCGAGGAACTTGCACGCTACGAACTCGGGATGATCAAGCAGGACGAAGTTTTCGTGCAGATCCCCGAACGCCTTCCCGGCGAAGCGCCGCCCCGGGTCGAAAAAGCAGAGAAAGCTCCGCCTGCACGCGCGCCGCGCTAGGCGCGCTCTACAGTCCGTCGACGGGCGACGAGACGAAACGACTTCGAAGCACTATTCTGGACTGAAGATCGGCAGGGCGTTCCGACGTTCCATTCTCAGGACTGCACCTGCATCAAGAGAAATCGCATCGATCTCACGAGGGGTGGTGAATGTCGTTGATGCATTGGCTGGGCACGCAATGCCGAGGGCGTCGTCGTCTGGATGATCCATGGTTGCGGCTGGGGGCCGTTCTGGTGCCTTGCCTGGCGTGCGCCGTGCAGTGGACGTTCTGGAGCGTTTTGCAGCCTTTCGTCTGGTTCCTTTTCTACCCCGCCGTGTTTCTCAGTGCGCGCATCGCCGGCCTGTGGGGCGGAGTGGCGAGCACCGTCGTGAGCGTGCTGTTGGCTTGGTATGTTTTCATGCCGCCGATGCTGAGCTGGGCGATGGAAGCGCCGAACCAGATCGCGTCGGTGTTCGTTTTCCTCGTTGTCGGTTACCTGATCAGCGAAGTGCATGAGCGCCTGCGGCGCAGTCAGCGGCACAGCGACAATCTTTTCGACGCGGCCTTCGATCAGGCCGCGGTGGGCATTGCCCTGGTCGCGCCCGACGGGCGCTGGTTGCGGGTCAATCCACGGGCGGCGCAGATCGTCGGTTACAGCGTTGAAGAGTTGCTGCGAATGCGTTTCCAGGAGGTGACCCATCCCGACGATCTGGCCGTAGACGAGGCGCAGATTCGCGACCTTCTGGCCGACCGGATTACGCAGTACGCGCTCGAGAAACGCTACCGGCGCAAGGACGGCCGGAGCGTCTGGGTCAACCTGTCCGTGGCCTTGCTGCGCACGGCGGAAGGCGAGCCGGATTATTTCGTCTCGGTGATCGAGGACATTGACGAGAAAAAACGGGCGCAGGACGAGGCCATGGCCAGCAAGCGGCAACTCGAGGCCGCGCTTGAAAGCATGACCGACGCGGTGTTCATTTCCGACCTCGAAGGGCGCATCACCGTCTTCAACGAGGCGTTCGCCATCCTTCACAAATTTCCGGACAAAGCTGCCTGTGCCCAGCGCTTTGAGGACTATCCCGAGATTCTCGAGGTTTATTCGTCCTCCGGGCGCCTGCTGCCGCTATCCGAATGGGCCGCGCCGCGGGCCTTGCGCGGCGAGACCGCGAGCAATGTCGAATTCCGTTTGCAGCGCAAGGACACCGGCGAAACCTGGCTGGGCAGCTACAGTTTCGCGCCGATCCACGGGGTGGATGGCAAGATTGCCGGCGCGGTCGTTATCGGCCGCGACGTGACCGAGAAAAAAGCGGCCGAGCTTGCCGTGCGCGAGAACGAACGCCGCCTGCGGCTGGCCCTCGACGCCGCCAAAGCCGGGATGTGGGAATGGAACCTGCGTACCGGCGAGAACATCTGGTCGGACGAGGTCTTTAGGCTCTATGGCCTGGCACCTGGGGAGCAGGCACCGTCGTTTGACACCTGGGTTAACAGTATTCACCCGGACGACCGCGAGCGCGCTGTGAACGCCGCGCAGCTTGCCGGACAGACGGGGCGGGAACTGAACATCGAGTGGCGGGTGCAAGACGCCGGCGAAAGCGAACGCTGGCTGATGTCGCGCGGGCAGCCCATTTTCGGCGCGCACGGCGAACCGGAGCGCTTTCTGGGCATCGTCATGGACGTGAGCGAGAAAAAACGCGCCGATGCCGAACTCGAACAGCATCGCAATCACCTCGAACAGCTGGTTCAGACGCGCACCGCCGAGCTGGCCGAAGCCAACCGGACGCTGGCCGAACACGTCGAGGAAATCGCCGCCTTGTACAACCGAGTGCCCTGCGGTTATCACTCGCTGGCGCCGGACGGCCGGGTGCTGGCGATCAACGACACCGAGCTCGACTGGCTGGGCTATGCGCGCGAAGACGTCGTTGGACGGCCGATTACTGATTTCATGGCGCCCGAGAGCCAGGCCTTCTTCGCCGCGACTTTTCCGCGCTTTTTGCGCGAAGGGCTGTTGCGGGACGCCGAGTTGGAGTTCGTGTGCCGCGATGGCTCGCGCCTCTCCGCCCTGGTCAGCGCCAATCTCGTGTACAACGCGGACGGCACGGTACAGTACTCGCGCAGCACGATGATCGACAACCGCGAGCGCAAGGCGCGCGAGCAGATGCTGGCCGCCATGCAGCGCGAGCTGGCCCGGCGGGCCGACGAGGCGGAGCGGGCGACGCGCAGCAAGAGCGCTTTCCTTGCCAACATGAGCCACGAAATCCGCACCCCGATGAACGCCATCCTCGGGCTCGCCCACCTGATCCTGCGCGCGGGGCTGCCGCAGGAGCAGGCCGTGCGAGTGGAGAAGATCGAGAGCGCCGGCAAGCACCTGCTCTCGATCATCAACGACATCCTCGATTTTTCCAAGATCGAAGCCGGACGGGTTCAGCTGGAGAACGCCGATTTCCAGCTCTCGGCGCTGCTCGAAAACATCCAGGCCTTGATCAACGAAGAGGCCCGGAGCAAGGGGCTGCAGGTCACGATCGATGCAGAGGCGCTTCCCGAACCGCTGCGCGGCGACCCGACCCGGTTGCGGCAGGCCTTGCTCAACTACGTGAGCAACGCGCTCAAATTCACCGAGCACGGCGGAATCGTCCTGCGGGCGCGGGTGCTCGAACGGCAGGCAGATACACTTCTGATGCGCTTCGAGGTGGAGGACAGCGGGATCGGGATCACGCCCGAGGTTTTGCCCGGGCTCTTTCGCTCCTTCGAGCAGGGTGACGCGTCGACCACGCGCAAATACGGCGGCACCGGACTGGGGCTGGCGATCACCCGGCGTCTGGCCCTCCTGATGGGCGGGGAAACCGGGGTCAGCAGCGAGCCGGGGCGCGGCAGTGTCTTCTGGCTGACGGCGCGTCTCGGCTACGGACAGCACGGGGCCGAGGCCGCCCCGTGCGATCCGGGATCAGATACGGAGGGGCGCTTGCGTGCCGGACATGCCCGGATTCTCCTGGCCGAGGACAACGAGATCAACCGCGAGGTGGCCCTGGAACTGCTCAACTCCGTCGGGTTGGAGACGGATACGGCGATCAACGGGCGCGAAGTGCTCGAAATGGTCGGGCGCAAGGCGTACGACCTGGTGCTGATGGACATCCAGATGCCCGAGATGGACGGCCTGGAAGCGACCCAGGCGCTGCGTCGCCTGCCCGACTGGAGCTCGCGCCCGATTTTGGCGATGACCGCCAACGCCTTCAACGAGGACCGCCAACGCTGCCTCGACGCCGGGATGAACGACTTCATCTCCAAGCCAGTAGACCCGGAGCTGTTCTTTGCCGTGCTCGACAAGTGGCTGCCGCCGATCCCGCAAGGCTCTGCGGCACCGCGCCGGGAGGCGCCGGAGGCGTTGGCCGCCGAGCCCGAGCCGCCAGCGCCGGGCGTTCCGATCGGCTTACCCGAGATGCCCGGGGTCGATCCGAGGCTCGGCATGGTCCATGTGCGCGGTCACTGGCCGCGCTACCTCAGGATGTTGCGGCAGTTCGAGCGCAGTTACGGCGACGTTTATGTCGATCTCCTGCGGCAAGCGCGGGAACAGGGCGATTGGGATTCCGGCCTGCGTCTGGCGCACACCCTCAAGGGAACGGCGCGCCTGATCGGCGCGTCCGAACTTGGCCGCCGGGCGGAGGCACTGGAAGGCGAGCTGCGCGCCGGCGGATCGGCCCGCTGCGCGACGCTGGAGGCGGCGCTGGAGGATGAGTTGCAGCGCATCATGGCCGGCCTGGCGGCTGCGCTGGCCTGGGTCGGGCCGGAAACGCCGCGCTCCGGTCACCCGGAAGGCGGCGGCCCGCCCGCGAGGCCGTTAGACGTCCGCGAAGCCAGGCTGCTGGCCGAATACCGGGCCTTATTGATCGGCAATGACACCGTCGCCGCACGACGGCTGGCGGATGTGGTCGAAGTGCTGAGTGCCGCCGGGGTGACGGCCGGGCCGATCGCGGCGTTTTCCGACGCGGTCACGGGGTTCGACTTCCAGAAGGCGGTTGAGATTCTGGAAGGTATGACCGTGGGTCTTGGGCAAGCGAAGGAGTGAACCATGAGCGGACTGGAGAACGAGACGATTCTCGTCGTCGATGATGCGGCCGAGAACATTGCCTTGCTGTCGGACATTCTGGGCGACGACTATCGCGTGATCTTTGCGCGCGACGGGCTGGAGGCGCTGCACCTCGCGCAGAAGACGCCGCAGCCGAACCTGATCCTGCTCGACGTGATGATGCCCGGAATGGACGGCTACGAGACCTGTCGCCGACTCAAGAGCGACTTGCGTACGCGCGGGATTCCGGTGATCTTCCTGACCGCGCACAGCGACGTGAACAACGAGGAGATCGGTTTGCGCCTGGGGGCGGTCGATTACCTGCACAAACCCTGCCATCCGGCGATCGTGCTGCAGCGGGTGCGCATCCACCTCGAGGCGCATAACCAGAACCTGGCACTCGAACAGCGGGTCCGGGAGCGGACCGCCGAACTCGAGGAAACGCGGCTTGAGATCATTCGCCGCCTGGGGCGTGCCGGCGAATACCGCGACAACGAGACCGGGATGCACGTCATCCGCATGGCCAAGTGCTGCTATTTGCTCGCCCTTGCCGCCGGCATTCCGGAGGAACATGCCAAGATGCTGGAAGTGGTCGCCCCGATGCACGACATCGGGAAAATCGGGATTCCGGACAAGATCCTGCTCAAACCCGGCACTTTTACCGCCGAGGAGCGCGAGATCATGCGGCAGCACACGCGCATCGGCGCCGAGATCATCGGCGAGCATGCCTCCGGCCTGCTGCGCCTGGCCCGTTCGGTGGCCATGACCCACCACGAGCGCTGGGACGGGCGCGGCTATCCTGAAGGAATTTCCGGCGAGGCGATTCCGATCGAAGGCCGGATCGTTTCGATCTGCGACGTTTATGACGCCCTGACCAGCGCGCGGCCTTACAAGACCGCCTGGACGTCGGCCGCCGCCGTCGAATACATCGTCTCCGAATCGGGCGGTGCTTTCGATCCCGGCCTGGTGCCGCGGTTTATCGAGCTGGTGCCGGAGTTCGCACAGATCCGCAGCGCCTATTCCGACGACCGCTCGCGTTTCTGGTAGGCCGTCGGCGCGCTTGCTTGTCCGCTTATCGCTTATTCAAGCTCGATCTGGCCGGTGACCGTGGCGTTGATCGCCGATTCGCCGCCCTCGACCGGCATCGGCGCCGCCGCTTCCATGAGCATCGACTTGTTCGCGGCGCGGTAGAGCGGTTGCGGCCCGCGGCTGTTGGTGTGGATGTTCATCTGTTTGATCCGGTATTTCTTGCCCATCGCTTCGGCGACGACATCGGCGCGCGCCTTGAAGGCGGCGATGGCATCGACGGTCACCTCGTTCTCGACCTTGCGTCGGGTTTCCGGCGCGGGTTGCATGGTCAGCGCCGAGACCGCGAGCGTACTCTGCAAGCGACCGAGCAGTTCAGAGAGGGCAGCGCTGTCGGCGGTTTCCAGCATCAGTTCGGAGCGCATCCGCCAGGCTTCGATCTTGTTGCTCTTGCCGTAGATCGGCGAGGTCGAAGTGCCGGCGCTCTGCACCTTGATCGAGGCGTAGGCACGTGCCAGCTTTAAGGCGTCGGCGATTTGCGCGTTGACCTGGCGCGCGAGCTCGCCCGGCGTGGCGCCGCTGGCCTCGGCGCTGACCACGGCGCGGAAGAGATCGTTGTTCACCGTGCGGCTGGCTTCGGCGGAAAACTCGATGCTCGTGCCGTTGCGGGCTTCGCGGCCGGCGGTCTGGGCGGCGACCTGGGGCGCGGCCGCGACGGCGAGGCAAAGTGCGAAGAGGCAGGAAAGTCTGCGGCAGGGGAGGGTCGTGGACATGGATAGGCTCCTCGTGGGCGCGCGGAATGGCGCGGGTGAAGGGCAGCCTGGCGCGCGGCGGTGCAGAACCGTGCCGCGATGGCTGTGTCGACTGACCATTCTAACAGTGCCGGCGTGCTGTGCTGCAGCAGCGAAATCCCTTGGCCTGGGGCGAAAAGCTTGGTTAGAATCGGTCGCACTTGCCCGTCGACAGGCGGGCGGTGCGGGACAGAGAGGAGGAAGCATGCTCAAAGCAGGACAGGTCGCGCCGATGTTCATCCTTCCGGATGCGGACATGGAGAACGTCGATCTCGCCGCCTTTCGCGGTAAGCACAGTGTCATTCTCTTCTTCTACCCGCGGGACGACACGCCTGCGTGTACGCTCGAAGCCACCGATTTTTCCGATCACGAGGACGAATTTTCGCGGCACGGTTGCACCGTCTTCGGCATCAGCCGCGACGATTGCCTCCGGCATGCCGAATTTCGTGATAAGCACGGGATTTCCGTGCGCCTCCTCTCGGACGGCGATGGCGCGGCGTGCAAGCAATACGGCGTGTGGCAGGCGAAGGAAGTGGATGGCGTCAAGAAGCACGGCATCGTCCGCTCGACTTTCGTTATCGACAAACACGGCGTGCTCCGTCTGGCACTGTACGGAGTCAACGCCAAGGGCCACGCGCTCGATGTATTGCGCGCGGTGAAGGAACTCAATTCATGAACATGCAAGTAGCCAAGAACACCGTCGTCACCCTCGATTACAACGTCAAGGACCCGGATGGCGTCCTCGTCGACGCCGGTCAGGAACCGCTCGTCTATCTGCACGGCGGTTTCGACGACATCTTCCCCAAGATCGAGGAAGCGCTGCAGGACAAGAAGGTCGGCGAGGCCGTCGTCGTCAAGCTGCAGCCCGACGAGGCCTTCGGCGAATACGATGCCGACCTGATCCAGGTCGAGTCCCGCAAGGGCTTCCCCAAGGAACTCGAAGTCGGGATGCAGTTCGAGGGCACGCCCGAGAACGGCGACGATGACGACCTCCTGATCTTCCGCGTCACCGAGATCGCCGAAGACAAGGTGGTGCTCGACGGCAACCACCCGCTGGCCGGCATGGCACTGGTGTTCACCTGCACGGTGACCAGCGTTCGCCCGGCGAGCGAAGAAGAAATCGCGCACGGCCATGTGCACGAAGACGGCGAGTGCGAAGACGAGTAAGTCAGGCTTTCGCCGATAAAAAACGCAGCCTGCGGGCTGCGTTTTTTATGGCCAATGCGTACGCGAGCGCAGCGTCAGCTCAGGGCCAGGGCCGCGCGCCGCCGGCGCTGGCCGGCAAATTCGTTGAACAGCAGCGCGCCGATGACCAGCAGACCGCCGGTGAGCGTTTCCGGCGTCGGTGTTTCCTTGCCCCAAAGCCAGACCCAGGCGACGCCGAAGATCACTTCGAGCAGGCCGAGCAGGCTGATTTCGGTTGCCGCCAGTGCGCGTGAGGCGCGTACGGCCAGGAGGCAGGGCAGCGCCAGCTGGACGACGCCGAGCATCCCGAGCAGGCCGAGGTCGTGCGGCGTGGCCTGGAAGGGCAGGGCCAGCGGCAGGGTGACGAGGGCCGAGAGCACGGCGCCGATGAACACCGCCGGCGACATGTCGCGCCCGCGTTCGGCACTGGCCTCGAGCAGCGTCCAGTTGCAGGCGCCGGCGAGCGGCGGCAGCAGGGCGATCAAGGTGCCGCGCAGCGAGAGTTCGTCGCTGACGCCGTGCCCGAACATCCAGGCGATGCCGACGCCGGCCAGGGCGATCGCCAGCCAGGTGGCGCGCGGCAGACGGCGACGCAGGAAGACGCGGGCGAAAAGCGCGGCGATGAGCGGGCCGACCGACATGGCGACGAGCACATTGGCCACCGTGGTCAGCATCATCGCCACCATGAAGGCGGTGTACATCGTTGCCCAGCACAGGCCCGAGGCCCACAGGATGCGTCCACCGTGCCGCAGGTCGGCCCAGAAGGCGCCGCCGCGCAGCCAGGAGAGCGCGAGCAGCAGGGCCAGGGCGTTGGCCAGGCTGCGCCAGAAGGTGACCTCGAAACTCTGCGCCGCGTCGAGGTGGCGGGTGACGATGCCGGCGATGCTCCACAGCAAGGTGGCGAGGAACATCAGGGCGACGGCGCGGGCGTGGGTCATGGCAGCGGCATGGGGGAGCAGGCTTGGCAGTATCGACCCGCGAGGCGGCGGCGTCAAATCCGGCGCGCGACGTTCAGCGAGGCGGCCAGACCTGCGTTTGGAAGCGGAAGAGCGCCGGGTTGCGGTCGTCGATGACGATCCGCGTCCAGCCCATGAAGGGGTAGCCGAAGGACTCGGTGCGGGTGAAGTTCTCGAGGATGCGACCGTCGGCGGCGCGCAGCGGGCGGTCGGTGCGCTGCCAGTGGGTGTCGCCGTGGGCGAGCAGCACCTGGCCGGGAAAGCGCTGGGTTTCCTCGCGCAGCGTTTCAAGCAGCTCGCGGTAGCCGCGCCGGGCAAGGCCCGCGGCGAAGTGCTTGAAGCCCGGGTTGGCCTGCATGAAGACGACGACGCCGGCACGGCCTTCGCGGCGCGCCAGGGCGAAGCCTTCGCGCAGCCAGGCGACGACGTTGGGGTTGCGCTCACGGAATTCGATGCTGGGCCTGGGCGTCAGGCCGAAGTTATTGTTTGGGCCGGGAACGTTGAGGGTGAGCATCAGCACTGGGCCGAGGCGCCAGCGCAGGTGTTCGGGGAATTCGGCCGACTGCTGTTCGAGCTCGATCTTGCGTTGCCCGAGCGAGACGGGCGCGGCGAAGAACAGACGGCGCAGTGCGGCGAGGCGCTCGCTTTCGTCGTAATAACCGGCGGGCAGGCGTTTGCAGTCGGTCCATTCATTGTCGCCGGGGACGAAGACGAAGGGCACGCGAGCGGCATCGAAGAGCGCGTGCCGCTCGGCGAACAGGGCGTCGGTGCAGGGCGCCTTGCTGGCCTTGAAGTCGCCGACGTGGACGATGAGTTCAGGCGATTCTTCGGCGATGGCGTCGAGCATGGCCGGGAATTCGCGCCGCTCGTAGCCGCTGTAGGGCGTGTCGCCGATCAGGGTGAAGCGCCAGGTTTCAGCATCGGCGCGCCCTGCAGGCAGGCTGGAGAGCGCGCAGAATAAGGCCGCCAGGGCCATGCCCCGCCAGCGGCCGGTGGTCCGCACGCCCGCCGGGGGCGTCATTTGAGCAGCGCCTTCAAGGCAAAGAGGGTGTCGAGCGCCTGGCGCGGGGTGAGCGCGTCGGGGTCGAGCGCGGCGAGTTCAACCAGCACCGGGTGGGGCTCGGCGAATTCAGGCGCGTCGAGGTCGTCGAAGCCCTCGAATTCGGCGACGTGCGCCGCGGCCGGCGCGGCGAAGAGGTCGGGCTGCACCGGATGCGCGAGGTGTGCCACCGCGCGTTCCTCGAACTCGCTCAGCTGGCGGCGCGCGGCGCGCACCACAGCGGCCGGGATGCCGGCCAGCGCGGCGACCTGGATGCCGTAGCTCTGGTTGGCCGGCCCGTCCTCGACGGCGTGCAGGAAGACGATCTTCTCGCCGTGCTCGACGGCGTCGAGGTGCACGTTGGCGAGGTCGGAGTACTCGGCGGCGAGCCGCGTGAGTTCGAAGTAGTGCGTGGCGAAGAGCGTCAGCGCGCGGTTCTTCTCGATCAGGTGGCGGCAGATGGCGAAGGCCAGCGCCATGCCGTCGAAGGTCGAGGTGCCGCGTCCGACTTCGTCCATCAACACCAGGCTGTGTTCGGTGGCGTGATGCAGGATGGCCGCCGATTCGGTCATCTCGACCATGAAGGTCGAACGCCCCGAGGCGAGGTCGTCGGCGGCGCCGATGCGGGTGAAGATCTGGTCGAGCGGGCCGAGCACAGCGCGCCGGGCCGGCACGAAGCTGCCGACGTGGGCCATCAGCGCGATCAGCGCGGTCTGGCGCATGTAGGTCGATTTACCGCCCATGTTCGGGCCGGTGATGAGCAGCAGGCGGCGCCGTTCGCCGAGCACCGTGTCGTTGGCGATGAAGCTCTCGCCGCCCGCAAGTTCGCCCTCGACCACCGGATGCCGCCCGGCTTCGATGGAGAGCCCGGGTTCGCTGGAGAACTCGGGCCGGCAGTAGTTGCGCAGGCGCGCCGTCTCGGCGAAGCCGGCCACGAGGTCGACGTGCGCCACCGCGCGGGCGATGCGCTGCAGTTGCGGCAGGTCGGCCTGCAAGGCCGCCAGGACGCCTTCGTAGAGCATTTTCTCGCGCCCCAGGGCGCGGTCCTGCGCCGAGAGCGCCTTGTCCTCGAAAGCCTTGAGTTCGGGCGTGATGTAGCGTTCGGCGTTCTTCAGCGTCTGGCGGCGGCGGTAGTCCTCGGGCACCTTGGCGGCGTTGGCGTGGGTGATCTCGATGTAGAAGCCGTGGACGCGGTTGTACTCGACCTTGAGGTTGCTGATGCCGGTGCGCTCGCGTTCGCGTGCTTCGAGGTCGACGAGGAAGGCGCCGCAGTTGTCGTTCAAGGCGCGCAGTTCATCGAGTTCGGCATCAAAGCCGGTGGCGATCACCCCGCCGTCGCGGATCAGCGCCGCCGGTTCGGGGGCGATGGCGCGGGCGAGGAGGTCGAGCGCGGCTTCGGGCGTGGCCAGCGCCAGCGCCAGTTCGCCGAGGAGCGGTGCCGGGCTGCCGGCGAGCGGTGAGCGCAGTTCGGGGAGGCGGCGCAGGCTCTCGCGCAGGCTGGAGAGGTCGCGCGGACGGGCGCTGTAGAGGGCGATGCGGCCGGCGATGCGCTCGATGTCGGCAACACCGCGCAGCGCCTGGCGCAGCGCGGTAAGGCGCGGGGCACCGTCGTCGAGCAGGCTGTCGATCGCTGCGTGGCGCGCGGCCGGTAACGCCGGGTCGCGCAGCGGGTGGTGCAGGGCGTGGCGCAAAAAGCGCGAGCCCATGGCCGTGACGCAGGTGTCGAGCAGGCTGCACAAAGTCGGCGCCGGCTGGCCGCGCAGGGTTTCGGTGAGTTCGAGGTTGCGCCGCGTCGCCGGGTCGAGGCCGAGGAAGGTCTGGTCGCGCTCGACGACCAGCGCCTGCACGTGCGGCAAGGCGCGCGCCTGCGTCGCCTGGGCGTAGCGCAGCAGGGCGCCGGCGGCGGCGATGGCGGGTTTCAAGCCATCGGCGCCGAAGCCAGAGAGCGAGGCGGTGGCAAAGTGCGCGCACAGTTCGCGCTCGGCCGCCTCGGCGTCGAAGTGCCAGTCGGGGCGGCGGGTCAGCGCCGTTTCGGCGCGGCAGGGCAGTTGCTGCGATTCTCCGAGTACAAGCTCGGCCGGGCGGATGCGTTCGAGCGTCGCGGCGAGGCGTTCGACGGGAAGTTCGGTAAGGCGAAATTCACCGCTCGACAGGTTGAGCCAGGCGAGGCCGGCGAGCGTGCCTGTGCCTTGGCGCACAGTGGCCAGCGCCATCAGGAGCACGTCGCGCTTGTCGTCGAGCAGCGCCGCGTCGGTCAGCGTGCCGGGGGTGACGATGCGCGCCACGGCGCGTTCGACC
>RRZU011129334.1_pt1 | contig 11587 bp, 8 predicted proteins | sample 2165561 | NCBI WGS metagenome assembly RRZU01 (sample SAMN10456909, study PRJNA506462) | wastewater metagenome | isolation source: wastewater sludge | place: USA: Moscow, Idaho | reverse complement strand
TTGGGAAGCTTGGGTATTACCATTATACGACGCCCGCAAAGGTCGCCATTCTATGCGCTACTGCTCTTGGGTTCAACCATTCTGGAAAACGCGCGAATGTACAGCCCCGCTCTTCGACCCGTTTAAACGCTGATTCCCAAGATGAATGTGAGTATGGTATTTTGCTGAATAGCATAATTTTGTTCCCATGTTGTGTAATTTTGATTGCTCTCCTTAAGGGAGTAGGGTCAGCAGAAATGGGATTGAGTTCTTACAACGACTGACTGCGTACGGGGCGTTCGACAAATCCATGCGGACAAAAATCAGCTTGCTGCTCCTTTTTTTCATGACGACCGTGCTGTTGGGCTCCGGCATGTTTTCGTATTACTCATTGCGTGACACCCTCGAAGGACAGTTTGAAATGCGCAAAACCGAAGTCGGAAAAAGACTTCAGGTGAGTCTGAGCGCCCCTGCCTGGTTCTGGGACAAAGAGACTGCGGCAAGTATCCTTGATGGTGAATTGGCCTCATCCGAAGTTCACTCAATCCAGGCCTATTTACTGAGGCGCGGTGAGACACCATTATTCTTTGCTTCCAGGGCACGAAATTCCGACGGTGTTATCGCGCAAGGGCCAACCGAAGAAATATCGGGCGTAGATGTGCTACGGCTTCCTATATATAACTTGACTGCCGATGGTTCTGGGCAAGCAGCGAATAGTTCTTCTCCAATAGGCTATGTGCTCATCACTTTTTCCCGACTATGGGTTGATCAGTTTCTCGCAAAACTATTGCGCAATCGTTTTATCGAAATCGGGATACTGGACCTGATTCTTGGAGTGCTTCTGTTCCTTGTCCTGAGTCGGATGGTGATCAATCCGTTGGCAGAGTTAAGCCATGCCTTTAAAGCCTTGGCCGATAATCCACAAGGCGGTGAGATCAACATCGAGCAGAGAGACGAATTCGGCGAGGTGGTGATTGCGTTTAACCAGATTGAGCGCCGATTGGCTTCAGATCTTAATCGGCGGCGAGAAGCCGAGGCAAAGCTGCAAGCCAGTAACGAAGAACTCACCCAAGCGCTTGATAACCTTAAGTTGATGCAGGATAGCTTGATTCAGTCTGAAAAATTTGCCTCTCTCGGCTCGTTGGTGGCCGGCGTCGCGCATGAGATCAATACGCCTGTTGGTATCACCGTTACTGCGGCGTCGTTTCTTGTCGAAGAAACGCATAAGATTGACGGCCTGATGAAATCCCAAGGGATTAGAAAATCCGAGATGATGGAATTCATCAATGCTGCATTGGAAGGCTCTCAACTGATCCTCAATAATGCTGAGCGGGCAGCGCACCTGATCAACAGTTTTAAACAGGTCGCTGTTGATGAAATGTCGGAAGTGCGCCGGGTCTTCAACTTATTCCAATACTTGGATGAGGTGCTGACTAGTCTTCGGCCGAAATACAAGGCGACGAAGATATTTGTGGGATATACCTGTCCGGCCGGGCTGGAGATGGATACCTATCCCGGTTTGCTGGCGCAAGTGCTCACTAACCTGATTACTAACGCGCTTGTTCATGGCTTTGATGATGGTGATGTTGGAGAGGTCAAGGTGAAGGTCTCCGAAGAAGCTCAGTGGGTCATTGTTGAATGCTTCAATAGCGGAAAACTGATTCCCAAAGAAGCGCTAGGCAAGGTCTTCGAGCCTTTCTTTACAACGCGGCGCGCAAAGGGCGGTACGGGGCTGGGGCTGAATATTGTCTTCAATATTGTCACGCAACGGCTTGGCGGGACGATTCGCGTCAGCAGTGACGAAGAGCAAGGCACCCGATTTGTCGTTCGGATTCCTCGGGTTCTTGGCGAAAACTCCGCCTGAACGCCCGCAAAAAAGCCCAAAGCCTGCCGTTCAGTGCGGGCTTTGGGCTTCTTCTTTGGGTATTCGGCTATTTTTTCTTCAGATTCCGAATTGTGCGAAGTTTTGCCCGGTTGCTGACAGCACTCCAAGCCAGGAGGGACTGTTCAGGTCGAGACACTTTTGTTGCTTGGCCAACAACTCAATTGGTACGTGAGTGAAGGTTCCGTGCTGAAAGCCAATAACCAGACCGGTTTTGCCCGCCATGGCCGCATGAACTGCGTTGCGAGCAAAGAAATCGCAAAGCACTGCGTCTTCAGCACAAGCCGGCACGCTACGGATCAGGTAGCTTGGGTCAAAATAGCGCATGTTGAACGGAATGTTTTCCTCCTTGAAAAAGGACGAAATGCGGTCGCGCAGAAAAATACCAATGTCTTTGAATTTCAGATTTCCTGAGGCGTCATGTACTTCCTCCCTGTGATCAAACAGGTGCTGGCCAGCGCCCTCGGCAACCAGAATAACGGCATGCTCGCGCTTGAGGATGCGTTGCTTCAGCGCCTCGAGGAACCCCTGTTCGCCCTCGAGTACAAAAGGCACTTCGGGAACGAGCGTGAAGTTGACGTCCTGGCTGGCCACCGTAGCGCCAGCGGCGATAAAGCCAGCGTACCTGCCCATGATCTTGACTACTGAAATTCCGTTCTGCACGCTGTGCGCTTCGGTGTGTGCGCAACTAATCGCTCTTGCCGCTTCATTAACAGCGGTAACGTAACCAAAGGTGCGGGATACGAAGGCTACATCGTTGTCGATAGTTTTTGGAATGCCGACAACAGAGAGTGGATAACCCCGTCGCTTGGCTTCCTGATAGAGCTCATTGCCGCCGCGTTGCGTGCCATCGCCGCCAACGACAAAGAGGATGTTGATTTTGCGACGGATCAGATTGTCCACCGCTACATTGATATCGACGGGGCCACGGGAAGTGTTTAATACTGTTCCGCCTTCCTTGTGAATATCTTCGACAAATTCGTGTGTCAGGGCGATTGGCTCGGAGCCGCGCCAGGGGTCAAGTCCTTGGTAGCCGTTCACAAAGCCGAGAATTTCACGAACGCCGTAACCATGATTAAGCTCATGCACCAGAGAGCGGATAACGTTGTTCAGTCCGGGACAGAGGCCGCCGCAGGTAACGATGCCTGCCCTCGTTTCCTTGGCATTGAAATAAAGGTTTTCACGCGGTCCGGCAACTTCGAACAAAACCTCTTCTTTTGGAGGGGCTTCGGGATCAACGATGACGTTGAAAAGTACGCGAGCCTTGTCGCTGACGAAAAAGGACTGGGGGGACGGGAAACGTGCTTCGCCAAGAACTGAGACATTCATGATGACTAATCCAATCGGCAGTAGGTAGTAAAACAGTTGTAGGGCGAGTTCGAAGTATCTCCGACGCAAGTGAGGCGGTCAATTGCGTGGCATCGGATTTTCGAAGGACCACTTCTTTCGTTGAGATCGAGCAAATAGATTATGCCTGCAACGCGGCTATGCAAAAATGCACTATTATCATAAAACAATGAGGCTTCAGTGCTGCCGATAGAAGTAGTTACTCATGCGAGGTGAAAAATGTTGAATATCGCGTTGTTTGGCCCTCCCGGCGCCGGGAAAGGAACCCAAGCCGAGTTCCTGATCAAGAAATACAATCTTTATCACATTTCAACCGGGGATTTGCTGCGCAAGGAAATGGCCAACAAAACCCGCTTGGGCTTAGAAGCGCAAAGCATTATTGCGACAGGCGGATTGGTCTCTGATGAGATCATTGTGCAGATCATTGAAAAAACCATCACTGAAAATCCTGATTGCAATGGGTTTCTATTTGACGGATTCCCTCGCACCTACGTTCAGTGCTATATCCTCGAAGGTCTGATGCTGAAGCTGAATACCTCGCTCAGCTGCTTGATCAGTCTGGCTTTGCCGGAAGAAGAGTCAATTGCCCGGCTTTTGAATCGGGGAATAACCTCAGGCCGCAGCGATGACAATGAAACGGTCATCCGCAACCGCCTCAAGGAGTACAACGAAAAGACACTGCCGGTTCTCGATTTCTACAAAGACAAAGGGGTATATGTTGAAGTGGACGGCGCGCGAATCGTCGAAAATGTGACCGCGTCGATTGTCAAGATCATCAACGATGAGTTGAGCAAGCGATTGTTTAATATTGTTATTTTCGGACACCCCGGCTCAGGTCGCGGTTCGCAGGGCAAGGCTCTGGCCAAGAAGTACGAGCTAGAGTACGTGGCTACTGGCGATATGCTTGAACATGAAATTGCAGCGGGCACGGAAACCGGAAAGCGTATCGCGTCCCTTTATGAGAACGGGCAACTGGTTTCTGATGAAATTGTTATTCAGCTCATTGAAAAAAGGCTGGCCAGCACGAACAATGCGAAGGGCTTCATTTTTAAAGGCTTTCCACGCACGCTCGTGCAATCGTACATTCTTGATGGTCTGCTAAAGAAGCACAACTCATCGATCTCAAGAGTCATTGATATTGAAATGCCTATGCTCGACCTGATCAGTCGCCTTGATGAGCGCAGCAAAACCGAAGGCTGTAAGCCGTATGACGACAGCACTGCAAAAATTGTAAAACGTTTGCATGACCATGAAACAAAGACCATCCCGGTGATCGACAAATACGAGCAACAGCATGGCGTTATTAAAATTGATGGCATTGGCTCGTTCGATGAGGTTTCGGGTCGCATTGAGCTAGCCATTGAGGACAGTCTGAAGTCTATGCGCTAGGAGCAACTGTCCTTGCTGTCGCAGAAGCTAAGGCGCCGCGGGTTTAAAATGCCGGCGGCGTTTTTTTGAGCTTTTGGGCGGGTTCCAACACGTATGCAGTCCTCAACTTGGCGAAGGTCATGGTCCAAGGATTAGCGCGCGCATGCCTATCCTGGCTGACTATGACCGCCGAGCAGGGGATGTGCCTTGTGCGCGTGCTTATACTTTTGTAGTGCGCCTTTTTGGCTGGCGTATTTCCGGTGCTGGTGAGGCCAATCATGGCGTGGGCGGATTTCAGTCGTTTCAGCGGTAAAATTCGCCCTTATGAAACTGATCAAGCGAATTACTCTGATTTCCGCATTCGTGGCGCTTAGCGGCGGCGTGCAAGCCGAATGGCTGGAGATATACAAGTTCGAAGACGGCATGCGGGTTTTTGTCGATAGAACGACGGTTAGTCAGAATGGGGGCATTGCCGAGTTGCTGCACCTTGTTCGCTGGGGCGAGCCGCAGCTCACGGACGATAGTCGTCCTTACCTGTCGACCGTTGTTCGAGCTTCTTACGATTGTATGGGCAAACACGAAAGATACCTTTCCTCGATCTCCTATGCTGGCCCAATGGGCGGGGGGGCCAAAATTCTTGAAGACGAAGACGCTGCGGAGCTCTGGTATTCCATTTCAGAGGCGTCGATGGAGGACAAGTTATGGACGATTGCCTGTGCTGCGAACGATTCGCTTTTGTGATGTAGTTCGCTATCTGCTGGTTTTGGTACGTGTAAATGCGCCGACATTCGGCGCGATATTTCGGCGATTTTCCATTTTTCCGCTTCTTGGGGTAATTCATGGCAATACTTAGCGTTCAGAAGATACTTGGCGGCGAGGCGAACATCGACACGCAGGTAACGGTCAAAGGCTGGGTGCGTACGCGACGGGATTCCAAGGCCGGAATATCGTTTGTTAACGTATCGGATGGTTCGTGCTTCCATCCGATACAGGTGGTGGCGCCGGATACCCTCTCCAACTACGCTGACGAAATTGCACATCTCACTGCTGGCTGTTCGGTCGAGGCAACCGGCCTGATCGTACCGTCGCCAGCCAAGGGGCAACCGTTTGAAATGCAGGCAAGCGCGATCAAGGTAGTGGGCTGGGTTGATGATCCGGACACCTATCCGATTCAGCCCAAGGCACACAGCATGGAGTACTTGCGTGAAGTGGCGCATCTGCGCTCGCGCACCAATGTTTTCGGTGCTGTGACGCGTGTCCGGCACACCATTGCGCAGGCGATTCATCGGTTTTTTGACGAGCAAAAATTCTTTTGGGTGAATACGCCGATCATCACCGCCTCCGATGCCGAAGGTGCTGGCGAATTGTTTCGTGTGTCGACGCTGGATATGATGAATCTGCCGCGTACCGAAAACGGCAAGATCGACTATTCCAAGGATTTTTTTGGTCGCGAGTCTTTCTTGACCGTTTCCGGCCAGTTGAACGTTGAAACCTATTGCATGGCCATGTCTAAGGTATACACCTTCGGGCCGACCTTCCGCGCCGAAAATTCCAATACCAGCCGCCATCTGGCCGAATTCTGGATGATCGAGCCGGAAATCGCTTTTGCCGATTTGGCCGATGACGCGAGCCTGGCCGAAGCCATGCTCAAATACGTTTTCAAAGCAGTGCTCGCCGAGCGCGCCGACGATATGGAGTTCTTTGACGAGCGCATCGAGAAGGGCTTAATTGCCAAGTTGCAAGCGATGATCGATTGCAATTTCGTGCGTATGGATTACACCGAGGCGGTGCGAATTCTCGAAAGCTCCGGCCAAAAATTTGATTACGCCGTGAAGTGGGGCATGGACCTGCAAAGCGAACACGAGCGTTTTCTTGCGGAAAAGTACGTTAAAGGCCCGCTGGTATTGATGAACTACCCGAAAGAAATCAAAGCGTTTTACATGCGCCTTAACGACGACGAAAAAACGGTGGCGGCCATGGATGTTCTGGCTCCGGGGATTGGCGAGATTATCGGCGGTTCGCAACGTGAGGAGCGGCTCGACGTGCTCGATCGGCGCTTGATCGAAGGCCGTCTTGATCCGGCGCATTACGGTTGGTATCGCGACTTGCGTCGCTACGGCACGGTGCCGCATGCCGGTTTTGGCCTCGGGTTTGAACGCACCGTGTCGTACATCACTGGCCTCTCGAACGTGCGCGACGTTATTCCCTTCCCGCGTACGCCGGGCAATGCCAGGTATTAAGCCAGGAAATGCAGCAGACCACGGCGGGCACGCCGTGTTCGCCGTGCTTGAACTACTCTTTTAAGGATTCAGCAGACAAAAAAGGCCATCCGATCGGACGGCCTTTTTGCTGACCCGAATCAATTTGATCAGCCGATTTTGAAGTCCAGCGAAACGGCCCCGGAGTTCAGAGCAACACTGATCGGCTGCTGGTGCGACGCCGGCCCCCACAACTGACGCGGGCCGGGTGAAGCAAAGCAGTCGTCAGCAGCCCAGTCGGCACGGCGCGAGATGAAGTAGCCCATCGCCGGTGAATCCATTTTGACCAGCGCTTTTTCGATAACAAACTCCTCTTTGCCCTGGCGGTGCTCGATGTCGAGCAGGCCGGTTAGCGGGATGGCTTTTGGCGTACCGCCCGTGGTCAGCCCGGTAACGGTTGCCATGTAGCCGGTGCGGCCATCAAGGACCAGTGATCCGGCGGTCAGCCCGAGGTTGTAGGTGTAAGCGGCGTCAAATAGCGTGGGAGCGCCGCAGCGACCTTCGTAACCAAGGAAGTGGCAGTGGGCGCTAAATGGGATTTTCGGGTCGATCTGTCTGATGCGTGCTTTGACCATGTCGACTAGCAAGTGCTCCGTCGTAATCAGCGAAACCTGCAGATTCCCGTGTGAGTCACGGTCCGCGTAGAGCATTTTGACGACGTAATCCGGCAGTGAACCAAGCAACGCACTGTTCGCACTGGATAGCTTGGTTTGCAGGTAGGCCGTTTTGTCGGCATCGTAACATTCGGCAAATTCAGGACCGTTGTAAGCCAGCACGTCATTGAGCTCAGCGATCAGGGCGTTCATTTCGGGAATGAACTCGATCAGACCCTCGGGAATCAGCACCGCGCCGTAGTTCATGCCCTTCTTTGAGCGCAGTACGACGGCTTCGGCAATCACCTCAACGATGGCCGAGAGCGATTGCTTTTTTGCCGCTACTTCTTCCGAAATGATCGTCACCGCAGGCTTGGTTTGCAGTGCAACTTCCATCGTGACGTGCGAGGCCGAGCGGCCCATCAGCTTGATGAAGTGCCAGTATTTGAGAGAAGAACGGGTGTCTTGAACGATGTTGCCGACGATTTCGCTGTAAATTTTGGTGGCCGTGTCAAAGCCGAAGGAAATGGGCAGCAAGTCGCCGATTTGCAAGTCGCCGTCGATCGTCTTCGGCACGCCGATAACTTGCACTCCGGAGCCGTCAGCCTTTACGTTCTTGAAGAGAAACTCGGCCAGAACGGCGGCGTTGGTGTTGGAGTCATCGCCGCCAATGACGACGATGGCGTCGAGGTTGTGCCTGATACAGGTGGCTTTGACCTGGGCGAGTTGCTCGTCGGTTTTGATCTTGGTGCGGTCGGTACCGAGGAAGTCGAAGCCACCGGTGTTGATGATCGTGTCGACGTCGGTGTCGGTGATTTCAAACAGGTTGCCGAGCAGCAAGCCTTTGGGGCCGGGTTTGACGCCAAACAAGGTGTTGCCTTTGCCGAGTACGCGTTTGATTCCGCACACTACGTTATGGCCGCCGGAAGCCGGGCCACCGGAGAACAGTACGGCGACCCGTTTGCCTTGCGCGGCCTGGCCAATGTTGCCTGATGAGGAAAGAACCACGTTGCCAGAAGCCTGCACCGAGTTCTGAAAGTTCTTGGCCACAGCCTCGCCGTCCTTGGTTCTCAGTACGCGCTCCGTGTTGGCGAAACTGGCCGCCTGCGGCTGGCTTGCCGAGCCGAAAGCAGCGCAAACGGGAAGCGGCAGTTCGCGCAAGGCCGATTCAAAAAGCGAATTGTGGGCTTCCATTTTCTTCAGCTGTTCGGCCAGAGTGCTCATCGGGTGTTCCTTCCAGAATTGATGGGAGTGTGCTCGGGCGACCCGTCAATTCAATGACGATGATCGCAAAAGTGGCGATTTTACCGTATTTGGCTGGGCTCTTAGCTTGTCCGAGCCTGTCAGAGCACCCCGATGGTGCTTTGCTTAACCGGGTAGAGTGGATTATTGTTGCACGCTCTTTTGGTACGTGCGGGTAACGGCTTTCGACGCAGTTCTTTTTTACATTTTTATCTGCTCGTTGCGGGAAAAGATACATTCCAGGTATTGAGGCGGCTTGAAGATGTTTGTAAAGTCCGAGCTTGACCTAGTCAGATCAATATTTTTGAAAACGTAGTAACTGGAGTCCTCATGGCGATTGACCAAGAAATGCGCAAAGCGGCGCTTGAATATCATTTGAATCCTGTACCGGGCAAGATCTCGGTAATGCCGACCAAGGCGCTGAGCAACCAGCATGATCTGGCGCTGGCGTATTCTCCGGGCGTTGCTTATGCCTGCGATGCGATCGTTGAGGACCCGAAGAATGCGGCGCTGTACACATCGCGTGCCAATCTGGTTGGGGTCGTCACCAATGGCACGGCAGTTTTGGGCTTGGGAAATATCGGCCCGCTGGCAGCCAAACCGGTGATGGAAGGGAAAGGATGCTTGTTCAAGAAATTTGCCGGCATTGACGTGTTTGATATCGAGCTGGCCGAGAATGACCCGGACAGACTTATTGAGATGATCGCTGCGCTGGAGCCGACCCTCGGCGGTATCAATCTGGAGGATATCAAGGCTCCCGAGTGCTTCTATATTGAGCGCAAGTTGAAAGAACGCATGTCAATACCGGTGTTTCACGATGACCAGCATGGCACGGCGATCATTTCGGCGGCGGCCATGCTCAACGCGCTCAAGGTGGTTGGCAAGAGCGTCGGCGAGGTCAAGGTCGTTTGCTCCGGAGCCGGTGCGGCGGCCATTTCCTGTCTCAATTTGTGGTGCAACCTTGGGGTCAGGCGAGAGAATGTTCTGGTCTGTGATTCCAGGGGGGTGATCTTTGTGGGCCGCGAAGCCAACATGGAGGCGACCAAGGCAGAGTTTGCGCGTGATACTGAGGCGCGAACCTTGGCCGATGCGATTGACGGCGCAGACATCTTTCTCGGCTTGTCTGCCGCCGGTGTGCTGACGGGTGAGATGGTGTCCAGAATGGCCAAACAGCCCATCGTTTTCGCGTTGGCCAATCCAACGCCGGAAATTATGCCGGAAGAAGCGCGAAAAGTTCGCCCTGATGTAATCATTGCCACAGGGCGTTCGGATTACGCCAATCAAGTCAATAACGTGTTGTGCTTCCCCTTTATCTTCCGTGGCGCGCTGGACGTTGGTGCGACGCGAATCACCGAGGAAATGAAGTTGGCCTGCGTGCGCGCTATTTCAGCCATGGCGCATGAGTCTGTGCACAGCGAAGTTGCTGTCGCTTATCCCGGTCAGGAGTTGACGTTTGGCGCCGAGTATCTTATCCCCAAACCATTCGATCCGCGCCTGATCCTTGTTATTGCGCCAGCGGTTGCCCAGGCCGCGATGGATTCTGGTGTGGCCACGCGTCCGATTGCCGACATGGCCGCTTACGTCGAGAAACTGAAAGGCTTTGTTTATCGCACCGGCGTTGGCATGCGTTCCATGTTCGATGCGGCAAGAAACAGCAAGCGCACACGCATTGTTTATCCGGACGGAGAGGATGAGCGCGTCCTGCGTGCTGCCCAAGTCATCCTCAAAGAGCAATTAACACACCCCATTCTGATCGGTCGTCCTGATGTTATCGCGGCCAGGCTCGTGAAGATAGGCTTGAAACTGCAGATCGGCAAGGACCTAGAGGTTGTCGATCCAAATAATGATGAACGTTACAACGAGGTCTGGAAAGCGTACCATCAACTCATGAAGCGCCGTGGAGTGACGGTCGATATCGCCAAGGCGTGCTTGCGTAAAGATAACACAGTGATCGGCGCAATGATGATCCGCCAAGGGTACGCTGATGGAATGATCTGCGGTGTCACTGGCCGTTTTGCGCACCACCTGCAGCAGGTTGATGAGGTTATCGGCAAGGCGCCGGGATGCACGACGCTGGCGACCATGAATCACCTCATTCTGCCCAATCGGGCTATCTTCGTTTGCGATACGCATGTGAATGAGAATCCGACTGCCGAACAACTAGCAGAAATTGCCGTGATGGCCTCTGACGTGGTTCGTCATTTTGGTATTGAACCGAAGGTGGCGATGCTGTCGCATTCCAATTTTGGTGCGTCTTCGTCAGAGTCGGCTCGCAAGATGGCACACGCCGCAGCACTGTTTCATGTGCTGGCGCCGGAAACCGAGTCGGACGGCGAAATGCACGGGGATGGTGCGTTGTCAGAGGAAATACGCAGTAAGTTCGATGCGGCGTCGCCGTTGACTGGCGAAGCCAATGTTCTGGTCATGCCTAACCTTGATGCCGCCAATATTTCCTACAGTCTGCTCAAAATGGTGGCTGGTCATGGCGTCACTATTGGCCCGATCCTGCTTGGCGCAGCACGGCCGGTACAGGTGTTAACGAATACAGCGACGGTTCGCCGTATCGTTAACATGACCGCGCTCACGGTTGTCGATGTGACCAGCAGATAGGCTGCAGATAGGTTTTTCTTTGGAGGATTTTGGAAATGCATTATTCATTGAGCGCATTTCCAATTCCTCTTGCGGGTAATTGCGACTAGACTAAGCGATCAAAAAATACCCGCCTGGCGCGTATGTCCCTATTTGGCAATTCGTTCATCCTGATTTTTGGCGACTCAGCCGAAAACCTGCTCGTGTTAGGGGAGTTGTTGCGACCGCAGTCTCAGGTATTGGCGGCCATCCCCGTTACCTTTCTTACCGCTTTGTCGACGAGTGTTGGTGGGCAGGCCAGGGTTGTCGTATGAGTGCAGATGACGCTG
>RRZU010034634.1_pt1 | contig 11589 bp, 8 predicted proteins | sample 2165561 | NCBI WGS metagenome assembly RRZU01 (sample SAMN10456909, study PRJNA506462) | wastewater metagenome | isolation source: wastewater sludge | place: USA: Moscow, Idaho | reverse complement strand
TCATCAAAAGGGTCTCTACCTAAAGCCAGCCCGGCATTATTGATCAATATATCCACCCGATCCCAGGTATCAGGCAGGTTTCCCAGCAGATTGTCAACCTCCGCTTTATTCCTGACGTCGAAACATAATGGAAGTACCTCGATGCCGAACATTGATTTCAATTCGTGGCTGATTGCGTCGAGCCTGTCCTGTCTTCTGCCGGTAATGATGAGTGCATGGCCCGAAGAGGCGAATTTCCTTGCACAGGCCAGGCCAATTCCGGATGTGGCCCCGGTGATGAGTACAATGCTGTTCATGCCTGCAAAATACGGCAGTGAGGTCAAAATGCTGATTGAAATTTCGGATGTCAGGGAAATTACCGGATCAGTACAACGGATCCTTTACGGCTGATCTTCCGGTTCAGATAATCGGTTCCTTCTGCATACCATACATAGGATCCGGGAGCCTGTTCTTTTCCTCCATAGCGGCCATCCCAGCCTTCCCCGATATTGGTTGTGCGGAACATTAATTGTCCCCAGCGGTTATACACCATGAAAATATCCACCGATCTCATGCCCAGGGCCAAAGGCCTGAGGATCTCGTTGAGGCCATCGCCATTTGGACTAAATCCTGTGGGAACGTACATGTCTGGAGCCACTTTATACACTTTTACCGAAATGCTGTCATCATCAAAACAACCGATGGCATTGGATACCTGTACTACATATTCAATATCATTTTGCGGGTTAGCTGTTGGGTTGGAAACATTCGTTGCGCTCAACCATTGTGTAACCGGCGTCCAATTATATATAGAACCTCCGCTAGCCTGAAGGAACAGGGGCTGACCGAGAACAATGGACGTATCCCTGGGGCCGGCATCGGCCACAACCTTGATGACGGTAATGGTAACGGTATCTCTTCCCGGTTTGGGGCAACCCAATGTATCTCTGACCGACAGTAAATAAGTGATGTCGTCGCCCGGTTGAACGGACACCGGGTTCGGTATAAAGGGATTGGAAAGATACAGGGATGGCGTCCAAACATAATTGCTGCCTCCGCTGGCGGTCAATGGTACCGATTGTCCGAAACAAATGGACGTGTCTTTAATGGATCTGGCGATCGGAAAGGGTACTGTCTTGACTTTGATGGAATCGCTGTCTATGCATTTACCGATCCTTGCCGTGACGTAATACGTGGTTGAAGCCGCGGTAGGCGTAGCCGTTGGGTTTTTGATAGCGGGGTTATCAAGGGTGGCCGTGGGCGTCCAGCTAAAGGCCAGGGCATCCGTCCGGGGTTTTAACACAGCGGGATCGGTCCGGCAGATCGTAGTATCCGGGTTGATGGATAAAGTGACGGAGTCGACGACATTAACGAGTACGGTATCCAGCGCCGTACAGCCGGCATGGTCAACGAAACGGGCTATGTAACGCGTGGTCACATTCGGCCAAACCAAAGGACTGAAACTATTGACATTGTTGATCCTGGTATTGGGGGTCCAGGTAACAGACCCGGGCGTAGGGGAAATGGCTTGCAGGCGCAGCGTATCAACCGAGCATATCAGGGTGTCGTTCGTTACCCGGAATTCCGGTTTGTCTACAATCGTCACTTCCCTTTGTATGGTATCGATACAGCCTTTGCTGGTGGATACGATCAGCGTGGCATTATATGTTCCTGTTTGGGAATAGGAGTAAGTGGGGTTTTGCAGACGGCTGGTATCATTCAATACGGCATCCACGCCAAAATCCCATTTCCAAAAATTTACCTGGCCATATCTTGCGTAAGTGGTATCCGTGAATTGAACGGGTTTGTCTTTACACATGGGTGAATTATTCCTAAACCCCGGCCTGAATCCCGGATAAACACGCACGGGCGATGTGGCTGAATCGGCACAGGAAGTGCCCTTGTTCACGATCAGTTTGATGATGAAAGTGCCGGTATCTGAAAATGTGTGGGTAGGATTTTCCAGGTTGGAAATATTATTGGCACCGGAACCCGGGTCGCCGAACTGCCATTCAAAGCTATTGTTCAGCGGGGAACTGTTGAGGTTGGCAAAGGATAAGGTATATCCGTCGCAACTGATATAATAAGGTGTTTGCAGTTGAGCGCCGGGCAGGTCGCATGGGGCGATCGTTACGATGAAATCCTTTCGGTGCACATCGATCACGTTCCCGTTTCTGATCGAGCTGACACAAACGGAAATGACATACCTGCCTGCATCAGGCGCCACTCCGGAAATGATGCCCGTTTGTGCATTGATCGCGGCCTGGGGCCCCAGGGGATTGCCCCCGGAAAATCCATTGGTGTAGACCACAGGCTGATAGGGTGGGCCGCCAGGAACGATATTGCTGGAATTGGCAGCCGCTCCTCCATTATAAGCGCTGCACAGGCTGTAGACCAATTGATCGCCATCCGGATCTGTTGCACTGAAATTCATGGTGAAAGGACGTTGAAAACAGGCGATGGAAATTTCCTGGGAAAACCTCGGACTGCTGTCGCCGACACCCACGCCCAAAGTGTTCAATCCGGGCATGGTACAAGTATAAGTTGCGCCGACACTGTTACCCACATTCATGATATTGTCTATTCGGCAGCAGGTTTGATAAGCCGCCGTATATCCATTGTTATTATTGGGCAGCGTGACCGTGAATGTATAATATCCGACGGTGTACCGGAGAGTGGGGGGGTTGGTAATACAATCTGGAATGGTGCCCAGTGGTACATTTTCAACCCTCGACAGATTGATGTCATATATATTCTGCCCGCCTGTGCCACCGAACAGTTGGGCATTGTCGTTATTGTATATGCCGATCCATACGTTGGATGGCATCACGGCACAGTTTAAGCAGTTTTCATCCCTGAACAGCAGTAATGTGATGCGGTAGGTCTTGGAGGTAGGCGTTGCGCTGATAAAATCGTATATCATTTCCCCGCCGGTGATATGGGCTGATTTCGCCAGCAGGGAACAGGCCAGTAAATAAATAATGAGTAAACCTTTCTTCATCGGGTGTCCTTCTCTGTGAATGATTGTAAAATAGGCAAATATGCAGCCCACTATTTGTTAAACATACCCTGGTAATGTAAAAAATATGCCAAAATTTCATTCGATCTCTGCGTTTCCTCCAGCATGCCCATGTGGCCGCTGTTTCTCAGGATATGCACGGAAGCCCTTTCCGGCATATGACATTGTTCAAGCCCCTGCTTAAAAGGAACGGCCTGGTCATACTCTCCCAACACCAATAGAACAGGGCGCCGACTTTCTTTTAATTGACTGGTTCTGTCGGGCCTGTTGATCATGGCCTCATAATACTGAACCAGTGCTTCCGCTTCAAATTGCTGCCCTTTTAGAACGAGTTCCCGGATCATTTGGTTGCTTGACTCCTGGCTGTAAAAAAGGCCGGGGATACTGGTCTGTAAAAACGCTTCTGCCCCGTGCTGAAGTATGAATTCAATGGCTTTTTTACGGGTTTGTTTTTTTTCATCACTGTCAGCAAAGGCGGTGGAGTGAAATAATCCCCATGATAAGAGGCTGTCGCCGTACAATTCATGGTAAGCTAACGCGATATAACCGCCCATGCTATGACCGATCATGACGCAATGCGGTATGCTTTCTTCATCCAGTATTTGCCTGATACAGGCGGCATAGGTTTCCATTCCTGCAACTTCTTCGCGGATCAGATCCGACCTGCCACTACCCGGGAGGTCCGGGATGATCAGCCGGTATTGATCCTGGAGAAATTCGATCTGCCGGTTCCAGATATTCCCGTCTTCCCCAAAACCATGCAACAATACCACCGGGGTTCCGTAACCGGATACCCGGTAATGTATATGCGCATCTTGAAACCGGATGTATTTTTCCTGCAAAATGGTTATTTATTTTTGACGTATTTGACGGATGATCGGTAGATCAGCATTAATACAAATGGTATCAGTGCCTGGTTCATTTGCTGTGGAAGGAAATACCAGCTGATGAGCAGGAGGGTGAGTCCCGCAGCGGTCAAGAGCCAGTAAGTGCGGACCCATTTTTTTTTGCTGCCCGTTAAAAAAGCCATGACGGCATGGGTTGGCCAGGCCCAAAGCAAATTGTAATTGTTTTTGGTCATGCTGTGGTCGGTGCCGAACCACATGAACAGGAGTATGCAGCCCAGCGATCCGGTGAGGAAGAAGAACAAACCGTCCAGCCTGTTCAGCAGGGAAGCGGCCTTCGGATGTTTGTACAGGCTCAGTAAAATGACCATGCAGAGCAGAAACGTGAAAAAAATGCCCGGGGTGAAACGAAAGCCACTTTCTTGAACGGGTATTGTTGATACGATGACCTGTTTGTTTTTCACAAGGGAAGTGTTCCTGGTGCTGTCAAGTGACCACATAAGGTTGTCCGGAAGGAATTGCTGTTGTTCAGCGGTCATGATCGCATCGGTGGGCGCACCCAACAGGATATCGATCCCCAGTTTGCTCCAATATTGCCGGCCCCTGTCGAGGTACATGTGAATAGCTTCCCGAAACCTGGTGTTCTCTGGCATGACCGTCTCAAAATGAGGACGGGGCCTTTTATAAGCCCTGATCAGGTCTCTTAGGCGGGTGGTGCAGTTATCAAAAAAGAAATCGTAACGGTAATACTTGTTTTCTTCTTTCAGGTTTTCGTTTAAAAAAGATCGTAAGTCTGTCTTTTCCTCATCGGTCAGGTCGAGAACCTGTTCCGTAATGCCCCTGTTTTCGGATTTATACATGTAGGCGAAATCGCTGAAATTCTCCAGGCTGATATAATACAGGAGTTTTCCGCGGATGAACTTGAGGTAAAACCCTTCATCGTCGAAATTAAAAGTGCCGTAATTGTAAACGAGGTCGGTCAGGCTGACACTGTCCACCACACGCATGGCGCTATGCCCGAATATGGAATACAACTCTTCTCCCGGAGTGCAGGTGATCAGCGAGATCCTCAATCCGGAACGCTCATTGGTTTGTGCCCGGGAAAAAAAAGACAGGCTGATCAGGCAGATAGCGGTTAGGTATATACGAAGTTTGTGCATGTTGGCTTATCCTGTCGTGATTTACCTACTGTAATTCGGTGCTTCTTTGGTGATGGCTATATCATGGGCGTGACTTTCCTTGATACCTGCGTTTGTAATTTTGATGAACTTCGATTGCTGAAGGGTTTTGATGTCGCCTGCGCCGCAATATCCCATACCGGCCCTCAGGCCTCCGGTGAACTGGTGCACCACTTCCCGCAGGTATCCTTTAAAAGGCACACGTCCTTCGATGCCTTCGGGAACGAATTTCTTGACATCGTCTTCAGGATCCTGGAAATAACGGTCGCTACTGCCCTGTGCCATGGCGCCGAGCGAGCCCATACCCCTGTATTGTTTGAATTTACGTCCTTCATAGATGATCGTTTCGCCGGGGCTTTCTTCCGTTCCGGCAAAGACATTACCCATCATGACGCAATTGGCACCGGCTGCCAGGGCCTTGACCATATCTCCCGTATACCGTATGCCGCCATCGCTGATGATCCCCGTATTTCTTCCTTTCAGGGCATTTGCCGCTTCCATGACTGCGGTGATCTGTGGCACACCGGTTCCGGCAACGATACGCGTGGTGCATATGGATCCCGGCCCGATCCCAACTTTTACAGCATCGGCACCCGCATCGGCGAGTGCGGTGGCCGCTTCAGCGGTACCCACATTGCCGGCTATGACCTGCATGTGCTTGTAAGTCTGTTTGATTTTTTTAAGTGCATCCATGACGCCGCGGGTGTGGCCATGGGCGCTGTCGAGGCAAACAACATCCACCGCTGCCTGTTGAAGAGCATGAACGCGGTCCATGATATCCGTGGTGATGCCCACGCCGGCTCCAACGATCAGGCGTCCGAATTCGTCTTTGGCGGAATTGGGATGGCTTTTGAGTTTAAGGATGTCGCCGAAAGTGATCAGGCCAATGAGCCTGCCTTGTTTATTGACGACCGGAAGTTTTTCGATCTTATTTTTCTTAAATATCAGTTCCGCTTTTTTCAGATCAGTGCCTTCGGGAGCGGTGATAAGGTTTTCGCTGGTCATCAGCGCACTGACCCGAAGCTTCATATTCGTTTCCAGCCGGAGGTCGCGGTTGGTAAGTATGCCAACCAGTTTTTTTTGCGCATCTACAATGGGGATGCCTCCGATCTTATTTTCTTTCATAAGCCGGATGGCTTCACGAATGGTTGCATCCGGGGACAGGGTCATGGGATCAAGGATCAACCCGCTTTCGCTTCTTTTCACTTTCCTCACTTGTTCCGCCTGCTGATCTATGGTCATGTTTTTGTGGAGTATGCCCAGGCCGCCTTCTCTTGCCAGTGCGATGGCCAGTTGGGCTTCCGTTACGGTATCCATGGCTGCACTGAGCATGGGAATATTAAGCGTGATGGTACGTGTAAGCCTGGTGCTGATATCTACATCGCGGGGAAGTACCTGAGAATAAGCCGGTACAAGCAAAACATCGTCAAACGTGAGGCCCTCGGTGATCTGGGCGGCACCCGTTTTTACTTTTGCGGGGTTATTGATTCTTGCCATAGGCGAAATTACTGTGAAAACATGAAATCCAACTTGAAAATTGCGCTCATAACAATTTGTACATCTTGCCGGGAAGGCTGGAAACCAACCCTTGTAATTCGAGGTTCAGCAACAGGCTGGATAATGCACTGCTGCTCAGCCGGGCTTGGTACATAAGCGTATCAAAATGGCAGGCTGGGCTTTTGCCCAGGTGATCCACCAGGGCCTTTTCCTCCGGGCTCAGTTCCGGGAACAGTTCGCGCTGTTTGATTTTTCCGGGCTTGTCACGGGGCGCCCAGTTCATGGCTTCCATGAATTCCTGGTGCGAGCAGAACAGGATAGCTTTGTTTTGCCGGATGAGTTGGTTGCAACCCATGCTCCCGGGGTCGTTCAACCGGCCGGGGACGGCAAAGACGTCCCTGTTATAATTATTGGCTATTTCCGCCGTGATCAGTGAACCACCTGTGGCCCCCGATTCAATAACGATGAGGGCGTCGCACATCCCTGCCGTAATTCGGTTCCTTCGTGGAAAATGCTGTTTATCCGGCGCGGTACCCTGGCCGAAATCCGTTAGTAATCCGCCTTGTTCCAGCATGTGCCCTGCCAGGTTGCGGTTCTGAAGGGGGTAGATCCTGTCGAGCCCGTGGGCCAGTGTTGCCACCGTGGATAATCCGTGGCGCAGGGCGGCCTTATGTGCAATGGTATCAATGCCGAAAGCGAGCCCGCTGACAACCAGGATGCCGGATCCCTGCAGGCCTTCCAGGAAGGATTCGCAAACCGCTTTGCCATAGGCGCTGTTTTTTCGGGTACCCACTACCGATATGATCCTGTCGGCATTGAGGTCGGCGTTTCCTTTGTAATAAAGGAGGGCGGGGCCATCATAGCAATGCAGTAACCGTCTTGGATATTCCTTCGACGTAATGAACAGGGCTTTGATCCCGTATTTATCAAGAAAAGTTATTTCCCGCTCACACTCTGCAAATGAATTAAAATGTCGGATGGCCCGGGCTCTGGCAGGACCAATGCCTTCGATCTTTTCCAGTTCCTTTTTGGGGGCGTGAAAGATGTTTTCCGCCGATCCGTAAATTTCAGCCAGCATTTTCGCGTGTACGTCACCGATATGTGGCACCCGGGTAAGGGCCACCTGGTATAGCAGGTCATTGTCCTTCATATGGGCAATGATACCGGATGAATCAGTTAGAGAGAACGTTTAATTCCGTTCGCCGGTTGAGGGATTTCCCTTGGTCGGTATTATTAGGGGCGATGGGTTTGCTGTCGCCATATCCTTTCGGCTGCATCCTGGCCGTGCTCACCCCTTTGGAAACGAGGTATTGGGTGACCGCTGTGGCCCTGTTCAGGCTTAGTGCGAGGTTGTCTTCTTTTTTGCCGACATTGTCCGTATGGCCTCCGATCATGATTTTCAGGCGCGGGTTATCGTTCATCAGTTGCACGACCTTATCCAGTTCGTTCATGGAAGTGGCGCTCAATTCGGCTTTTTTTGATTCGAAGAATATGTTCTTCAAAACAATTGCTGCTCCGGCCTCGATGGGTTGCAGTGGTATGTTGGCTGTCAGGAATGAATCGGCAGGAAGTGATTCGATCTCAAAGTGATCTGAGTAAAACAAATATCCCTTGCGGTTAACGTTGAATGCGAATTCCTTCCCTTCCGGGAGGGTGACCAGGTAATTGCCGTCTTCGTCCGTTTGCAGCCTGCTGAATATTCTTCGGGTATTGATCTCTGTTAGTTCCACGGTCGACGGGAGGCCCTGTCCGGTCTTGCTGTCGAAGACCCGCCCTTTTACCCAGGTTGTGCGCAGCGCACGGATATCCGGCCTGAGGTTGAAGGTGTAGAGATCAAGGCCGCCCTTGCCCTCGCCTTTGTCGCTCGCGTAGTAAGTGGTCTGCCCATCTGCTGCCACAACCAGCGAGCCTTCGTCGTCGATGGTATTGATCGGGTATCCGAGGTTGTCTGGCCTGTTCCATGTACTGTCGGTCAGCCTGCGGGTTAAAAAAAGATCGGTCATGCCATATCCCGGGTGCCCGTTACTGTTAAAATACAGGGTGCTGTTATCGGCATGAATAAACGGGCAACTCTCATCATTTCCCGTGTTGATCTCCGGACCCAGGTTAACGGGTTCTCCCCAGGTTCCGTTGGATTGCCTGTGTGAAACCAAGATATCCAGTCCCCCGTATCCATCGGGGCGGTTACTGAAAAAATACAGGTCCTTTTTATCGGGAGAGAGTGAAGGAGAAGATTCCCAAGCATCCGTATTCACGCGCTTTCCGAGGTTTTCAGGTTCCGTCCACCCGCCGTTTTTGGTACGGTTGGATATGTACAGATCGCAACTGCCCTGGCCTTCCGGATAATTACATCCCGTGAACACGAGCCAGTTCCCATCCTGTGATATATTCTGGGCTCCTTCGTTCAGGTTGGTATTGATTTTACCGGTGAGTGGCCTGGCCAGTCCCCATTTTCCATCTGTAAAATCCGACTCGAAAAAATCCTCATCATTATTGACCCGGCGCGTCATGACCAGCTTTTTGCCATCAACCGTTACGGAAGGATAATATTCCAGGTCGGCGGAATTCACTGAATCGCCAAGGTTTACAGGTTTGAATTCATACGGGATCTTTTCCAGGTTCTTTTCACGCGCAACGGCAAATTCGTATACGGATCGACGGTAGTTGGCTGCTTTGATGCTTTGCTGGTTCAGTCCGGGTGTTTGCAGGAACTGATTCACCTTTTCCAGCGCCTCGTTGAATTGGCCCGTTCCGGCCAGTGATATCGAAAAGGGGAGAAGGTAGGTGGATGAAAAGACCGAATCCAATTCAAATGCTTTCCGGAAATCCCTGACGGATGAGCGGTAGTCCTTCATATCTGCGTATATGCCTGCCCGTGATAAATATACTTCAACGAAGCGGGGTTCGGCCAGCAGTGCGGATTCCAATAATTTGATCGAGGCATCGTATTCTCCTTCCACGGCCTTATTGTAGGCCTGTTCATAAATGTCACGGGCTTGTTTGTTCACCTTATCAGGGTCATACCATTGTGCGGATACCTGGTAAGTGCCGGTAATGATCAGGGAAAAAAGCAGCAGCAATGAGCGGAACGAATGGTGCATGGTCGGTTTCTTGCATGAAGATAGCACCTGATTGATAACTTGGTAAACTGCAGTTGTTAAAATATCAGGGTACATGTATGTATTTATGCACTTGAAGGGATAATTGCCATTGCGGGTGAAGCTTGATATAATCCACAATGAGCGGGGTAACCTTATCTGCCTTATCCCATTCCGGCTGCAGGTAAAGATGGCAACCGGGGCCAGCTTCCGACGCGTATTTTTCGGCCCAGTCAAAATCCGACGGATGATAGATGACCACTTTTAGTTCATGGGCCAGCGGCAGTATTTCCGGGAGCGGTGCTTTGAATTTTTTGGGCGAAAGGCAGATCCAGTTCCAGTGACCGCTTAATGGATGAGAGCCGGACGTTTCAATATTGGTTTCAAAGCCTGCAGCCTGTAATTGTTGTGTCAGTTCATCCAGGTTGTGCATCAGCGGTTCACCTCCCGTAATGACCACCAGTGGTTTACGGGTTGTAGCGGAAATGGAGCCGGCCCCGGGGCCACTGCCCTCAGTAACGGTTTGCAAGATTTCGTCTACACTCATACGTGGGTGTGCGTTGGCGTCCCAACTTTCTTTAACATCACACCAGACGCACCCAACGTCGCAACCGCCCAGCCTGATGAAATAAGCCGCCCTTCCCTGGTGGAATCCTTCTCCCTGGATGGTATAGAAATGTTCCATAACGGGGAGCGTTTGTTCAGTTGTACTTTTTAGATGCAAGAGATATCGTTGATTGTTCGGAAATATAAAATTCATTCAGCTTGCCCGCCTGCGAAGGTAGGCTTCATATGTATTTTGAAGCAGGGCTGCAATGGTCATTAATCCTACGCCGCCCGGTACCGGGGATATGTAACTGCATTTCGGGGCGACATGACTGAAATCCACGTCGCCTTTGATGGAAAAGCCGGTCTTCTTAGTGCTGTCAGGCACCCTGGTGATGCCGACGTCAACGACCACAGCTCCTTCTTTGACCATGTCGGCTGTCCGGAATAAGGGGCGGCCCAAGGCTGCAACGATGATATCTGCCTGCAAACATATCTCCCGGAGATTTTTGCTTCGGCTATGGCACACCGTTACGGTACAGTTGCCCTGCGCCGTATCCTGGCTTAGCAAAATGCTCATTGGCCGGCCTACTATATTACTTCGACCGATGACCACGGCGTGCTTACCTGTCGTCTCTACCCCGTAATGGCTGAGTAACAACATAATGCCGTAAGGAGTTGCCGGGATGAAAGCCGGCAGGCCCTGAACAAGCCTTCCCGTATTCATCGGGTGGAATCCGTCTACATCCTTATCTGGGTGAATAAGCTGAATGATCTTACGTTCGTCGATGTGGGCCGGTAATGGCAACTGAACAAGAATGCCATCCACTTCATCATCCCCGTTGAGGCGTTCAATAGCGCTGATCAGATCGGCTTCTTCCACATCATCCGCAAAACGGATCAGGCTGCTGGCAAAACCCGTTTCAGCACAATTTTTGATCTTGCTGGCTACGTAAGTTTCACTGGCTCCGTTGCTGCCAATTAAGATAGCTGCCAGGTGGGGTGGTCTTTTATTCCCGCGTATAAGCGCGTCCACATCTTTTGCCAGTTTTTCCCTGATAGCCTGGGAAGCTATTTTCCCATCAAGTAATTGCATGCCGCAAAAATACTCAATGCCGGGGAGAATTTTCTCCCTCTGTTCGTATCTGGTTCCTGGAAAGACAGAAATAATTTGCGGCATAAAACAATCCACCCGTGAAACAATTTTTTTTGGCAGCCATTATGGCCGCCCAATCTTTTATGCCTCCGGCCTGGGCTCAAAGCCTTTTATCCAGACCTCCCTTATCATTTGCCAGCCTCGACGCTTACAGCCAGAGAAGCAGGGATGCTTTTTCATTTTCCCGGAACCCAGCCTCTTTGCCAGGGTTGGACAAAAGTGTCGCCGGTATTTATGCGGAAAGGCGGTTCATGATGGAAGAATCCGGTTT
>RRZU011285032.1_pt1 | contig 11592 bp, 8 predicted proteins | sample 2165561 | NCBI WGS metagenome assembly RRZU01 (sample SAMN10456909, study PRJNA506462) | wastewater metagenome | isolation source: wastewater sludge | place: USA: Moscow, Idaho | reverse complement strand
TCGGCGGTGGTCGTGGTGGCCGGCGCCGCGGTCGTCGTCGTGGCCCGTTCGGAGGACGCCGTCGCGGCCTCGGAACTGGGCCGGTCCACGTCGTTGCTGCATCCTGCCGCCACCAGGGCCACGGCGGCGAGCACGACGGCGCCGGCGAAGGCCCGGCCACCGCACTTCCGCCGCTCTGGGACCACGTGGTTGTCGCCAGGCACATCCACGTGGTCCCAGAAGCGGGTTCCTGGGCGCAACCGGCGGGTCACAGGCCGGCGGGGCGGTCGCCGGTGATGCCCTCGGCCCGGAGGCGGGCGAGCTCGTCGTCGCCGAGGCCCAGCCGGGTGCGCAGCACCTCGTCGGTGTGCTGGCCGAGGGTGGGCGGCGGCGTGCGCAGCCAGCCCCGAGTGGGTCCCGTGTCGACCGCGGCCTCCCGCCGGCGATACCGGAAGGGCAGGGAGGGCAGGCCTCGGCGGCCGGTGACGGGGTGGTCGAGCACCTGGAAGAAGCCGCGTGCCTCGTGCTGGGCGGTGGTGTCGATGGCGGCGGGGTGAACGAGCACGGCCGCGGGGATGCCGACGTCGAGCAGCGTGGCGACGGCGTCGTCGACCTCCCGGTCGGCGCACCAGGTCGCGACGGCCCGCCGGCCGGCCTCGCCGCGGACGTCGTCCACGCCCACCACGGCGCGTAGCGTCTCGCGGTGGGTGTCGGTCTCGGCGGCCACGGCCAACCACTGTCCCTCGGCACACGGGAAGACGCCCTGGGGGTCGGCCAGCGGGCTCTGGTTGCCCTGCCGTTGCACGAGTCGGCCGTAGGCGCTGTGCTCGACCACGGGCTCGGCGGCGATGTTCAGGGCGGCTTCGGCCAGGGTGGCCTGCACGAGCATCCCGGTGCCCGTGCGGTCGCGCTCGTCGAGGGCGGCGAGGAGGGCGAACACCGCGTGCTGGCCGGCGAGGGGGTCGACGGCGCCGCGAGGGAGCACCGGTGGCCCGTCGGGGTAGCCCGTGACCGCGGCCATGCCCGTGAGCTGCTCCATGGTCTGGGCGAAGCCGGTGCGGTCGCGCCAGGGGCCGTCGAGGCCGAAGGCGGGCATGCGCAACATCACCGCCTGCGGTGCGGTCGCGTGGATGGTGTCCCACCCGAGGCCGAAGTTCTCCATGACCCGGGGCGAGAAGTTCTCGACCACGACGTCGGCGTCGGCGATGAGGCGCAGGACGAGCTCGAGTCCTTCGGGCCGGTTGAGGTCGAGGGTGACCGAGCGCTTGTTGGCGTTGGCGCCGTGGAAGACGAAGCCCCACTCCCACCACTGGTCGACCGAGGCGGGCTTGGCCGAGGTGAAGCGCATGCCGTCCGGACGTTGGATCGACTCGACCTTGATCACGTCGGCGCCGAGTGCGCCCAGGAGCTGGGTGGCGGACGGGCCCGCCCAGAAGGCGGTGAAGTCGATGATGCGGATGCCATCGAGGGGCAGGCGGGCACCACCTTCGGTCTGGTGCGAGTCGGGGCGGGCGGGCCACTCGACGGTGCCGGTGTGCTGGCCCAGGGTCGGCGCCGGCCGGAACGCCGGCGGCGTCAACTCGCCGATGCGGTAGGGCACTCGGGGTTGGGTGAAGCCGTGCGGCCCTTCGACGAAGCTGCCCCGGGACACGAACTGCTCGTGGTCGACGACGGTGGCGCCGTCGAGCACGGGGGCCACGGGGATGCGCAGGGCCGAGGCCTGCTCGATCACCTCGTCGGTGGTGTGTCGGGTGGTCCACGGCCGCACGTACCCGAGGAACTCGTCCATGCGCTTCGCCCGCAGGGTGGCGTTGGGCAGCTCGTCGTCGGCCAGCAGCTCGGCGTGCTCGACGAGGACGAGGAAGTCCTCGAACTGCTGGCGGGCGATGGTGCAGAAGCCCACGTAGCCGTCGGCGGTCGGCTCGATGGACGGCAGCTCAATGGTGGGCGTGGGGGCCGGCGGCGGCGGGGCGCCGGTGAAGCTGAAGAACAACGACGTGAAGGTGTTCATGGTGACCGACATGGCCTCGAACATCGACAGGTCGACGTGTTCGCCGGCACCGGTGTCGCGGGCAAGGCGCCACGCCGCCACGCCCGCCACGGCCGCGTAGGCGCCGGCCACCCACTCGCCGATGCGGCCGCCGGCGGCGAGGGGCGGGCGATCGGGCGTCCCCCGGCTGGCGGTCGAGCCGCACCACGCCTGGAGGGTGAACTCGTCGGCCGGGCGATGGGCCCAGGGGCCGTCGGCACCGAACGGCGAGATCGACACGACCACGAGCGCGGGGTTGGTGGCGTGGAGGGCGGTGACATCGACGACGCCCGGCCCGTGGTCCTCGATGAGGAGGTCGGCGGAGCGCAGGAGCGCGGCGACCTCGGCGTCGTCCAAGGCGCCGACGATCGAGCGCTTGGACGTGTTGAGGTAGCGGAAGAGCGCGCCGTCCTCACCGCCGAGGTCGGCGCCGGTGGCAGACCAGGCGCGCAAGGGGTCGCCGCCTGGACCCTCGACCTTCACCACGTCGGCGCCGGCGTCGGCCAGCAGCTTGGTGGCGTAGGGGCCGGCGATGCCCGAGCTCAGGTCGAGCACGCGCAGGTCCGTGAACACGTGGTCCTGTCTAGTGCCTCGTCGGCGGGGTGGGACCCGGTGCGGCGGGCCGGCAGGGGCGGGGAGTGGTGCCGATCAGCCGGGGACGGCCATGGGCGGCACGCCCGGGCCCTTGTCGCCGAAGAGGTCGCCGCTCGACGCCACCAGCTCGTCGATGCTCCAGCGGTCGCCCTTCTTGATGCTGGCCTCGATGGCCGGCGGGCGGAAGAGGTGCACGTCGCCACCGATGACGATGAAGACCTGGCCGCTCACATCGGCGGCGGCGTCGCTGGCCAGCCACGCCACGACCGACGAGACGTTCTCGGGGGCGAAGCGGTCGAACGCGCTCTCGCCCTCGGGGGCCTTGAAGAACTCGATGTCCTCGGTCATGCGGGTGCGGGCCCGGGGGGCGATGGCGTTGGCGGTGACGCCGAAGCGGCCGTACTCACGGGCGAACACGAGGGTGAGGCCGATGATGCCGGCCTTGGCGGCCGCGTAGTTGGCCTGGCCGGCGCTGCCGAACAGCCCCGCCTCGGACGACGTGTTGATGATGCGCCGGCCCACGGTGGCGCCGGCCTTGGCCTGGTTGCGCCAGTAGACGCCGGCGTGGCGGGAGACGCAGAAGTGGCCCTTGAGGTGGACGTCGACGACGGCATCCCAGTCGCTCTCGTCCATGTTGAAGCTCATCTTGTCCCGGAGGATGCCGGCGTTGTTGACCACGATGTGGAGGTCGCCGAAGCGCTCCACGGTGTCGGCCACGAGGGCCTCGGTGGCCTCCCAGTCGCTGACGCTGGCGTGGTTGGCGACGGCCCGGCCGCCTGCGGCCTCGATCTCGGCGACGACGGCCTCGGCCTCGTCCCCCAGGTCGTTGACCACGACCGTGGCGCCCTCGGCGGCCATCGTGAGGCCGTGGGCCCGGCCGAGGCCCCGGCCGGCGCCGGTGACGATGGCGACCTTCCCGTCGAGTGCTCCCATGGTGTTCGATCCTCGCTGTGTGTCGTCCCCGGTGGCGTGCGTGGCCGGCGCGGGGGTGGGCGGTCCGGCGGGTGAGCCTAGACGGACCTGACGGCTCGTCAGAAACCCCGCGGGAGGCCGCGTAGGGTCGCGCGATGGCTCCTGGCTCCCCCTTCTTCCGTGACGGCGAGGTCGCACTGGTGACCGGTGCGGGCGGCGGCATCGGCGCGGCCACCGCCCGGCTCTTCGCCGCCGAGGGCGCTCGCGTGGTCGTGGTGGACATCGATCCCGCCGGGGCCGAGGGGACCGCCGCCGCCATCCTCGCCGACGGGGGCGAGGCGGTCGGACTGGCCGTCGACGTCACCGACGAGGCCCAGGTCGAGGCCGCCGTGGCGACCGCAGTGGAGCGGTGGGGCCGGCTCGACTGCGCCCACAACAACGCCGGCACCAGCGGGACGCCCGCGGCCTTCACCGATCTGTCGCTCCACGATTGGGACGCCGTGGTGCGCCTCAACCTCACAGGCGTGTTCCTGTGCATGAAGCACGAGTTGCGGGTGATGGACCCGGCCCGCCGCGGCGCCATCGTCAACACGTCGTCGGGCGCCGGCGTGATCGGCTTCCCGAGCCTGCCCCACTACGTGGCCTCGAAGCACGGCGTGCTCGGCCTGACCAAGACGGCGGCGCAGGAGTACGCCCGCTCGGGCATCCGGGTCAACGCCATCTGCCCCGGCACCACCGACACGCCGATGATGCGGGCCTTCATCGGCGGCGACCCGGGCATCGAGAAGATGATGAAGCGCACGGTGCCGACCGGCGAGCTCGGCCGCCCCGAGCAGATCGCCGAGGCCGTGGTCTGGCTGTGCTCGGACCGGGCCTCGTTCGTCAACGGCGACACCATGCTCGTCGACGGCGGCACGGTCTGCCGCTGATCGTCGGCGACGTGGGGTGACTGCCGCTGACGTGGCGGAGCGGAGCGGAGCCGCCGCTACTGCGAACCGGATGCCGAAGGCGCTCCGAGGGACGAGGAGCCGATGTGGTGTGACCAACGTCTCCTTGACGGCGGAGCTACCGGCGGTAACCTCTCAGCTACCGTCGGTAGCCTACCGACGGTAGAGAACCGCACCGTGCCGCCAGGGGGCTCCCGCATGACCACCGTTTCCGCCGTCGATGCCGTCGACCTCGAGCAGGTCCTGTCCATCTCGAACACCGACGTGCACGAGGCCATCCACCACGTGCGCGACAACGCCGACGCGATCTTCACCTGGAACTACGACAAGGGTGAGCGGCCGGCGTTGAACAAGCTCTACGAGAAGGCCAAGCACGCGCAGTGGAACGGCGAGACCGACCTGCCCTGGGACACCGAGGTCGACCAGGAGGCCCAGGCGATGGCCGCGGTCAACACCTTCCGGGGGTTCACCGAGAGCTACGACCTCGCCGGCACGCCCTTCGAGAAGTGGGGCGACAAGGAGTGGGCCCAGCTGAACGTCGAAGGCAGCAACTGGTCGCTCAGCCAGTTCATGCACGGTGAGCAGGGCGCGCTGGTGTGCACCGCCAAGATCGTGGAGTCGGTCCCGTGGATCGACGCCAAGTACTACGCGTCCACCCAGGTGATGGACGAGGCCCGCCACGTGGAGGTCTTCGCCAAGTACCTCGACGAGAAGATGTCCGGGCACTACCCGATCAACGCCCACCTGAAGATGCTGCTCGACGACATCATCGAGGACAGCCGTTGGGACATGACCTACCTGGGCATGCAGATCATGGTCGAGGGCCTCGCTCTCGCCGCCTTCGGGTTCATGCACGCCATGGTCGAGGAGCCCCTGCTCAAGCAGCTGCTGCGGTACGTGATGAGCGACGAGGCCCGCCATGTCGCCTTCGGCGTGCTCTCGCTCCAGGAGTTCTACGCCGACCTCTCCGACAAGGAGATGCTCGAGCGCCAGGAGTTCGCCTATGAAGCGTCGATCCGCATGCGCGACCGCTTCCTTCAGCAGGAGGTGTGGGACCGCATGGGCGTGAACGTCAAGGAAGCGCTCCAGCTGGTCGTGCAGGACCCGGGCCGCGTGATCTTCCAGCAGATGCTGTTCTCGAAGATCGTGCCGAACTGCAAGAAGCTCGGCCTGCTCGACCGCAACGACGGTTGGCTGCGCCGCCGCTACGAGGAGATGGGGGTCATCCAGTTCGAGGATTGGGTCGACACCGGCGACGAGTACGAGGCCTTCGCCCTCGACAACGCCGCGCCGGCCACGGCCTGACGTGACGGCCTCCACGACGAGGGTCCGCCTCGACCCCGACGCGCGCCGGGCCGAGTTGGCCGACGCCGCCATCCGGGCCATCCGCTCGATCGGCGCCGACGCCTCCATGGCCGACATCGCCGCCGAGGCGGGCATCTCGAAGCCTGTCCTCTACCACCACTTCGGAGACAAGGCCGGACTGGCCGCGGCCATCGCCGACCGCTTCCTCGTCGACCTGGGTCACTCGCTCGACGGCATCTTCACGAACGCCGACGACCCTCGGGCGGCGGTCGCCGAGGCCATCGAGGTCTTCGTGGTCTTCGTGGTCTTCGCCGAGCGCGAGCCCGCCCTGCACCGCTTTCTGGTGGAGGGCTCGCAGGGCACGGGCCGCGGCGCCGGCGAGCTGCCCGTGCTGCCGGCGCTGGCCGCGCAGGTGGCCGCCTTCCTCGTCACCGGCTTCGGCGTCGAGGGCTCGGCCGCCCAGCTCGAGCTGCGCTCGATCGCCCTCATGGGCACCGTCTTCGAGGGCGTGGGCTGGTGGCTCGACCACCGCACCCTCACCCGCGACGAGCTGATTGCAACCCTGGCCGACCTCGTCGGCAACGGCGTCGCCGGTGCCCGCAGCACCTGATCCCGCCCACTGACGAAACCACCGTCTTCCCGCCGTCGCCTACCGCTGTGGGCGGTGATGCGCTGCGCTCGACAGGTGCTCGATGAGGACGGCGGCAACGCGCGCCTACTATCGGCGTCTCGTCGGGCGAGCGGGGAGCAGCGGTGGACAAGCTGGAGGCGGGCGACAAGTACGGCAACTACCAGGTTCTGCGGGTGCTCGGTGAGGGCGGATTCGCCACCGTCTACCTCGCCGAGGACGTGCGGCCGGCCATGAGTCGCCAGGTCGCCCTCAAGATCCTCGACGATCGTTTCGCTGACGATCCGGACTTCCGGGACCGCTTCACCCGCGAATCCCGGATGGCCGCCAACCTCGACCATCCGAACGTGGCGCCGATCTTCGACGCCGGCGAGATCGACGGCCGTCTCTACATCGCGATGCGGTTCATCGACGGCATGGACCTCAAGGAGCGCCTGGCGCAGGGCGAGCTCTCGGCCGACGAGTGCGTCTCCATACTGCGCCAGATCGGCTCGGCCCTCGACGATGCGCACGGCAAGGGCCTGATCCACCGAGACGTCAAGCCCGGCAACGTGCTCCTCGACCACGGTCGGGCCGATCGTGTGTACCTGGCCGACTTCGGCATCACGAAAGAGATCGGCGACGGCAAGGAGTTCACCCAGGCCGGCACCTTCCTGGGCACGCTGAGCTACGCCTCGCCGGAGCAGCTCGACGGCCGCGCGCTGGACGGCCGCAGCGATCAGTATGCGTTGGCCTGCCTGCTGTACGAGGCGCTGACCGGGACGCCGCCGTTCTCGGGGTCGTTGCAGACGATCCTCAACGCCCACGTGGCCAAGCCGCCGCCGAAGGTGACCAGCCGGACCGATCGGTTCCCGGTGGCGATCGACGCTGTCGTGGCCAAGGGGATGGCAAAGACCCCCGAGGGTCGTTATGCCACCTGTTCGGAGTTCGCGGAGGCGGCAGCGGGCGCCCTCCTCGGAACCGGCGCCGCCGGCGCACCCGAGGATGACGAGGCGGTGACCGGCGAGACGATCGTCGGCGGCCTCGGCCTGGCCGTGGCCGGCGCCGGCGACCCGACCTCGACCATCGTCACGGCCCCGCAGTCACCGGTGCCCGAGGGGGCCCGGCCTGAAGAGGCCGGCGCTGATGCGCCGGGGGTCGCGGCCGCGCCATCGGACTCGCGGGCACCGGAACCAGGACCCCTGGAGGCGCCGGGCGCACCGGTGGCGTCCGAGGATCCCGATCGTTCGGCGCCCGAAGCCGAGCCCGAGTCCGATCTGCCGGCCACGATGCCCGAAGCCCCTGTCACCGAACCGGTGGCGGCGGCGGCGACTTCTGCGGCGGCACCACCCCCACCGCCACCCCGCAAGCCGCTCTCCCAGCCCACCCCATCTGCCCCGAAGCCGGAGCAGAACGGTGGTGGCCGGAAGACGGCGGCCCTGCTCGGCCTCGTGGCGATCCTCGTGGTCCTCGGCGTGATCGCGTTCCTCGTCGTGAACAACCAGTCGGACGACGGCGGCACCGCGTCGCCCACCTCTGCGGCGCCGACCTCGACGACCACCCCGACCGCGACCACTGACACCACCGCACCGACGACGACCACGAGCGTCGTCACTACCACCACCACGGCTGCGCTGACGTTCACGGGCCCCGTGCGGACCATCCGTCCCCTGCGTGCCATCGCGCCCCCGTCGGCGGCCGACGACGTCGACGGCTGCGGGGCGGCGACCAGCTACGAGCCCGAGAACATGATCGACGCGAACGAGAGCTCCGGATGGCGCATGGACGGTGACGGCGAGGCCCAGCGGGTCCGGGTGAACCTCGGTGGACCCACCCGGGTCAGTCGTGTGGGCATCATCAACGGTCTGGACGAGTTGGACTGCTCCGGCACGGATCGCTACCTCGAGCAGCGCCGCTTCACCTCGGTCCGCTGGATCTTCGACGACGGCACCGATGTCCTCCAGACGCTCGATCCCACCGACCGCGGCTTGCAGACGATCGACGTCGATGCGATCACGTCCCGCGTCAGCGCCGTGATCGGTGAGACCGAAGGTGGCGCCACGATGGACTTCACGGCGATCGCCGAGATCGAGATCAACGGCGTGGTGGCCGACCCCACGCCCTGAACTGTCCGTCGATACGGTGCCCGGAGGTCACCAGCTCGGCGCCGTCAATCGCCGAGTGGATCGTCGAATCGCCCGACTCGACCACGTGGCGGTGACCACGACGGGGCGATCGAGGCTGCCGGAGAGGCTCAGCCGTCCCAGTTGGAGACGTCGACGCCCATGCTGCGGAAGATCTCGATCACGACCTCGGGCATCATCACGCCGGGCTTCCAGTGGTAGTCCCACATGCGCTGGTCGGCCACGAACTTCACGAACTGCTTGGCCTGGTCGAGATTGACCAGCACGCCGCGGCGGGCGACCTGGCGCTCGTAGCGGTCGGCGTGCTCGGCATCGATGACGAAGTTCATGGAGTCGCACATGAGCTCCATGGTGAAGTTGTTCCAGTCGTGGGGGCTCGACGAGATGTGCAGGAAGATGCCCTCGGGCGACACGCTCTGCAGCTCGAAGTTCTTCGAGACGAGGGTGATGGGCTCGAGGCAGCAGGCGCAGAAGCCCTCGAGGCGCACCTCCTTGTCCTTGAACGGCGGCATGTGCGAGAAGGCGATGGATTCGCTGGCGCAGCCCACGAAGCTGTGGAACTCGTCGTCGATGTAGGCCGACACCTGGCTCGGGAAGCTGGAGAACGGCGGGGCCTTCAACAGGTTGCAGTTCTGGGTGTCCTCGTCGACGGTGATGACGATGCCGAGCTGGAGCTGCTTGTAGGCGGCCTTGATGCGCTTGCGGTCCAGGTCGAGGGCCTCGTGCACCTCACGGAGCGTCGGGCCGCGGCCGTTGTCGCACCAGAACTCGAAGATGAAGGCGCGCACGGCGAGGGCGTCCTCGCTGAACTCGAAGCCGGTCACGTGGTGGGGCACTGGTTCTCCAGTCGTCGGGGTGGACGGATCGTTGGGTGGGGTGGTCAGGCCGGTTCGGGGGTGAACACGGCGGGCAGGGCGCGGATGCCGCGGGCGAAGGCGCCGGGCACGATCTCGGGGCTGGTGATGCCGGGGGCGGGCCCGATGTCGGGCAGGCGGCGGAGCAGCTCCTCGAAGAACACCCGCAGCTCGAGGCGGGCCAGCGAGGCACCCAGGCAGAAGTGGGTGCCGAAGCCGAAGGCGATGTGGTTGTTGGGCGACCGGGTGACGTCGAAGCGCTGCGGGTCGTCGAACACGGCCTCGTCGCGGTTGCCCGACGAGTACATGAGCAGCACCTCGTCGCCCTCGCGGATGAGCTGGCCGTGCAGCTCGATGTCGCGGGTGGCGGTGCGGCGCATGTTCAGCAGTGGCGTGACGTAACGGATCATCTCCTCGACCGCGGTAGGGATGCGGGACGGGTCGTCGATCAGGAGCTGGCGCTGGTCGGGGTGCTGGCTCAGCAGCCAGATGCCGGCGGCGATCACGTTGCGGGTGGTCTCGGCGCCGCCGTCGAGGAGCAGAAGCGCCTCCGACACGATGTCGTCCTCGGTGAGGGGGGTGCCGTCGACCTCGGCGGTGGTCCAGACCGTCATGCAGTCGTCGCCCGGCTGTTCGCGCTTCAGCGCCGCGAGCTGGGCGGCGGCGGCGTGGAACTCCGCCGCGGCGAGGATCACCTCGTCGTTGAGGTAGCGGGGGCCACCGCCGGCGGGGAGGGTCGTCTCCGCCCAGTGCTTCAGGTTCGGCCACTCGGCGTCCTCGAAGCCGAGGAGCCAGCCGATCATCATCGCCGGGAGCGGGGCGGCCAGGTCGTGGACCACCTCGCACTCGCCGCGGGTGGCCACGGCGTCGATGAGGCCGGTCACCACCCGGCGCACGTCGGGCTCGTAGCCGCCGGCGGCGCGAGGCGTGAAGCGGCGCGACACCAGACGGCGGCGGGACGTGTGGAGCGGGTCGTCGAGGCCGATCATCGACGTGTCACCGGGCATGTTGGGCCGGAAGCCCTGGCTGCTGGTGAAGGTCTTCGTGTCCTTCTCGACCGCGACGATGTCGGCGTAGCGGGAGACGCCCCACAGCTTGTTGGTGGCGTCCCAGTAGACCGGGGCGTTCTCCCGCAGCCAGGCGTAGGTGGGCTCGGGGTCGCCGGCGTAGAACTCGCCGTCGAGCAGGTCGAGGTCGTGCTCGTTCGGGTGGGTGGCGCCGGCGGGCGAGGCGACGTCCGTCATGGTGGAGCTTCCCCCTGGGTGGTGGTGCGGGACGGTCAGGAACGAGAACGTGTTCTCGTCCGGGGTTATGTTCGCACAATGACCGCGCCCATCGAGCCGTTCCGAGTGGAGGTACCCGAGACCGTCCTCGAGGACCTCCGCGTTCGCCTCGCGAACACCCGCTGGCCCGATCAGCTCCCCGACGTCGGTTGGGAGCCGGGCGCCGAGCTCGGCGCCGTGCGAGAGCTGTGCCGTCACTGGGCCCACGACTTCGACTGGCGGGCGGTCGAGGCGCGCCTGAACGGCTGGGACCAGTTCGTCACCGAGACTCCCGGAGGCGAGCGCCTGCACTTCCTGCACGTGCGCTCGCCCGAGGCCGGCGCCCTTCCCCTCGTGCTCACCCACGGCTGGCCCGGTTCGATCATCGAGTTCCTCGACGTCATCGGGCCGCTGGTGGACCCCGTCGCCCATGGTGGTGACGCCGCCGACGCCTTCCACGTCGTGGTGCCCTCCATACCCGGCTACGCCTTCTCCGGGCCGACCCGCCGACCGGGCTTCCACGCTGCGACCATGGCCGACGCGGTCAAGGACCTCATGGCCCGCCTCGGCTACGAGCGCTACGGCGCCCAGGGCGGCGACTGGGGCTCGGTGGTGACCCGCCGGTTGGGTCGCGTCGACGCCGAGCACCTCGCCGGCATCCACGTGAACATGATGATCGTGGGCCCGCCCGCCGAGGGGGCCTTCGACGGCCTCACCGAGGACGAGCTGGCGAGGTTGGGCGCCGCCGCGGAGATGGCCAAGACCGGCATCGGCTACCTCCAGATCCAGAGCACCAAGCCCCAGACCCTCGCCTACGGGCTCACGGATTCACCCGCCGGGCTGGCGGCGTGGATCTTCGACAAGTTCCACGCCTGGACCGACCACCCCGACGACGCCGACAGCGCCCTGAGCGCGGACCAGATGCTGGCCAACATCACGACCTATTGGGTGACGGGCAC
>RRZU010537548.1_pt1 | contig 11593 bp, 9 predicted proteins | sample 2165561 | NCBI WGS metagenome assembly RRZU01 (sample SAMN10456909, study PRJNA506462) | wastewater metagenome | isolation source: wastewater sludge | place: USA: Moscow, Idaho | reverse complement strand
TTTACAATATCTTTCTTAAATTCTGAATCAAATCGTTTTCCTTTCATTATTGACACCCCCTGGTTTTATTGTACCAGCCATTCTTGGTGTCCGCAAAAGGCATTATGGTTCAGGTTTAGGCACTAGAATTAGTGAAGAGTCACATTTAAGACCAAAGCCAATGATTGAAATAGGCGGTAATCCTATTCTATGGCATATAATGAAGCTTTTCTCTCATTATGGTTTTAATGATTTTATCATATGTTTAGGTTATAAAGGGTATGTTATTAAGGAATTTTTTGCTGACTATTTTTTACATACTTCTGATATTACTTTTGATTTTCGGAACAATAATGAAATGATTGTTCATAATAATGTTGCTGAGCCTTGGAGAGTCACCTTGGTCGATACCGGTCTTAATACCCAAACCGGCGGAAGAATCAAAAGAATACAAGATTATATTGGCAATAAAACTTTTATGCTAACTTATGGCGACGGTGTTAGTGATGTTAATATCAAAGAATTATTAGATTACCATATAGTTCACAATAAACTTGCTACAATGACTGCAGTACAGCCTGGTGGTAGATTTGGGGTTTTAGATATAAATAATCTTAATAATATCAATAGCTTTGTTGAAAAAGCCAAAGAAGATGGTGGCTGGATTAATGGCGGTTTCATGGTCTTAGAACCAGAAGTATTAGAATATATCAAAAATGATGAAACTATCTTTGAAAAAGATCCGCTAGAAAAATTAGCAACCTTTGGCGAGTTGCAAGCATTTAAGCACGGTGGCTTTTGGCAATGCATGGATACTCAACGCGACAAATTTTTATTAGAAGAACTATGGGAAAAAGGTAATGCCCCATGGAAAAAATGGTAATATATAAAAAATAGAAACCTATTGGTTTCTATTTTTTATATATCGCAACAATATAACATTCTATAGAGAATTCAGTTGTTAAATTTTTCTTATTATCCTCTGGTAAGTTTTCATAATTATCATCTATACTTAGTAATGCTTCTGTATATGGGTTAAATGACAGCAAACTATGTATCTTATAATTTTGAAGTTTTTCACTATTGTTAAGACGCTTTTTTAATGCTTCAAAGTTAATGCCTGTAAATTTAACATTATTGTATTCACACAAATTATCAATATTATTTTGCAATAAATTAAGTATAGATTTAGTATTACGATAATTATTAACCACGAATATTACTTGTCCTTTTTCCTCTAATATATCATATAGAGATTCTAAAAACTTAATTGTATCAGAAACATATAATTCATGTATAAAAACACCAAAAGTAATTAGATTATATTTTTGTTTTTGCAATTTTAAAGTTTTATTAAGATTATCACTAAAAATAACTTGATCATACATGTATTTTGCATCTGGTAAATATCGCTCATCACATACAATAGCAGTCATATCATTAATTTTAATATTTTGCTTCTTAAAATGATTTTTAATCATTAACGTATTCCCGCCAAACTTAGGCTCAATAAAAAGCAACGACAGTTTTCCTATATTTGGGCAGTCTATCATTGTTTCTATATTATGTGCATATCCACGAGAGTCCCAAGCATCAACTCCCCATTTTTTATAATATACTTCTCGCATATTTTCTAAAGAGCCATTTTTTCGTTCATCTCGCAAAGTAATTGAACCAAAATGATGCATAAAAGTATCTTTTGCCAAAATTTGTTTTAGACCCAATCTTCTTAAAGATGTTGATAAGTCATCATCAACAAATTCATGTTGTAAATAACTCTTATCAACTAAATCAAAATATTCAAATATCTTCGATCTCCCCAACCAAATAAATGGCATTAAAATATTGCGTTCTTCCCATAGTAATCTATTAGAAAAATTATATTTATCGCCAAACTCATATATTTTTTCAATTGAATTTAATGAATTTTCATAATCAATTTTCACTCCTTGAGCATTAGAAATTCCATCTTCATTACATGTTGGCACAACCCAAAATATTTTTTCATCAGATTCTATACATTTTATTAAATTTTCCAGCCATCGTGGTGTTGCAACAACATCATTAGAAAATCCTACAAAATACTTTCCTTCAATAATATGCTTATAGCTTTCATTTCCCAAAATATTATATTTTAAATTTATTTTCTTTGTATTAGGTAATGACTCAAAATATGATTCTGTTTCATCATTAGAACCATTATTTATTGTAATTAGTTCTATCTCACCGTTTTTGAAATCTGTATTTTTATAAATACTATCTATAGCCTTTTTAGTATATTCAAGTTTATTATAGGCAGTAACTATTATACTAACTTTATAAATATATTCTCTATTATCTTTGCTAATAGCATATGCTTTTATCCCATCTTCCCTTTTTTGAGAGTAAATATTTAAAAGTTCATTGTTATTTATAATATTCAATTCAAAATTGATACTTTTTTTCAATTCTTTTATTAATGGAGATACTTCAAAGTAAAAATATCTTTTGATATTTTTACTTTGAAGTATTATTTTATCTATTGAATAAATAATATTATTGCAATATTTTTCAGAATAATTTGTAATAATATTATTTGCTTTTAAGTGATTTAAAACCTTATAGATCAATTCTCTTAAAGTTACCAAAATTTCAATTGCTTCAGTTATATTATTTTTCTTAATTAAACTATCAATATACTTTATCGCCTCATCACAAGTATCCATTATTTCAATAATAAGATTATTCACTATATCCTCCCCAAAATATTATATCGGCTTATTTAATTTTTCTACGGATAAGCCATCAATATCGTCTAAACAATAATATGGGTTTAAGTAGAACTCACAATTTCTACAACTTATATTTTCATAGTTTCTACGTTCCAATTGCATCACTTGAAAATCATATAATGATTTTCCTTCCCAAATTTTTTGTAATTTTTGTTCATAAATATCCCCTAGATTTGTTCCACCATACCAATCAATACAACAAGGAGCCACTTCACCATTAGACCTTATTGCCAATGTCGTAAAAGGCATTGGACATGCACTTTTCTTTATTTTCTTGATATCAGGTTTTTCGCCATATAACTTATCAATAAATGTTTCATCTTCCGGTTGAACCCAATTATGTGGTTGATCTATATAGATTTCATCCGCTATATCTTTATATTTATCTATAAATATTTCATTTTCTTCACTAAATGTATCCAACATTTTGACTGCAATGAAAGGTTTTATCTTATTATATTTTTTCTTTAATTCTTGTAATCGTTTCAAATTTCTAAATATTTTTTCAATACTAATATCATTTTTTGTTATCTCTTTATGTTTTTCCTGATTAACAGAATAGATTGAAACTCTTATATAATCAATTTCATTATCTATTAGTTTTTTTGCTATTACTTCATCTAAGAGCGAGGCATTAGTAGTAGTTTCTATCCTTTCAGCTATATCAGCACTCTTCGCAATAGATAACATTTCTGAAAAGTGTTTATTTAATAAAGGCTCACCATACAAACTTAATTTTAAAACCTTTATCTTAGGTCCTTCCCAAGTTTTAACTTGTTCAATTATTTTATTAAAACAGTCAATATCCATTAATGACTTCTTATTTTTGAACTCACCTTGTTTATGAGCACTTTGAAAACACATTTTACAGGAAAAATTACATACACTTGATGGCTCTATTAATAAAGTATAAGGTTTCTTTAATGGTATGACACTTTTCAAATCATTTCGTTTATTATTTTTCAGCTCAGTAAATTTAATCATGGCATTCACCCTTAGGCAATTTTTCTAACGGAAATCCATCTATCTTATCCTCTTCCGGAAACAAACGATACCACTCACAGTTTTTACATAAAATATTTTTATGTTTATTACCTGTCAACAACATTTTTCTAAATTTATATAATTCACTACCATTCCAAATATCTTTCAAGAAGTTATTATTTATATTATCTATTCTTGTAGCTCTTGGGGCATCATGAGTACACATAACAACATCACCATTAGAACAAATAACCAAAGCCATGAATGGTCTTGGGCAAACCTCAAAATCATTTAAACTTTTATTAAATTCTTCTCTTGTTCTCTCAGCATCTTCAGGATTTTTATAATAAGACCCAACCAAGTCTGAATTATTATATTTAGTAGCATCATGAACTTTTTCAAAACCAATTTCATCAGCAATATCTTTATACATTGCTATAAAAACATCATTCTCATAACTATAGGTATCAAACATTTTAACTTGAATAAAAGGTTTATCTTTCCCTGATTCATCTCTTAACTTGCGCAATAATGCAATGTTGTCTCTAATTTTTTGTACACTAAACATAGTCTGTGTTACATCATCATGATGATCTTGCATTGCTGCATAAATTGATATTCTAATATGATCTAAACCGCTATCAATGATTTGTTTGCAAATATCTTCATTAAGCAAACTGCCATTGGAAAATAAATCTACTCTCTCTGCAACATCAGCTTCCTTAGCAATTTTTATCATTCTACACATTTGAGAATTCATAAACGGCTCACCTAAGGCTGTTAGTCTTAATAATTTTAATTTATCGCCACCCCAATTTTTCAGTTCTTCAATCACCTTACAATAAGAGTTGAAATCTAAATGCATAAATGGCTTTAAATCTTCTCTATTTTTATCTTGTCCATGAGCACAAGGTTTACACTTGAAGTTACAGTAATTGGTCGGTTCAATAAAGAGCGCTAAAGGCTTATCTAATGGCAATAAATCATATAGTTTTTGGCGTTTACTTTTGTTAATCAATGTAAAATTCTTATTATTATCCATTAATATCAATCCTTTTTTACATAGTCATCTTCTGTGAAAACTTCTTTATAGCTGACTGGTATTGGTTTACCATAAAATTTAGACATATATTTTTTTATAAATGTTCTATTTTCACCAGATAAACATTTAGGTGTTTTATATGCAAAATATTTTATATTTATTCCTCTATCAATTATATCAGCAAGTTTTTCTTCAAAAATATTACCTATTGAAATATGTATAAATCCACAAGGTAATACATCTCCATACTTAGTTATAAATAAAAGTTTTTTAACTGTTCCACATGTACCTTCACATGCTCCATATGTTGGAAAAACATCTCTATGTACTACCGGATATTTCTTGTGTAATTCTAATAAATGCTTTGCATCATCTTCATCAATTAAAACTTCTTCTTTGCCTTCCCATTTTCCAATAGCTTTAGCAATCATTATATCCATATTAAAACTATTTTCATTACAAAATTGAGCTAACTTTTCAGTTTCTTCTGTCTTGCAGTTTTGATGTGATATTACTGTTTGAACTACAGCTTGTAGCCCAGATTCTTTGGCATTGAACAATGCCTGAATAGCTTTTGAATAACCTTCAGTTTGCAATCTTGTTTCTGCATATTTTTTTTCGTCAATACTATCAACACTTATTTTAACCTTATCTACACCAATTTCTTTTAGCCATTTAGCTTTTTCCTTCGTCAAATAAAATCCATTAGTACTAATGGAAATATGAAACCGTTTGGGATTTATAGCTTTAATAACCTCTTCTAAGTCATCAAATAATAATGGTTCTCCACCTGAAATAGAAAATTGTGCCAATCCTAACATATCAGCCTGATTTGCAATATTTTCAACATCTTGAGGTGTTAAAGCACGATCTTTTTTTTCATAAATTGCATTTGAACAATGCGAACAATTCATATTACATTTATGATCATAGATTATTTCTATTAGTGGAATCGCTTCACCCTTAGCTTCTTTGTCTTTATATTTGAAAATTTTCTCCATTACATAAGGCTTTTCTTTATTTAACCTTTCTCTTCTTCTTTTTTCAATTTCTGTTTTTTCTAGGTATATTTGCACTTTAGTCACCTTCTTTTAATTTTAATATAAATATATTATTTCATTATCAATTCTTAAATCATTTCTTATGTAATTTTCAATTTCAGTCTTATACCTTAAAGTAGAAACTAATATTACAGCATCCTTGAAATTTTTCACATCTTCCGGTAATACTATTTTTATACCATTCCAACTAACTCCTTGATATTTTATATTTCGATCTACAAAAGCTTTTATATCACAATTTTTTAAGTCACTTTTCACCAACATTCTCAAAGTATGAGTTCCCATTCCCCAAACAACTAACGGCTTATCAATATACTTTTTAATTTTTTCATTTGCTATATTATGTTTTTCCATCGAATCATTTATATATTTTTCTAAATACTCTAGTGCTTCACTATCTTTAATAATAATATTATTAACTTTATCCTGTTGTTTAAATAATGCAAAAATACATTTTGCTGTCAAATCTTCAAAACACTTTTCTTCAACATTAATGCTTATTAGCTCAAATTTATATTTGCCAAATAAATTTCGCAAAGACTCTTTAGAAAAAAAATTCACATGCTCAATACTAAATTCTTGAAAAGGCATATCGGTTTCTGATGAAAAATTTTTAAAATCTGGAACTTCAATATATAAAATTCCACCAATTTTTAATATTTTTTTTATTTTTTCTATTGTTTGATCAATATCTACAATATGTTCCCATACTCCAACCATTAATATTAAATCATATTTATTTATTGTATCTATTTCAGATATAACTTGTGCCTTACTGTTAACATTATAATTATCTTTCATAAATTTAACACATTTTCTTGAGGGATCTATTCCTGAAATATTTTTAAATCCTTTACACTTTAAATAATCCAAAAATTCTCCATTGGCACAACCGATTTCCAAAATATCGCTATCAAAAGTTACATAATTTTTAATTTTTTTAAATCTATTATCATATTGTTCAATTATTTGTTTAGACTTTTTGTAATCATAATATATAATATCATTTTCATACTTAGACATTTCTTTATAATAACTTTCAAAATCACTTTGATTAGGAATATCGGTAGCAAATATAAATCCACATTTTTTACAAATCACAACATCATATTTTTTAACAAATGTAACTTGCTTAACTGATGCAAATTCTTGCTTATAAACTTTTTTATTATTTTTACTGCCACAAATAGCACAAATTCTATCCATAATAAAAGTTCTCCTAAAATTTTCATAGAGTTGCATAACAAACAGTTTCTAAATAAATATCCGTATGATGCCGAATGTAAATTTTATATTCCGGAACAATTTTTTTTATGTATAGTGGTATTGTCCATAAATCTGAAAATTTATGATATAAACAAATACCTAATACTGGTTTTTGTTCCTTTATCAATTTCTCTGCACCTATTAATGCATCCATCTCAGCACCTTCTATATCCATTTTAATATAACCAACATTTTCATTTTTTAAGTGTTCTGATATTTTAACTAAAATACCTTCCATTGCATCTTTATTGCAAACCATCTTACTTTCAGTGCCTAATGATAGATAATTTATATTACATTTTTCCTTACCAACCCCAATATTATATAAATCAATTTTATTTTTATATGTTTCAAAATATTGATCTATATATTTTTTTAATTTGCAAAAGTTTTTTTCATCCAACTCATAGCAAACATATCTTGAATTATCCCATAAAATATCATTGCAAACAGCATTAAGCGTATCACCATCATACGCTCCACAATCAACAAACGCTCCTTTTTTATAACTAAAATTTATATTTGCAGGGAAATATTGCTTTGTATTATTATAAGGTTTAAATGAATTATGAATATTAAAACAGTTTTGATAATTAATCATACTATTAAGCTTAAAATATACAAATTTTTTTGACTCCTCATCAGCTAAAATATCAAATAATAATTTCGTATTTTTTAACAATTCTTCCTTAGAAATGGATTGATCAAAATTATTATTAACTAAATAATATATCTCATATATACTAATTAAATAATTAAACTTCATTCTTTTAAGTTGCTCCCATATATCATCTATATAAATGGTTGCAACTATGATAATTGTATTTTCTCTATCTATTCTTTCTGGTGCTATACAAATTTTATTCTCCAAAACAACCTTTTCGTGCCATTTTTTGTCATTGTCAGAAAAAAAATCAACAATAATACCTTCTTTTTTTAGTTTAAAATAAGCATCTATACTTGTTTTACCACATGAAAAAATACAAACATTCATATTATATTTTTTTATATTATTTTTCAACCAATTCAACGATTTATTTCTATTTAACAAAGTTTCTTCATATTTATTATTTATTAATTCTAATGATTTTTCTTTAAAATCCATATATTAATTGTCCTTCATATTTTAAAATTATATAATAAGCTAAGTTTTTATTGTTAATTACCAATAATATCCATACAATCTTGTGTGAAAGGGAATAATAATGATAACTTTATTTCACAAATTAACAAAAATCATAACCTAATGCTCTATTCCTTTTTATGATAATCTGGCAATTAAAACAGTTTTGAAAGTCAAACATTGCCTGATAATATTAGCAAAAAACGTTTTAACGAACTTTATTGTTATTTTAATTTTAATATGATTTTATCTAATCATATTAAAGCATAACAAACCGTTTCCGTAGAACTACTTGTATGATGCCTAAAATATATCTTATACTCTGGTACTAGTTTCTTTATATAAAAAGGCACTTCCCATAAATGGTCTGCCAAATGATATACACAAACTGCAAGTTTGGGCTTGTCTCTTGAAATAATTTCTTTAGCTCCTTGTAAAGCCTGTAATTCAGCTCCTTCAATGTCCATTTTCAAAAAACTTACTTTATCTATCAAACTATCTAATTTATCCATAGATATTTTTTCGCACCCGCAAGGGTTTACATATGAGCTCGTATCATTGCTACTATATGAAACTTCACATTTTTCATCCCATAATCCTATGTTATATAACAAAATTTTCTCTTTATATTTTTCCATATTGTTAATGTTCAAATATAGCTTTTTGTATATTTTAGGGTCCATTTCAAATCCATATATAGCTATAAATTGATAATTAACCTTATTTAAAAAAGCTTGAATACTGTCTCCATCAAAAGCTCCCGCATCAACAAAAATTTCATTTTTACCTAATTTAATTATATCCTCAACAAAATACTGATCATCTACATAAGGCATTGGTTCTCTTATATCTTCCATCCACCGCTTAATTAGATTAATACAAACTTTTTTTGAGTCTTCATCAGCACATATAGTTAACAATTTCGAGATGTTTTTCTTTAAAACAAGGCATTCCTTTTTATTTCCAACATATTGGAAGTTATTTTTAAAATAAAATATTTCTAAGGGAGCAATAAAAATATTTACAAAACCTTGATTTGAAAGTTGCTTTTCAATTGTAGCAGAATGTCTAGTTGCAACAACAATATTAACATCATCTTTAAAAGACTCAAGCTTCTTTGGTGATATACAAGAAATCTGTCTACCAAATTTTTTGCCCCACTTATTAATATCATTATCACATATAAAATCTACATTTATATTATATTTTTCAAATAAATCCAGCCACATATGGCCAAAAGTACCTCCTCCAAAAACACATAAATATTTTCTATTAGTAATCTCCTTTAACCATCTTTTTGCATATCCATATTCTTCATTCGAAGCCTTATCAATTATATCTTCAACTTGTTTAAAATATTCCACACTATTCCTCCTGAAGTTTAATATCATTTGACCTAAGTAGCTCTAGTATATTAAGACATTCTGTATTCTTATATTCAGCCCTTATCTGATCAGCAATCATAGCAAAATAACCAGTTGCACCAACAACAACTAAAGGAATATTTTTATCATTTATTACTTTTGGAGAATGTATTGTTTTACCTCGTAAAGTCCACGTTTGTTTAAGTTTTGATGTATCTATAAAATAAATTTCTGTATCTGCCATAACTTCCAGCATGTCAACTAAATCAATAAAATAATCTGGAAGACCCCAAAACGCTACACGGTTATATTTCTTTAGTAGATTTACAATATTTCTATCAATATATTTTTCAGCTAACTTTATTATTGGAACTCTATGTTTCCCTCCACATTTTGCACAAGAAAGCTGATTTCGCAAAAAAAGTCTTATATTAGACCAAGCATTTTTTGCTCCACAATGTATACAATAACCAACAAAACTAATACTTTTTCTATTTTCATCAACAGCTTCTTCTGATATCTTATCAGGAATTCTTATAATATCTTGTGAAGACCTCATAATTTGCTCTGAAAGCCATGATATTTCAGAATCTGATATTTTTGAAATATTAATTGCTGGGCAACCATCTTTTATAAACTGAACTTCGTCTTTTATGATCCCTACTTCACAAGCATATTCATATAAAGGAGTTCCGGGATAAGTAACTATAAAATTTAAAATAATAGCATATTGAGGATGTTTTTTCCACCAATTCAATGTATTGGTAGCTGTTTCAATAGTTTCTTCAACATCACCAAAAATGAAATTCCCTTGAATTGTAATACCAGCCTCATATATTATCTTTAAAGCTTTCTCAATTTCTTCTACTGTAGTAAATTTTTTCATACTTTTTAAAATTTTATTATCAGCACTTTCAAGCCCTACTGCCATTGTATGACAGTTTCCATCTTTTAATATTTCAACTAACTCTTCTGTAACATCCGATACTCTAAAACATGCATACCATGGAATGTTCAATTTTTTGATTCGTGAACAAAATTCTTGAACCCTTTTTTTATCATACGCAAAGAGTTCATCGGCAATAAAAATATGTTTTATATCATACTTATTAACTAAAAACTCTAACTCATTAAAAAAACTCTCTATTGATCGTTGACGATATTTTGAACCGCTAGGATGAAAGCAAAAGGTGCAATGAAAAGGACAAGAACGACTTCCCAATATTACAAGAGTTCTCGGCTGATTTACTGCCGACATACTTGGAACCAAATTAAGATTCTCTTCAAATTTAAAACCGTCGTAGTCAGGTACTGGAATATTATCTATATTTTCTAGTTCTTTTCTCTTTTCTGTTATAACATAGTTTCTCTTAGTTTCTTCCCAATAAATTATTCCTTTAACATTTACTATATTTGTTTTTTCGTTTATTGCTCTGCACAACTCACAAGTTGTAATTTCACCTTCACCAATAATTCCATAATCAACTTCTCCTAAAGCCTCCATTCCAACTTCAGGTCTACTAGTAATAATACCACCACCAACAATTGTTATAATTTGGGGGTTTATTGTTTTAGAAAAATGAATAACTTCTTTTATCGAATTATATTGTACCGATAATCCTCCAGTTAGAACTACATCTATATTATTATCGCAAATAAATTTTCTTAATATATCCTCAACTAGGCCATGCTCATTATTTAAATTTAAAGTTACAGGTTCTAAACCATTTGCTTTCATGCTTGCCGAAACATAAGGTATACCTAAAGGAAAAAAATACCATTCACCTACTTTATCTACGAACCTTGGTATAACTATCAAGTAATTCATAAATTCTACCATCCTTGTTCTAATTAATTAAAAACTTAGTTAATCATATTCCCCTTAACTTCATCTTCCGATAAATATGGCCACATATCTTCTAGTGGTTTAGAAACCATATTACCATTTGGTAATTTCATTGCTTGAACCCGTGGTGAAGTTATTTGAGTTGGTGATACCTTAA
>RRZU010023562.1_pt1 | contig 11593 bp, 10 predicted proteins | sample 2165561 | NCBI WGS metagenome assembly RRZU01 (sample SAMN10456909, study PRJNA506462) | wastewater metagenome | isolation source: wastewater sludge | place: USA: Moscow, Idaho | reverse complement strand
CGTGCATAGCGCACGAGGGCCCGCAAATTTTCGTCCGGCGTGTCACGCGGCACTTCGCAGCCGGCCCCCACGATATAGCGATCGCCGGCCTGCTGATGACACGTGCCCATAATGGCGTAAACGGATTCCGGCGTGTCGCCGCGCAGGTCACGCACCGGGGCGATATTGCCTAACAGGACTTGGGAGGGCCCCATGGCAGCACGACCCTCGTCGAGGGGAGCCAGAAAATCAAGATCGACAATTTCACAGCCCAGCTTCCCCATGCCGCCGAGGATACGCCGCGTGTTGCCGCAGATGTGCAGCCGCACCTTGGCGCCCAGGCGGTGGACGCCCTCCACCATGCGCTGCTCAAACGGCCAGACAAACTGCTCGTAGACGTGTGGCCCGACCAGCGAAGCAGCGGCATCGCCGATGCCAATCAGGTCGGCGCCGGCTTCCACCTGGGCGGCGGCAAAGTCCAACTCCATGAGGAGCACGAACTCGAACAACCGCTCCACGAAGTCGGGATCGTCGTAGAAGTCAAGCATCAGGTTGTTGATGCCGCGCAGGTCGGCGGCCTCGGCGCAAGGGCCTTCGATCCAGCCTTCGATCAGCTTGCGTTCGCCCACACGCTGCTTCAACCCGGCGATCACGGCCAGGCGGTTCGCCATGCGCCCGTTCGGCTTGATGCCAGGCTGCTGGAGGTGGGCGAGGAGTTCCTTGTCCCCCAGCAGCGGCGTCTGCCCGTTGTTGGCCGGCGGGTCGTCGGGGAAGAAGACGGCAGGCGCGCCGCAGTCAGTGGCCTCGACAGCCGGATCAGAGATGGCAGATACATAGTCAATGTCATATGTGTCTGCCACCCAGACCTGGCCTTCTACCTGCACCCGGTGGTCCGTACAGTACTCTAAGTACGGTGCGCCGATGCCGCGTGCGGCGAAGGTCATCGTGATCGGCATGGCCGGCAGGCAGTCCACGGGCTCCGCGGCCAGGTGCGCAAGGATGCGCTGGCGGCCATTCATCACGCACCTCCGCTTGCAGCGCCATGTTCGCTATGGTGAGGTCTGCCGGTCGGCTTAACGTTGCTCAATCCCTTTCCCCACACACGCTTGGCCTCCTCTAGATAAAAGACGTAGTTGGCCAGCGGCACATCGGGCGGCACGCGATGGTCAGGCAGCGGGATGTAACCGCCTTCTTCCACCAGGGGAGCCAGCCGCGCAACCTCAGCAGCGATCTCTGTGGGTGTTTTCATCAATACATGCTTGTCCACGCCACCAATCAACCGCATCTCCTTGCCATAGCGGTGGCGAAACTCGAGCGGGTCGGCCTTCCACTTGCCCACCTCGATGGGGAACATGGTATTGACGCCTGCCTCCAGCCACAGCGGGGCGAGGGCGTCGATCTTGCCGTCGCAGTCGAGGAAGATAATATCCACGCCATAACGGTTAAGCGTGCCGGTAATGCGCTGGTAGTGTGGCACCAGCACTTCCTTGAAGATCTTGGGGGACATCAGCGGGCCGCCGCTGAAGCACATGTCCTCCCACATCGACGCCGCCTCGGGGCGCACCCCGGCGCTGAGCGTATGCTCGAGCACAGTCACGACGACATCGGCGAGCGTGGCGACGACTTCCTCGAACAGGTCACGGTCGTCGTACATAATCTGCGAGATGCCTTCGAGCCCGAACCAGTTGCGCGCCACACCGTAAAGTGAGCCCGCCTCGATAAAGAGCGGGTACTCACGGTCGGGCCGCAACCACTCGGCCAGCTGCATCTCCCAGGCCGGGCCAGAGGCCAGCCGCAGCGGGTCGTCGGCACGCAGACGGGGCTTGTAGTAGGCTTCCCAGGAGGCACGGTCCGTCAGCGTATGACGCAGGTGCCGGGGGATCGAGCCCAGGAACTTGCCGCGCTCGACGATGACACCGTCAGACTGCTGGACGATCTCAGTTTCGCCGCAGTCCTTGAGCAGCAGTTCGGGGAAAGCGGGATAGAGGCCCAGAATGCAGCCGCAGGTGATCCACTGCGGGTCCATGCCAAAGAACAGGTCAGGGTTGGCTCCTGCCGGATAACCCTGCTGCTGCCAGATCGGCAGCGTTTCATCCCAGAAGCCGAAGTCCATGATCGGGCTGCGGTCGCGCGGCTCATAGTGCATGACCGCCGCAAAGCGCTCACGTGCGTTCATCTGTATATCACCTCGTCCTGGAGCCGAGCGCCCGGTCCGTATTTGCGCCGGCTGCGATCGCTGCAGGGCTTAGTTCAGTCCCAGCAGGCGGCGGGCGAGCGTAACGGCGGCACCGGCGTTATCGGAGTAACCATCGGCGCCGATCTCGTCGGCAAAGTCCTGGGTCACAGGCGCGCCGCCAATAATGACCTTAACCTGGCTGCGCACGCCGGCCTGGCTGAGGCGGTCGATGATATTCTTCATCGAGGGCAGCGTCGTGGTCAACAGTGCCGACAGGGCCACGATATGGGGCTTCTTGGCGTTGATGGCGTCGATGAACTTGTCTGCATTGGCGTCCACGCCGACGTCGATGATCTCAAAGCCGCCGCCTTCGAGCATGATGGCGACCAGGTTCTTGCCGATGTCGTGCAGGTCGCCCTGGACCGTGCCGATCACGACGCGGCCGACCGGTTCGGCGCCCGCAGTTGAGAGCAGTGGGCGGATAATCTCGACGGAGCCCTTCATAGCGCGTGCCGAGATGAGGAGTTCCGGCACAAAGCATTCATTGGCTTCGAAGCGGCGGCCCACCTCGTCCATGGCGGGGATCATGTACTCGTCGAGCAGCACCTGCGGATCGACACCTGCCTCCACGGCCTCCTTGGTAATGGCGGCAGCAAGTTTCGCGTTACCAGCCAGAACTGCGTCATACAGCCTTTCCAGGTCTTCCATCTTTGGCTCCTAATTCTAAAGAACGATATTGAGGGTAATTGGGAAAGCTATTCGAAAGGGAAACCACACCGTACCTATTATACAAACAAATTGTAGTTTGGAGTACAATTTGATCATGGCTTCATACACACCCCCAATCGCACCCCCAGTTACAACCTCTGGCGCCCACATTCGCTGCGATCTCTCGATCATCATCGTCTCGTGGAATGTCTGGCCAATCCTGTCCGGCTGTTTGCGCTCTATCGAGCATGCCAGCCGGGCAATTCCAGGCGAGCCGTCTCTGCGCCACTTTGGTCCCGCAGGAATGCCGGCGGCGCTCGAGGTTATCGTCGTCGACAATGCCAGCCATGATGCAACACAGGGAGAGCTGCCGCAGGCGTTTCCCTGGGTGCATCTCATCGCCAGCACTGAAAACCTGGGCTTCACGCGCGGCAACAATCTGGGCTACGCTTCCAGCTGCGGCCGCTTTGTTTACTTCCTCAATCCTGACACCGAACTGGACCAAGGCCACACGCACCGCATGGCGGCAGCGCGCGGGCTGCCACCGCCGCACGACAGCCTGTGGGTGCTCTATGCGGCGATTGCCGAGGCGCGGGGCATCGGCATGGTTGGGCCACAACTGCGTTACCCAGATGGTGATCAGCAAGGGAGCGTGCGCCGCTTCCCCTCGCCCCCGACCGGCTTTTTCGAGAGCACATGGCTGGGGCGATCCTGGCGCGGCAATCCGTGGTTGCGGCGCATGCACATGGCAGATTGGCCGGTTGAATATCGCCACGACGTCGATTGGGTGACGGGCGCGGCCATGCTCTGCAACCGCCAGGCGCTGGAGGATGTACGTACACGAGAAGGACCGTTTGACGAACGCTTCTTCATGTACAGCGAGGAACTGGATCTCTGCCGCCGGCTGAAGTTGGAGGAGTGGCGTGTCGTCTATGTACCGGAGGCCGTCGTCATCCACTACGAAGCCAGGAGCAGTGACCAGGCCAGCGCGGCCCGCCACATCAACTTCAACACCAGCAAAGTGCGTTACTACGAGAAGTGGTTCGATCCTCCCTGGCCGAACCTGCTGCGGCACTATCTTCTGCTCGAATTTCGTTCCCAGCTCTGGATTGAACGCGCCAAGCTCCTGCTGCGGAGCAAACCTGACCTGCGCCGGCAGCGGATCGAGGCATATCGCCAGGTAATCCGCAGCGGGCTGCGCGGGTAGCCCGTGCCTGGCGCTGCCCCCTTCAACCTCCCCCGCCTCAATTCTCGTGGGCAGCGCCTCGCACGTCTGACGTCCGGGACCCAGGTTTACGTGTTCGACCCGTGCGAGGCTCGCCCCTCAAGACTATAGGCAGGCAAGTATACGTGGGGCGAGCCAGGCACGAGTGCAAAGAATTGACAGCGCGCGCGGCAATCAGGTTAAATAGCGAAACCCTCGGTTGCGGCAGACAGCCGCGCACCATCAACTACACAGCGAAGGAAACTACCGATGACCCGATCCGCTGCCTTTTATGCCCAAGCCCAGCAGTTGGCCGACCAGATCGTTGGCTGGCGACGTGACATCCACATGCATCCAGAGCTCGGTTTTCAGGAGCAGCGCACCGCCCGCCTGGTGGCTGACACCCTCGCCGAATTTGGCATCGAGGCGCAGACTGGTGTCGGCAAGACAGGCGTGGTTGGCTACCTGGGCGAAGGCCGCCCGGTCATCGGCATCCGCGCCGACATGGACGCGCTGCCGATCGACGAGGAGAACGATGTGCCCTATCGCTCGCAGACGCCAGGCGTGATGCATGCCTGTGGGCACGACGCACATACTGCCATCCTGCTGGGCGTGGCCAAGATGCTCTCCGAGATGCCGGATCGCCCGCCGGGCCAGGTGCGCTTCTTGTTTCAGCCGAGCGAAGAGAACAGCGACGAGGACGACAAGTCCGGCGCAACGCGCATGATTGAAGACGGCGCACTTGAAGGCGTGGATGCTGTGATCGCACTTCATGTGGCCAGTGACCTGCCGGCGGGCGTCATCACGGTCGAAGACGGGTACAGCACCGCCAACGAAGACTCGTTCCAGGTGGTGCTGACAGGGACAGGCGGCCATGGGGCCATGCCGCACCAGGCCATAGACCCCACCTTCATCCTTGCCCAGGTGCTCAACGCGCTCCAGGGCATCCGCTCGCGGCGTGTTGACCCGACCAAAGCCGCCGCCCTCTCGATCGGCGAAATTCATGCGGGCAAGGCGTCTAACGTCATTCCCAGCCAGGTCTATATCTCGGGCACCATGCGCAGCTTTGACGATGGCACCCGGCAGCAGCTGCGTGACGAGCTGGCACGCACGCTGATGATCGCACGCGTGCTGGGTGGCGACTTTACACTGCGCATCCGCCCAGGCTATCCGTCGAACTTCAACGACCCCGGCACTGCCGCCCTGATGCGTGCCTCGACCGTGGCCATGATCGGCGAAGATGGCGTGGCGGTGCCCGAGAAGATGATGGGCGCCGAGGACTTTGCCTTCATGACGCGCAAGGCGCCGGGCGCCATGTTCATGCTGGGTGCGGCCGTCGGCGACTTCAGCCGGCCGCACCACACGCCGGTCTTCAATATCGACGAGAGCACGCTGCCTCTCGGCGCCGCCGTGCTGGCGGACGTCACCTGCCAGCTGCTAACCGACAAGGCAAACGGGAAAGCCACTAAGAGTTGAACGTCTACGTCAGCTTGCTGCAACGCAACCACAACTATCGCAACCTGTGGTTTGCGCGCGTCGTCAGCAACCTGGGCGACTGGTTCAACCTGTTAGCCAGTGCCTCGCTGATCGCCCGCCTGACCGATTCAGGCGCGGCGGTCAGCTTGCTGTTCCTTGTGCGCTTTCTACCGCTCTTCTTCATGAGCCCGTTTGCGGGTGTGATTGCGGACCATTTTGACCGGCGCAAGGTGCTCATTGCCACCAGCCTGCTGCGGGCCGCCACCGTGGGGGCGTTGGTGCTGGTGGATCGGCCGGAGCGCATCTGGCTGCTCTATGTGCTGACGGCGCTGCAGTTTGTCTTCAGCGCCATCTTTGCCCCCGCCGAGACGGCGCTGATTCCGAGCGTGGTAGATGAAGATGATCTCATCACCGCCAATGCGCTCGACAGCTTGACCTGGAGCACGATGCTCGCCTTTGGCGCTATGCTGGGCGGACTGGCGGCGGCATTCTTTGGCGTCATCGTCGCTTTCTTGCTGGACGCCGTGAGCTTCCTGATTTCGGCCTGGTTTGTCACCCGCGTGCGCGTCCAAGAGAAGGCGGGTATCGGCGGTACGGCGGCGGACGCACACGACGTAAAGTCGGGCATGTTCGCCTTTGTCGAGGGCATGCGTTACCTGTGGGGCGAGCCTGTTATTCTCGGGATCGCATTTGCCAAGGCCGGCGGCTCGTTGGTGTGGGGCGGGATCAACGTCGTCGAAATACCGCTGGCGCAACGGGTGTTTCCCCTTATGGGAAACGGCGCGCTCACGCTCGGCATCCTCTATGCCTGCACCGGCATCGGCACGGGCATCGGTCCGCTGCTGATGCGGCGCTGGCTGGGCGACAGCAAACCGGCGCAGATGCGGGCAATCCAGATCGGCTTTGGCGCGCTTGCGCTGGGCATCCTCGGGCTGGCGTTGGCCCCATCGCTGCCCTGGGCGCTGGCGGCAACGGTGGTGAGGGCAGTGGGATCGGGCGGCGTCTGGGTATTTTCGACCGTCTTGCTGCAGCAGCTGCTGCCGGACCACGTGCGCGGGCGCGTCTTTGCGTTTGAGTTCGCGGCGCTGACCTTTACACAGGCCATCGGCACGCTGTGGGCCGGTTATGCCACGGACCAGCTAGGGCTGTCGATCCAGCAGATCTGTCTCATCGCAGGTATTGCCGGCATCGCCACGTGGGCGCTGTGGCTAATCTTTCAAACGCGCGTACAAAAAACCGTTAGTCTTGCGAAGGAGCCTGTTACATGAGCGTCAAGAAAGCGACATTTGGCAGCGGGACGGTATGGGAGGACATGGCCGGCTACAGCCGCGCCGTGCGCATTGGCGACCAGATCCTGGTTTCCGGTACGACGGCTACGGGGCCTGATGGCCTGGTTGGTGGCGCCGACCCGGCGGCACAGGCGCGTTTTATCTTTGACAAGATCGATTTCTCAATCAAGGCATTGGGCGGGCGCTTTGAAGACATCGTACGGACGCGCGTCTTTGTGAGCGACATTGCCAACTGGGAAGCGGTGGCCCGCGTACACGGCGAGCGCTTCGGGCGCATCCGGCCCGTCAACACTCTGGTGGAAGCCAGGCTGGTGGGGCCAGAGTATCTCGTGGAAATCGAAGCCGAGGCAATCATCGGCGCCGGCGGCCTGTAGCGGCGATGCGCTTCAGCCTGCGTCTCAACAACGATCTGCCCTTGGCCGACTATATGGCACTGGCACGCGCCGCCGAAGAGGTGGGGTTTGACCAGTTCTGGATCAGTAACGATCTCTTTTTGCGCAGTGCGCTGGCCATTTTGCCGGCGCTCGCCGTCGCGACAGCGCGTATCGAGCTGGGCACCGGCATTCTCAATCCATATACGCTGCACCCAGGCGAGATCGCGATGTTCGCCGCTACCATGGATGAGCTCAGCGGCGGCCGCTTCAACCTGGGGCTGGCAGCCGGCGCAGGCGAGTTTCTCAAGTGGGTGGGTATCGAGCAGGGGGCAACCCTGCCGGCGCTGCGTGAAACCATCGATGCCATTCGGCGGCTGCAGGCAGGTGAGCGGGCGGCGATCGAAGGGCGCTTCCTGCACTGGAGCAGCGAGGCCTATCTACGGTTTACCGCGCCCCGCTGCACGCCCATCTACATTGGCGCCATGGGGCCAAAGATGCTGGCGCTCAGCGGGGAACTGGCGGATGGTGCGCTGCCGCTGCTGTTCCCACCTGAGCACTATTTTGGCGTGATGCCTTATCTGCAAGAGGGAATTGCGCGGCGCCAGGCTGGCTTGGGCGAACTGGATTTGGCGGCCTGCATCTGGGTTTCACTTGCTGCCGATCGCGCCGCTGCCCGCCGTGTGCTGGCGCAGAAGATCGCCTATTACGGCCACGCGCTCGGGCCGCTGATCTGGGACCGGCTGGGTCTGGTCAAAGAGGACTTTGCGCCGATCGAGCAGGCCATGATGGTCGAGCGCGACGAAGATAAGGCAATTGCATTGGTGGACGAACGGATGCTGCGTATCGGCATCGTCGGCGGCGCCGGGGATGTGATCGAGCGGCTGGAGCCGCTGGTGGCGGCCGGGGCGCGCCATCTGAGCTTTGGTCCGCCGCTAGGGCCGGACCCGCTGCAGGCCGTGCAGCTGCTGGGGCAGGTAGTCCGGCATTTTGCGTGATTGGGAGTTGCAAACCCGCACCTGGCATGCAGACTTGACGAGTTGAGTCATTCTAGCGCCACGGCGCTTACGTCGTCGTGACGTAGGGTGCGTGTACCCACGCGGTCGACGCGCATGATGAGCCGGCAGGCAGGGTCGGGGCAGGTGATGCGGGCATCGGTTTCCATCCAGTCCGCCGGATGGTTGTGCCGCTGCTTAGCAGGGAGCAGCGGTAACGTTGACTGCATGGCGTAGACGCAGAAGTCTTTACCGTCGGGCAGAGAGAGCTTGCCGCCGCGCAGGTAAAAGCAGTCGCCCACTGCCATGTTGCAGGTGCAGTGGCCCTCGATGGCCTCGACGACTACGGTCAGGTCGTATAGTTCGAAGTGATCTTGTGTTTGCATGGCTGCGGCGTAGTGTCCCAGGGACAAGCTATGTCCCGGGGACGGTCGAACGTCCCCGGGACATGGTGGTACATGTTACTTCTGCTCGTTTAGCGTTACGGTGTTGGTCTGGCCGTCAAACGAGCCGATCTGGTCAAAGTCCGTGCCGTCGGCGTTCGTCGTGAAGATGGTGTAGTAGGCAATCGCCTGGTCGCCGTTGGCGTCCAGGAAAGCCTGGAAGGCAGTGCCGATGTAGTGGTTGGAAATCCACGGCAGGATCGCTTTGACAGCCTTGCCGTCGTTGCCACCGCTGAGTAAGCTCAACATGGCGATGTTGGCGGCATCATAGGCGTAGTTGGTGAAGGGGCCCGGCTCGGCACCGTCGTACTTCGCCTTGAAAGCGTCGATAAAGGGCTGCGTGTTGGGATTCTGCTGGTCGGCAAACGAAACCGACGTGAGCCCCACCTTAGCCAGGAACTCGGCATGCGCCGGGTCACCCAGGATCTCCTTATTGACCAGGTTTTCGACGCCCAGCCAATCTACCGTCGCCATCACAGGGTCGGCCACCGCCTGCTGCAGCAGCTTCTGGGCGTCGCCCAGGAAGCAAATGCAGAAGAATGCCGTCTTGCCGGTGGCGGAAAGCCGCTCGATCTCGGCGCTCACCTTGGCTGCCTCACCGGAGAGATCGGCCGGCTCAGGCGCGTACTTAGTGACCGAAACTTCCTTGCCGCCCTTTTCCTTGAACAACTGCGTGAACAGATCCGACAGGCCATTGCCAAAAGGATCGTCTACGGCCAAGATAACGATGTTTTCGTAGCCTCGCGCGGCAGCGATCTCGGCAAAGGCGCGCGCAGCATAGGTGTCTGGCGGATACATCACGCGGAAGATGTTGTCGTCCGGAATCGCGCCGGGGATACCGCTGGAGGCAGGCGCGACGATGACGATGTCGTTCTCATCAACGAACTGCTTGGCGCCCAGCACTTCGCTGGTGGTCAGGGGGCCGACGACAACCTTGGCGCCGCTCGACTGCACGACCGTCTGCACAGCCTTCGACGCGCCGTCGGGTGTGCCTTCGGTGTCAGCGCTGGCGGTCTGAAAGCGTACATTGGTGCCGGCCGCTTCCATCTGGGCGTTCATCTGCTCGACGGCCAGGTCTACGCCGCGACCAAAGTCGACGCCGAACGAGCCGAGCGAACCTGTAAAAGGCAGGGCTACGCCTACCACATACGTCTGCGGTCCGGCGGTAGTTGCAGCCGGCACCCCTCCCTGCACTGCGGTACAGGCGGCCAGCAGCGCAGCCAGCAGCGCCAGCGCGGCTACCTTTAGCCAATGCTTGTGTAACATCGGTGCTCCTTCTTCTCTGTCTCTCATGGGTTGCGAATCGCTGTTGCTTGTGGACTGTCCCTGGAACCGAGCGCCGGCGCTTGGAGGGGATATCGTGCTGCCGTCATGGTGCCGGCCCACAGAACGCGCAAACTATACAACAGTTTGACACCTGTCGCAAACAGCTTTTCAATGAGAGCTTAGCTATGTCTGAATACTCTTCGCGACTGATTACAAGCCTGCAGAATCAACAGGTCAAGCAGGTGGCCAAACTAGAGAAGCGCGGCGAACGCGAGCGCGAACGGCTGCTGCCGGTGGAAGGCGGGCGCGAGGTGAGCCGCGCCCTCGCGGCGGGCCATGTCCCAGTCGCCGCCTATATCTGTCCCGAACTCGCGGCCGACGCCGAGATGGCGCCTGTGCTGCAGACTTTGGAGCAGTTGGATCGGGCCGGACGCACGCGCCTTTACACGGTCACACCAGACGTTTATGCCAAGCTGGCGATGCGCGAGTCGAGCGGCGGCGTGCTGCTGGTCATCCCTTATTTGGAGACAAGCCTCGACGCCTTGGCCCTGCCATCTGCACCGCTCGTGGCCGTGGTCGAAAATGCCGAGAAACCGGGCAACCTGGGCGCGATCCTGCGCACCGCCGATGCCGCCGGCGTGGATGGGCTGATCGCCTGTCACGGTCTTGGGCAGGCGGCGGGTACCGACGTTCATAATCCCAACACCGTACGTGCCAGCCTCGGCACCATCTTCAGCGTGCCCTTGGCGGAGGACGGGAGTGAGCAGGTCATTACCTGGCTGCGCGCACAGGGCATTCGTATCGCGGCGTCCACACCTGAAGGTGCGACACGATATACGGACTGCGACTTGCGCGGTCCCTTGGCAATCGTGCTGGGCAGCGAAGCGCATGGGCTCACCCAGCCGTGGCTGGATGCTGCCGATGTGCGCATGTACATTCCCATGCACGGCCAGGCCGACAGCCTCAACCTTGCCGCCTCTGCCGCCATTTTGCTCTACGAGGCGGTACGGCAACGGCAGCCAACCCACCCATGACGACGATGACACCAGCAATAACGATGGGGCGCCATGCCAGTGCAGCAACCCACTAAGCACACAGTGCGGCTGCCTGCCGTGCGGGGGCTCACGCTTGCCGTGCTCGTTTTTGTGGCCCTGGGCGTGCTTTTTTACGCGCCAGTGCTGAGCGGTTTGCGCACATTCACAGACGGGGACTTCACGCATCATTTCCTGCCATTCAGCTTATTCCAGCAGCAAGAGATGCTTGCAGGACGGCTGCCCATCTGGAACCCCTACACGTATGGTGGACACCCGTTTCTAGCCGACGTGCAGGCAGCGGTCTTCTACCCGATTTCTACCCTGCTGCTGGGGCTTACGCTGCCGTGGCGGGATGCAGGGACGCGCCTGTACTTCCTCCAACTGGAGGCCGTGGTGCAAGTGGTACTGGCGGGAATTTTCACCTTTGTGCTCGCCCGCCAGCTGGCAGGCAGCTTCTGGGCCGGGCTGCTGGCCGGCATCTGTTTTGCGTTTTCGGGATACCTGACCGGCTATCCACCGGTGCAGTTGGCCGTGCTGCGCACGGCGATCTGGCTGCCGCTGCTGCTGTGGCTGCTGCTGCGCATGGTGGCGGAGCCAGGGCGCTGGCGATGGTGGATAGCGACAGGAGTGGCGATTGCGGTGACTTTTCTGG
>RRZU010483565.1_pt1 | contig 11594 bp, 10 predicted proteins | sample 2165561 | NCBI WGS metagenome assembly RRZU01 (sample SAMN10456909, study PRJNA506462) | wastewater metagenome | isolation source: wastewater sludge | place: USA: Moscow, Idaho | reverse complement strand
CTTCTTGGCTCCGGTGATCCAGTTGCCCTCAATCACCATCGCGGCAAGGTTCTTGCCCAGCGCCTCACCGCCCCAGCCGGCACCGACGTCGGTGTTCAGGGCGGCCGAGCCTTCGTCGAGCATCTTCTTCACGAATGCCAGCGCGTCGACGTTCTGCTGCGAGTTGGCGGTCGCCTTGCCGTCGGTGACCAGGCCGCCGCCGTTCTGGGCCATGAAGGCGCCGAGCCGCTGAATCTCGTGCGAGACCACCAGACCCTTCACCTTGCCCTTGGTGAGCTTCTTCGCCACCGCCTCGAGGTCGGCCCATGTCTTGGGGACGTCGTTGTCGGTCAGGCCGGCGTCCTTCCAGAGCTTGGTGTTGATCACCAACGCGAGGGTGGAGAAGTCCTTCGGGGCGCAGTAGAACTTGCCGTCGACGGTGAAGGCCTCGACCAGCTTGGGGTAGAAGTCGGCCTTGTTCGGCAACTGATCACCGTACGCCTCGAGCGATCCGTTGCCGGCCCAGCCGGCCAGCGCGTCGGTGGAGACGTAGAGCACGTCGTCGGGCTTACCGCCGGCGAAGCCCTGGGTGGCCTGCTGGGTGAGGTCGGAAGCGACCTTCACCTCAGCCTTGATGCCGGACTTCTGCGACCATGCGGCGACGGCCTCTTTAACGGCGGTGGTCTCGGCGTCACCGGAGCTGCCGATCAGCACCGATACCGGGTTGGTGTTGGCACTGGCCTGCCCGCTGACGCCGCCGGTGGCCGTGCCGGCCGGTGCGCCGGAACTGCAGGCGGTGGCCGCAGCCAGGGTGAGGGCGGAGAACGCGGCCAGCCCGAGTCTCCATGGTGAGTTCTTCATGGTGTTCCTCCTTGGGGTCTTTGGACGATTGGGTGAACGCTCTGGTGAGGATGATCAGCTGTCGGGCGGATCACCAGTTCGGCGGGCAGTAGTTGCCGACGCTCGGCGTGGGGGTCGCCGCGCAGTTCGGCCAGCATCAGGTCGACCAGCGCGGCGGCGGCGCGTTCGACCGGCTGGGCGACGCTCGATATGCCGAGGGCCGCGGCGACGGGCGTGTCGTCGAAGCCGATCACCGCATCGGTGCGCAGACCGGCGGCACGCCAGCGTGACGCTGCGCCAAGGGCGAGGGAGTCGCTCGTGCAGACGGCCGCGGTGGCACCCGCGTCGAGCAATTGCCCAGCAGCGGACGCGCCGGTCTGCACGCCGTCCTCGCTGCTGGCGCGCAGCCCGGACACGTCCAGGTCGGCCATGGCCCGCAGCCAACCCGCGCAGCGGTCGTCGCCCACGCCGGACCCCTCGGGCCAGCCCAGAAAGCCGATCCGCCGATGACCGCCCCCGCGCAGGTGACGGACGGCTGCCGCGCAGCCGGCACTGCCGTCGATGTCGAGCCAGGCGTGCGGCGCGTCGAGGTCGCCCCAGGGCCGGCCGAACACCACGGTCGGCACACGACGCCTCTGCCTCGTGCAGGGCACGGTGCCGGCCGAAATCCAGCGTCAGTGGCGTCGGCATCGCTCACAACGGAGACACCTCCAGGCCGTCTACAACCCGTCAGGTCACGCCGGTGGGGTCTCGGCCTCGGATCGATGGACCGCTATCACCGACATCGCGGTCGAGGGCATGTTTGCGGATCAGGTGCTCGAGAGCACCGGCATCGCCGAGGGCAGCCCGGTCCGGTTCACCGATGTGGCGCAGATCAACCAACCGCTCGGCTTGCGGGCGGTCGGGCTCGACCATCCCCGGGGCCGCGGCGGGCCCTGTTGATACCCGCCATCGCGTTCGTGGTGGGTGCACTCGGCGTCTCAGCGCTGCGGGAGGAGCCGGGCGCCGGCACCTGCGTGAGGGTTCGGGCTTTGAACGCTTCTTCGGCGAAGCGCCGGGCACGTACTGGCGATTCGGAGTCGGACCAGGAGCACGCGCGATTCGGGGTTCCCCGGGAGCCGGGAAGCCTGTTACCGCCCGAATTGCGTGACCAGGCTCGTGGCGGGCAGGGGTGGCGGCTGGGAGCGACCGGGCAGCGACCCACCCGCCGAGGGCGGGGGAACGTCCACCGATCCGCGACCCGCGCATGCCACGTGGGCCCCGCCGGACGAACCCGACTGACGGGGCGGTCGCCCCTCCCGTCAGGTGACGGTGCCGGTGACCCATCACCCGGACACGTGCCATAGCGGCGGCGCCGTGCGGCGATCCTCGCGGTGCAGCAACCATACGGAGGACCCCCGTCACGCATCGCGCTCTCCCCGCCGGTGACGCACCGCGCACGTGGCCACGGTCGATCGTGTGTGCACGCCACTTTGCCGTTGTGGGACGATGAACCCCGGCGCGTCCGCCGATTTTCCTCCTCGCGAGAGTGTGACCGATGGCCATTCCCTCCTTCGTCGATGCCGCAACCCTGACGGTTGCCGGTGGCAACGGCGGGCACGGCTGTGCGTCCATTCACCGCGAGAAGTTCAAGCCCCTCGGCGGCCCCGACGGCGGCAACGGCGGCAACGGCGGTTCGGTGATCCTGCGCGTCGACCCCGGCCTGACCACGCTGGTGGAGTATCACCGGCAGTCGCAGCGCCGCGCCGACAACGGCCAGCCCGGCAAGGGCGATCACGCCAATGGTGCCAACGGCGACGACGTGGTGCTCGCGGTGCCGGACGGCACGGTGGTGCGTGACGCCGATAGCGGCCAGACCCTGGCCGATCTGGTCGGCGCCGCCGCCGAGGTGGTGGTGGCCGCCGGTGGACGCGGCGGGCTCGGCAATGCGGCGCTGGCGTCGGCCACCCGCAAGGCGCCGGGTTTCGCCCTGCTCGGCGAAGAGGGCGAGGCGCGCCGCATCACGCTCGAACTCAAGGTGCTGGCCGACGTCGGCCTGGTCGGCTTTCCGAGCGCGGGCAAGTCGTCGCTGATCGCCGCGATCAGCCGGGCCAGGCCGAAGATCGCCGACTACCCGTTCACCACCCTGGTGCCGAACCTGGGGGTCGTGGTCGCAGGCGACACCACCTTCACGGTCGCCGACGTGCCGGGACTGATCGAGGGGGCGTCCGAGGGCCGCGGCCTCGGCCACGACTTCCTGCGCCACATCGAGCGTTGTCAGGCCATCGTTCACGTGATCGACTGCGCCACCTACGAGCCCGGACGCGACCCGCTCACTGACCTGGACGTGATCGAGGCCGAGTTGGCCGCGCACGGCGGGCTCGAGGACCGTCCCCGCATGGTGGCCCTGAACAAGGTGGACGTGCCCGACGCCGCCGAGCTGGCCGAGATCGTCCACGCCGACCTGGCGGCGCGTGGGTTGCCCACCTTCGCGATCTCGACCAAGACCGGGCAGGGCCTGCAGGCGCTCACGTTCGCGATGGCTGAGCTGGTGGCGGCCCGTCGTGCCGCGGCGCCCCAGCCCGAGCCCGCGCGCATCGTGATCCGGCCCGCACCGGTGGCCGGCGGCCCTGAGTTCAGCATCCGCAAGCAGGGCGACGGTGAAGGCGGTTTCGTCTGGCGGGTGCGCGGCGAGAAGCCCGAGCGCTGGGTGCGGCAGACCGACTTCGGCAACGGCGAGGCGGTCGGCTACCTGGCCGACCGGTTCGCGCGGCTGGGTATCGAGACCGAACTGCTCGCGCAGGGCGCCCGGGCGGGCGACGCCGTGGCGATCGGCGAGGGTGAGCATCCGGTGGTGTTCGACTTCGCACCGCAGGTCGATGTGGGTGCCGAACTGTTGTCGCGGCGCGGCGAAGACCAGCGACTGTTCACCGAGCGCGAGTCGGTGAAGCGCCGGCGCGCGCTCGATGCGGAGTACCACGCCGCGAAGGAGGCGCAGAAGCTGACCCGGCTGGCGTCGGAGGGGTATTCGGCCGACGACGGGGCCTCGGCCGAGCGTCACGATGAGGCGCCGAAGGGCAATGATGATTGATCGCCCCCAGATCGCCGATGCGCAACGCATCGTGGTCAAGATCGGGTCGTCGTCGCTGACCGGGAGCCGCGGGCTGAACGTCGAACACATGCAGAGCCTGGTGGCCTCGCTGGCCGAGTTGCGCAGGGCGGGCAAGGACGTGGTGCTGGTGTCGTCCGGTGCCGTGGCGGCGGGCATGCCGGCGCTGGGCATGAAGCATCGTCCGCGCGACCTGGCCGGCCAGCAGGCCGCCGCCTCGGTTGGGCAGGGCCTGCTGATCGAGCGTTACGACGCCCTGTTCGCCGAGCACGGCCTGCTGGTGGGCCAGGTGCTGCTCACCGTGGACGACCTGACCAGGCAATCGGGCTTTCGCAACGCGCTGCGCACCTTCACCAGGCTGATGCAGCTGGGGGCGATTCCGGTGGTGAACGAGAACGACACGGTGGCCACCCACGAGATCCGCTTCGGCGACAACGACCGCATGGCGGCCCTGGTCGCACACCTGGTGCAGGCCGAGGCGCTGGTGCTGCTCACCGATGTGGACGCCCTGTACACCCGGCATCCGTCCGACCCCGGGGCGGAGCGGATCACCGAGGTCCACGACGTGGACGATCTGATGGTCGACACCTCTCGCGGCGGTTCGATGGTCGGTACCGGCGGCATGGCGACGAAGCTGCAGGCCGCCCGGATCGCGACCGCCGGCGGCATCTCCGTCGTGCTCGCCTCGTTCGACGACCACGAGGCGGTGCTGGCCGGCCAGGCCGCCGGCACCCTGTTCCACCCCACCGGCAAGAAGCGGGCACGCCGGCTGATGTGGCTGGCCTACGCGTCGCAGGCTAAGGGCGACCTGGTGCTGGACGACGGCGCGGTGCGGGCGGTGCTCGACCGCAAGGCGTCCCTGCTACCGGCCGGTATCACCGCGGTGCACGGCGACTTCGTGGCCGGCGCCCCGGTGCGGCTGCTCGACCCGAGTGGGCAGGTGATCGCCCGCGGCATCGTCAACTACGACGCGGCCGACCTGCCCCCGCTGCTCGGCAAGAGCACCCACGACCTGGTCGAGGAGCGCGGCCCGGAGTTCGATCGCGAGGTCGTGCATCGCGACGCCCTGATCGTTAAGCTGCGACGCAGGGGTTAAGTTAAGAGGTCCGCCGGTCGAGCGTGGTGAGACCGCTGAGGGATGGGGAGATCCCGGCGTTCGCCGACGGGCAGTCCGGCGGGATGACCACGCGACGCAGCCACCGTGCAACTGTCACCCAAGGTGGAACCGTGGCACCCTTCGTTGCCAGCAGGTCCCGCAATGGTCAAGCGCAATGCTGCCACCAGGAGACTTGGATTCGGCCGGTCGCCGATTGCAACATCGAAGCGGCCGGCGTCGACGGCCGGCCACTCCTCATCCAAATTCAGCGCCTTGATCGCCGATAACTAGTCGATGCTTGAGGCATTGCACGTTGCGACTGCTGCCGTCCCGGACGCGGAGTTCTTCGACTTGGATACGCCGTTGATAAGAATCTCGCAGGAAATCTTCACCTTCTTCATGAAGTCACCGTTGGTGACAGTGAGGACGGCGGCGTCCCACCCCTCGTCGAACTTCACCTTCTTCGTCCATTCGCCGGCCTTGATCTCCGCCTGGCTTGTGCCGGAAGACGTCCCCCAGGTCACCGAAGCCTTGCCATTGGTCGTCACTTTGAACGTTGCGGTAACACCGTCCTCCTCGGGCGCCGCTTTGGTCGATGGGCTCGCGGTGGTTGTCTGCTCGCCACCGGTATTGTCACCCTTCACGCTGGCGGTAGGCCCCGCCGCGCAACCCGTCAGCAGTATCGCGAGAACGGTGGCTGCAATTGTCTTGCTAATCATCATGGTTTCTCCAAGGACGTTGGCTCTGGTGCACATGACTGTAGCTTTCATCAACGCGCCCAGCAGGGAATTTTGAAAAGCCATGTAGTCATTACCTTCGGTAAAGGTGGCCGAGGCGAGACATCGCCTGATCAAGGGTCCGGCCTGCACCGCAATCTCCCACGGCGCCCTCCGAGCTTGTCGAACCACTGATCTCGGACGAGGCGCTCCGTCTGGTTCTCAGCGACGAACCTCAGGTTGTCAGTGTCAACCCGTCCGGCAGCAGGGGAGGCAGCACCCGGCGGATCACGTCCGAAAGGTCCTGCTGCCGGGCACCGGTGAGTCGTTCGGCCTGGGTGGTGATCGAGAGGGCCGCCACGGCGCTGGGTCCCTGCATGATCGCGATGCCCATGCAGGCCACGCCGGGTTCGTTCTCTTCGATCTCGGTGGAGAAGCCGCGTTCCCGCGCGGCGTGCACCGCCGTGATCAGCTGATCGAGGGTGACGGCGCTGTGGTGCAGGTACGCGTTCAGTTGGTCGTCGGGCACCTCGCGAGAGGCCAGCAACGCCCGGCCCATGGCTGAGGACGCCGCCGAGGTTCGGCGGCCCACTTCGCTCCACACCCGGATCGCCCGCTCGGGCTCGACCTTGTCGATATAGAGCACCTGGTCGCCGATCAGCACGCCCAGGTGCACCAGCTCTTCCGCTTCGCGTGACAGGGCCACCAGCGCCGGATGCAACGACTGGGCCAGGCTCTGCGGGGTGACGAAGCGTTCGCCCAGTGACATCGCCACGGCGCCCAGCCGGTAGTCGCCGGTGGCCTCTGACTGACTGACGAAGCCGTGGGCGCGCATGGTCGACAGCGCCCGGTAGGCGGTGGACTTGTTGACCCCGGTGCTGGCGGCGAGTTCGGTCAGCGGAAGTCCGCCCGCGCCGGCCTCCGCGAGGGTCGTCAGCAGATTGAGTGCGCGATCAATCGCCTCGACTCGAGGTCCGTCAGTCATTACTCGATACTGCCCGATCGTTTCACTCAACGCAACGGTTAGGTTCAGTGTGTGAAAAGAGGCTTGCATCTCAGGTCGCTCTCATGTCAAGATGTTTCAAACAACGAACTCGAACGTTTCAATGATTGAAACGATAGTGACGACGCAGTGGTTGAACCGAGAGAGATGTGAGATGTCTGAACTGATCAACGATGTGCTGGCCGCCCGGATCGTGCCCGTCGTCGTGGTGCGCGACGCCTCCCGCGCCGCCGGCCTGGCCGAGGCGCTGGTCGCCGGTAACCTGCCCGTCGCCGAGGTGACTCTGCGTACCCCCGCCGCCGCCGAGGCGATCGCCACGATGGCCCAGAACCCCGACCTGCTGGTCGGCGCCGGCACCGTGATCACCCCCGCGCAGGTCGACCTGGCCGTGGACGCCGGGGCGAGGTTCCTGGTCAGCCCCGGGTTCAGCGCCGAAACCGTCGCTCGGGCTGCCGAGCGCGGCGTGCCGATCGTGCCGGGCACGGTCACCCCCAGCGAGGTGATCGCTGCCATGGCCGCGGGGCTCAGCCTGCTCAAGTTCTTTCCCGCCTCGAACTACGGCGGCGCCGGCACCCTGAAGGCGTTCTCGTCGGTGTTCTCGGGCATCGACTTCATTCCCACCGGCGGCGTGTCGGCGAGCAACATCGGCGACTACCTCAGCCTGCCGAACGTGCCCGCGGTCGGCGGCTCGTGGATGGTGCCCGCCGACGTGGTGGACGCCGGCGACTTCGCCACCATCGAAACCCTCAGCGCCGAAGCGGTCGCCGCCGCTGCCGCCATCTGACCCGTACCAACCACCGGAGGACACCCGCCATGACCAACCAGCTGACCCTGCGGCCTGCGGACGAGTGCCGCTACGACGCCCTCGCCCTGGGTGAGGTGATGCTGCGGCTCGATCCCGGTGAGCTGCGCATCCGCACCGCGCGCAGCTTCACCGCCTGGGAGGGCGGCGGCGAGTACAACGTCGTCCGGGGTCTGAGCCGGGTGTTCGACCAGCGGGCCGGGGTGATCACCGCCCTGGTCGACGACGAGGTCGGCCACCTGGTCGAAGGCATGATCATGGCCGGGGGAGTGGACACCTCGCTGATCGAGTGGGCCCCGTCCGACGGCGTGGGACGCACCGTGCGCAACGGGCTGAACTTCACCGAGCGAGGCTTCGGCGTCCGCGGCGCCAAGGGCGTCAACGACCGCGGCCACACCGCGATGGCCCAACTCGGCCCCGACGCAGTCGACTTCGACCACATCTTCGGCACCCTGGGCGTGCGCTGGCTGCACACCGGCGGCATCTACGCCGCCCTTTCCGAGACCAGCGCTGCCACGGCGCTCGCCGCGATCAAGGCGGCCAAGAAGCACGGCACCATCGTCAGCTACGACCTCAACTACCGGCCCAGCCTGTGGAAGAGCATCGGCGGCCAGGCCCGCGCCCAAGAGGTGAACCGCGAGCTCGCGCAGTACGTCGACGTGATGATCGGCAACGAGGAGGACTTCACCGCGTCCCTCGGCTTCGAGATCGAGGGCGTGGACGAGAACCTGACCGAGCTGCCGATCGAGGGCTTCCAGCGCATGATTGAGACCGCCGCGGCGGCCTACCCCAACTTCCAGGTGATCGCCACTACGCTGCGGGCCGTGCACAGCGCGTCCGACAACGACTGGAGCGCGCTGGCCTGGTCGCCGAGCAAAGGCCTGGTGCAGGCCGCCGACCGCAAGCACCTCGAGATTCTCGACCGGGTCGGCGGCGGCGACTCGTTCGCGTCCGGCCTCTGCTACGGCCTGATCAGCGGCGAAGACCTGCAGACCGCGGTCGAGTACGGCGCCGCCCACGGCGCCCTGGCGATGACCACCCCCGGCGACACCACGATGGCCACGAAGGCCGAAGTGCTCAAGCTGGCCGGCGGCGGCAGCGCCCGGGTGGACCGGTGACCCGATGACCGACATCATCGAGAAGGTCGAGGCGCTGGTCAGCAGCCCGTCCCGCAACTACGTGACGCTGCGGATCACCACCCGCGACGGCATCGTCGGCCTCGGCGACGCCACCGTCAACGGACGCGAACTCTCGGTCGCCGCCTACCTGCGCGACCATGTCGGTCCGTTGCTGATCGGACGCGACCCGGGCCGCATCGAAGACACCTGGCAGTACCTCTACCGCGGCGTCTACTGGCGCCGCGGCCCGATCGGCATGGCCGCCATCGGTGCGGTCGACATCGCGCTGTGGGACATTCTCGGCAAGCGCACCGGCCAGCCCCTGTACCAGCTTTTCGGCGGACGGGTCCGCGACCGGCTGGCCACCTACCGGCACGCCTTCGGCTGGGACCTGCCCGCCCTGCTGGAGCAGGTGGACGCCCACCGCGAGGCCGGCTTCACCAACATCCGGGTGCAGACCGGCGTGCCTGAACTCGACGTGGTGTACGGGGTCACCAAGGACGGACCGGTCTACGAACCCGCGGGCCGCACCGCAGCCCCGTCCGAAGAGATCTGGGACGCCGAGGACTACCTGCGCTACGTGCCCGGCGTGATCGCCGGTGTCCGGGAACACGTCGGGTCGGGGGTCAGCCTGCTGCACGACGCCCACCACCGGCTCACCCCGATCCAGGCCGCCCGGCTCGGCAAGGCCCTCGAAGAGGTCGGCATGTACTGGCTCGAGGACGTCACCCCGGCCGAAGACCAGGAGGCGCTGCGGCTGGTGCGTCAGCACACCACGACGCCGCTGGCGATCGGTGAGGTGTTCAACACCGTCTGGGACTGCCAGTACCTGATCCAGAACCGGCTGATCGACTACATCCGGGCCGCGGTGGTGCATGCCGGCGGCATCAGCCACATCCGCAAGATCTTCGCCCTGGCCGAGGTGAACGGCGTCCAGGCGGCACCCCACGGGCCGTCCGACGTCTCGCCGATCTCGCTGGCGGCGTCCATTCATCTGGGGGTGGCGACCCACAACTTCGCCATCCAGGAATACATGGGCTACCCCGATTTGGTTCACGAGGCGTTCCCGCACGCCTGGAGCGTCCAGGACGGCCACCTGCAGCCCGGCGACGAACCCGGGCTCGGCGTGAGCCTGAACGACGAACTGCACAGCCCGGACGACTACGAACCCGCATATTTGCCGGTCGCGCGACGGCGTGACGGAACCCTCACAGATTGGTGATCGACGATGACCCAGGCCCTGTCCCGCTCCAGCTACACCGGCTCCGTGCTCGGGTCGAGCGCGCCACCCAATCCGGGCATGCTGCACCTCGGCATCGGCAACTTCCACCGCGCCCACGCCGCGGTCTACACCGCCAAGGCGATGGCCGCGCAGGGCGGTGACTGGGGCATCGTCGCGGTCGCCAACCGGTCGCGCCGGGTGGCCGCCTCGCTGGTCGCCCAGGACTACCTGTACTCGATTCTCGAACTGAGCAGCGCCGGTGAGCGGGTCGACGTGATGGACGTCCATCGCGAAGCACTGGTCGCCGCCGAGCAGACCGCGGAGCTGATGGCCCGGATCGCCAGCCCCGAGATCAAGATCGTCACCCTGACCATCAGCGAGAACGGCTACTGCCGCAACGCGGTCACCGGCGATCTGGACATCGACGGCGCACTGGTCAGCGCCGACCTGGCGAACCCGGCCGTACCACGCACCAGCATCGGCCAGTTGGCGGGTGCCCTGATCCGCCGCTACCAGGGCGACGCAGGGCCGATCACGATCCTGTCCTGCGACAACATGGTGTCCGCCGGGCACAACGCGCACAAGATGGTCAGCCAGTACCTGCAGGCCACCGCCACACCCGAAGGCTTCCACGACTGGTTCGCCGCGTCGGTGACATTCCCGAACGCGATGGTCGACCGCATCGTGCCCGGCACCACCGACGCCACCCGGGCCCGGGTGCGCGAGCTGCTCGGCGTGGTCGACGCGATTCCGGTGCCGGCCGAGCGGTTCACCATGTGGGTGATCGAGGACAACTTCGCCGCCGGCCGTCCGGCCTGGGAGGAGGCGGGTGCGATCTTCTCCGACGAGGTCGAGGCCTACGAACTGGTCAAGCTGCGGCTGCTGAACGGCTCGCACTCGCTGATCGCCTACCTGGGCGGCCTGTCCGGCTCCGAGACGATCCCGGCCAGCTTCGGCCACGACTTCGTCCGTGAATGCGTCACCGAACTGCTGAACGTCGAGTACCTGCCCAGCATCGAGCTGCCCACCGGCTTCGACCCGCAGGCCTACATCGCGCAGCTGTTCGACCGCTGGAGCAACCACGCGCTGGGCGACGCCACCGCACGCGTCGGCTCGGACGGCTCGCTCAAGCTGCTGCAGCGGGTACCCGACCCGGCCCTGCGCATGCTCGACCTCGGCCAGGTGCCCCAGCAGCTCGCGCTGATGGTGGCGGGCTGGATCGCCTGCGTCGCGCCGCCCACCGGATTCGATCCCGGACCGATCGCGGCCGCCATGATCGAACCCGCCAAGGACAAGCTGGCCGCGGTCACGTCCGGTGCCGGCTCCGTCCGCGCGCATGTGGAGGCCATCCTGCGGGGCGGCTTCTTCCCCGACGCGCTGGCCGCCCACGACGAGTTCGTCGGCCGGGTCGCCGACCTGCTGCAGGTCATCACCACCCACGGCGTACGCGACGCGGCGAAGGCCGCCCTCGACGCCTGACCCACCGCCCAATCCGAATCCCACAAGGAGTGTCAATGAAGACCCTGAAGATCCACGGCGCCGAGAGTATCGCCATCGAGGACGCACCCGTGCCCGAGCCCGGCGAGGGCGAGGTGCGCGTGCGCATGCAGTACGCCGGTATCTGCGGCTCCGACCTGCACTACTACTTCCACGGCCGCAACGGCGCCTTCGTGGTCAACGAACCGTTCACCCCCGGCCACGAGATGGCGGGAGTGATCGACCTCGACCCG
>RRZU013580420.1_pt1 | contig 11595 bp, 10 predicted proteins | sample 2165561 | NCBI WGS metagenome assembly RRZU01 (sample SAMN10456909, study PRJNA506462) | wastewater metagenome | isolation source: wastewater sludge | place: USA: Moscow, Idaho | reverse complement strand
TTCCACACCCGGGGTGATGCCCACCTCGGGGTGACCGGCGGTCTTGCTGTGCAGCTGGCGGAAGCTCTTCAGCTCGTCCATTGGCAGGTCGTAGCCGGTCAGGTGCAGCAGCGCGTAGATCAGCATCGATCCGTGGCCGTTGCTCAGCACGAAACGGTCGCGGTCGGGCCAGTGCGGGTTGGCCGGGTTGTGTTTGAGGTGCCGGTTCCACAGCACCTCGGCAATGTCGGCCATGCCCATGGGCGCGCCAGGGTGGCCGCTCTTGGCCTGTTCGACCGCGTCGACGGCCAGCATGCGAATCGCGTTGGCCATCTGACTGGCGAGTTCGGGTTCTGGAATGCTCATGTGAGGTCAGGGATGGTGGAGAGAGTTCAAGAACAGCCGGACGCAGAGGACGCAGAGATCACGCAGAGGACGCAAAAAGAAAAACCGAAGGTCTCTTCCAGTGGGTCACGGCGCGCGCGGGGCAAGACATCTCTTGCCGTGTCTTTTGCGTCCTCTGCGAATTTCTTGCGTCCTCTGCGTTCGGTTTTTTGACTGTTTCAACCGTTGCCCAGCACCCGCTTGCGCCGCTCCTGCATGCGCCACACGAAGGGCGTGAAGATCAACTGCATCGCCAGTTCCATCTTGCCGCCCGGCACCACGATGGTGTTGGCGCGGCTCATCCACGAGTCGTGGATCATGTTCAGAAGGTACTGGAAGTCGATGCCCTTGGGGTTGGCGAAGCGGATCACCACCATGCTCTCGTCGGCGCTGGGGATGTCGCGCGCGATGAAGGGGTTGCTGGTGTCCACCACCGGCACGCGCTGGAAATTGACGTGGGTGTGCGCGAACTGCGGCACGATGACGTTCACGTAATCGGGCATGCGGCGCAGGATGGTGTCGGTGACGGCTTCCGTGGAGTAGCCGCGCGTCGACTTGTCGCGGTGGATCTTCTGGATCCATTCCAGGTTGATCACCGGCACCACGCCGATGCGCAGGTCGGCATGCTGGGCGATGTTGTGCTCGGGCGTGATCACCGCGCCGTGCAGGCCTTCATAGAACAGCATGTCGGTGTCCTCGGGCAGCGTCTCCCAGGGCGTGAAGGTGCCGGGCTCTTGCTGGTAGGGCGCGGCTTCCTCGGCGTTGTGCAGGTACTTGCGCGCCCTGCCCTGGCCGCTTTCGCCGTAGCTGCGGAACAGCGCCTCCAGCTCGCCGAACAGGTTGTTGTCGGCACCGAAGTGGCTGAAGTGCCTGTTGCCCTGGCGCTCGGCCTCGGCCTGGCGCTGCTTCATCTCCTGGCGGTCGTAGCGGTGGAAGCTGTCGCCTTCGATGATGGCGGCGGTGATGCCCTCGCGGCGGAAGATGTTCTGGAAAGTGCGCGTGACCGTGGAGGTGCCGGCGCCGGACGAGCCGGTGATGGCGATGATGGGATGGCGTTCGGACATGGTGGTGGACCGGCTGTGAAATGAGAGTCAAACAGGGCTCTAGCACCCGTCCCACGGGCGCAACCAGCTATCAATAAAGAAGCATCAAAGCGCCACTTCCTCGCGGAACAGGCTGCGCTCGCCGAACAGCGGGTGGTGCGTGTCGACGGCCTTGGCAGGTTCGGCGTGGTAGCGCTCGATGCGTTCGACCTCGTTCTTCGAGCCGAAAATCAGGCCGATGCGCTGGTGCAGCGCCGTGGGCTGCACGTTCAGCAATGGCTCGCGGCCGGTGGAGACGCGCGCCCCCGCCTGCTCCATGATGAAGCCGACCGGATTCGCCTCGTACAGCAGGCGCAGGCGTCCGGGCTTGGCCAGATCCTTGGTGTCGCGCGGGTACATGAAGATGCCGCCGCGCATCAGGATGCGGTGTGCCTCCGCCACCATGCTGGCGATCCAGCGCATGTTGAAGTCCTTGCCGCGCGGGCCGGTCTTGCCGGCCAGGCATTCGTCCACGTAGCGCTTGACCGGCGCCTCCCAGAAGCGCGCGTTGGAGGCGTTGATGGCGAACTCCTGCGTGTCCTCGGGCACCCGGATGTCGGGGTGCGTGAGCATGAACTGGCCGAGGTTCGGGTCCAGCGTGAAGCCGGCCACGCCGTTGCCCACGCTCAGCATCAGCATGGTGGTGGGGCCGTACAGCGCATAGCCCGCGGCCAGTTGCTGGCAGCCCGGTTGCAGGAAGTCGGCCTCCACCACGTCGCGGCCGGAGTCGATCACCTCCTGCGGCGCGCGCAGCACGCTGAAGATGCTGCCCACGGTGACGTTGACGTCGATGTTGCTGGAGCCATCCAGCGGGTCGAACACCAGCAGGTACTTGCCGCGCTGCAGCGTGGGCGGGATCTGGTAGGGCTCGTCCATCTCTTCGGACGCCATGCCGGCCAGCTGGCCGCCCCACTCCGTCATCTGGGTGAAGTAGTCGTTGCTGATGACGTCGAGCTTCTTCTGCTGCTCGCCCTGCACGTTGACGGCGGTGGACACCTCGGCCGCCGGGTTGCCCAGCACGCCGCCCAGTTCGCCGAAAGCGACCGAGCGCGCGATGGCCTTGCAGGCCAGCGCCACGTCGAGCAGCAGCGCGTTGAAGTCGCCGCTGGCGCCGGGAAAGCGGCGGCGCTGCTCGATCAGATATTGCGTCAGGGTGAAGCGGCGGGGCGTGACCATGAAAGAAATCCTCGGGTACTCGGGTCAGGGCTGTGGCTGGCTCTGCGCGTGCCATTCGCGCAGCTGGGCGACGCTGACGCCAGCCAGATCGGGCAGCACGCGCAATGCGCCGGTGAAGTCGTGGTGGGCGGTGAAGTCGTTCGGCGTGACGATGGTGGCCAGCTTGGCGGTGCGCGCGGCCACCAGGCCGTTGGCCGAGTCCTCGAAGGCCAGGCAGGCGGCGGCCGGCACAGCCAGGCGCGCCAGCGTCTGCTGGTAGACCATGGGGTCGGGCTTCTTGCGTGGCGCAGTGGACGCATCCTCGACCACGGTGAAGAACCGCTGCCAGTCCGGCCCGATGGCGCGCCGCAGCAGCGCGACGATGTTGACCGCCGAGGTGGTGGTGGCAATGGCCAGGCGCAGGCCCTCGGCATGCGCGGCCTCGATCAGCTTGAGCACACCAGGGCGCAGTTGCACGGCGCCGTCGCGCACCGCTTGCTCATAGGCAGCGGTCTTGAGTTCATGCAGGCGCGCGACGGTGGCCTGCACGCCGTTGCCCAGGTCGGTCACGTCGGGCCGCACCTGCCTCCAATAGTGCAGCATGCGCTCCTTGCCGCCGGAGACTTCCAGCAGCTGGGTGTAGAGCGGCACGTCCCACTGCCAGCCGATGCCTTCCTGGGCGAAGGCCTGGTTGAAGGCGGCCAGGTGGGCCAGTTCGGTGTCGGCCAGCGTGCCGTCGACGTCGAAGATCAGGGCTTGAAGGGTCATGGCTTGGCCTCTTGCGTGAACACGCGGCTGGCCAGGATGTCCTCGGCCGCGAGGGTGCTCAGGTCGTCGGCCGTGAGTTGCCGGTCGCGGTCGGCGAACAGGCGGCTGGCCTGGCGCAGGCGCGCGCGATCCAGCGCGTTGCGCACGCTGCGCGCGTTGGCGAAATGCGGCTGGGCGATGCGGCGATCCAGGTAGCGGGCAAACGCGTCCTGCGCGCCATCGCCGAAGCGGTAGTTCTGCGCGCCCAGCATCTGCTGCGCGATCTGCATCAACTCGCCCGCGCTGTAGTCGGGGAAGTCCAGATGGTGCGCGATGCGGCTGCTCATGCCGGGGTTGGACTGGAAGAAGGTGTCCATGCGGTCCTTGTAGCCGGCCAGGATCACCACCAGGTCGTCGCGCTGGTTCTCCATCACCTGCAGCAGGATCTCGATCGCCTCCTGCCCGTAGTCGCGCTCGTTCTCGGGGCGGTACAGGTAGTAGGCCTCGTCGATGAACAGCACGCCGCCCATCGCCTTCTTCAGCACTTCCTTGGTCTTGGGCGCGGTGTGGCCGATGTACTGGCCCACCAGGTCGTCGCGCGTGACGGCCACCAGATGCCCTTTGCGCACATAGCCCAGGCGGTGCAGGATGGTGGCCATGCGCATGGCCACCGTGGTCTTGCCGGTGCCGGGGTTCCCGGTGAACGACATGCGCCGCGGCGGCGCCTGCGAGGTGAGCCCCAGGTTGCCACGCAGCTTGTCGATCACCAGCAGCGCGGCGATGTCGCGGATGCGTGCCTTGACCGGCGCCAGGCCGACCAGGTCGCGGTCCAGTTCGGCCAGCACGTCCTCGACCTGCGACTGAGCCAGCACCTCGCCCACCGTGCGTGCTCGGGCGACGGCCTCGGCCACCGCCGATGGCGCCGGCACGTCGGCTGGCGCGGCCACGCCGGGGATGCGGTACAGCGGTGCGTTCATGGTCGAGTCCGTGCCGAGGTTCAAACGTGGGATCGGAACGCCCTCTCCCCTGCCCGGGGAGAGGGGGCCAGAACACTCAGTAGCGCTCGGCCTCGGGCTTGTCGGTGGCGTAGCTGTGCACCGTGTAGCGCATCGAACGGCCCTGCACCTCCTGGCGCACCAGGCCGAAGCCGGGTTCCTTCTTCGGCCGGTTGACGATGAAGCTCATGGCGATGCTTTCCACGCCGCGCGTCGAGTCGAAGGCCATCAGGCGGATGTAGTGGTCGGGGAAGGCCTTGCGGCAGTCCTTCAGCTCGCCCAGCACGCCGGCGGCGTCCTTCAGGTCAAACATGGGCATGCCGAACATCTCCCAGTAGGTGTTGCGCGGGTGCGGGTCGTCGGTGTATTCCACGCTCCAGGCGTAGCCCTTGGCCAGGCCGTATTCGATCTGCGCCGTGATCTCGGCGTCGGTCAGGTCGGGCAGGAAGCTGAACTGGCCTTGCGTGAGGCGGCCGGTGGGGTTGGTCATCATGATGGGCGCTCCTTTGGGGCTCGGAGAAAAGGGTCAGAAGTCCGTACGCAGAGGACGCAGAGGTTTCGCAGAAGGCGCAGAAGATTCAATGGAATGCAACCGTAGACACCAGCAAAGAATTTCTGTGTTTCTTCTGCGTCCTCTGCGAAACCTCTGCGTCCTCTGCGTCCGGCTGTTGGGGTTTGGGGGTCAGGCCACCGCCGGCGTCACCGCGTAGTCGCTGGTGTCGGTGCTCGCGTAGTTGAAGCTTATGTCGCCCCAGGTGTCGAGCGCGGCCTTCAGCGGGCCGCAGTGCTTGGCGGCGTCCTTCAGGATCTGCGGGCCTTCGTTCTTGATGTCCTTGCCCTCGTTGCGCGCCTTGACCATCGCCTCCAGCGCCACGCGGTTGGCCACGGCGCCGGCCTGGATGCCCTGCGGGTGGCCGATGGTGCCGCCGCCGAACTGCAGGATCACGTCGTCGCCGAACAGGCCCAGCAGCTGGTGCATCTGGCCGGCGTGGATGCCGCCGGAGGCCACGGGCATGACCTTCTTGGTGTCGGCCCAGTCCATGTCGAAGAACAGGCCGCGCGGCAGGTCGATCTTCGTATACGCGTCGCGGCAGACGTTGTAGTAGCCCTGCACGGTGAGCGGGTCGCCCTCCAGCTTGCCGACGGCGGTGCCGGTGTGCAGGTGGTCGCAGCCGGCCAGGCGCAGCCACTTGGCGATCACGCGGAAGCTCACGCCATGGTTCTTCTGGCGCGTGTAGGTGCCGTGGCCGGCGCGGTGCATGTGCATGATCATGTCGTTCTTGCGGCACCAGTTGGCCATGCTCTGGATGGCCGTCCAGCCGATTACCAGATCGACCATGACGACCACGCTGCCCAGGTCCTTGGCGAACTCGGCGCGCTCGTACATGTCTTCCATCGTCGCGGCGGTGATGTTCAGGTAGCTGCCCTTCACCTCGCCCGTGGCGGCGCTGGCTTTATTGACGCCGTCCATCACGTACAGGAAGCGGTCGCGCCAGTGCATGAAGGGCTGCGAGTTGATGTTCTCGTCGTCCTTCATGAAGTCCAGGCCGCCCTTCAGGCCTTCGTAGATCACGCGGCCGTAATTGCGGCCAGACAGACCCAGCTTGGGCTTGGTGGTGGCGCCCAGCAGCGGGCGGCCGAACTTGTCGAGGCGCTCGCGCTCGACCACCAGGCCGGTGGGCGGGCCCTTGAAGGTCTTGACGTAGGCCACGGGGATGCGCATGTCCTCCAGGCGCGCGGCCTTCAGCGGCTTGAACGAGAACACGTTGCCGATCAGGCTGGCCGTCATGTTGGCGATCGAGCCTTCTTCGAACAGGATCAGGTCGTAGGCGACCCAGGCGAAGTACTGGCCGGGGGTGCCCGGCACCGGCTCTACACGATAGGCCTTGGCGCGGTAGCTGTCGCAGGCCGTCAGGCGGTCGGTCCACACCACCGTCCAGGTGGCGGTGCTGGATTCGCCGGCCACGGCGGCGGCGGCTTCCTCGGGGTCCACGCCGTCCTGCGGCGTGATGCGGAACAGGCAGATGGTGTCCGTGTCGCTGGGCACGTAGTCGGGCATCCAGTAGCCCATCTGCTTGTACTTCAGCACGCCCGCGCTGTAGCGCTTCTTGGCGTCGGTGATCTGACCTTCGGTGGTGGCGGCGGACATCGGGGGCTCCTTGTGGATCGGTCGGTGGGACGTCGATGGCGTGAAATATAAAAACTCACTTAAGTAAGGTAAATTCACGTTTTCTTATCAATTGATTCAGCAATCACTGAATGAGGAACGCCACCTTTCGCCAGCTGCGGGTGTTCAGCGAGGTCGCCCGCCACCTCAGCTTTGCCCGCGCGGCCGAGGCGCTGCACCTCACCCCGCCCGCGGTGACGATGCAGGTCAAGGAGCTGGAAGCCCATGTCGGCCTGCCGCTGTTCGACCGCTCGGGCCGCCAGGTGGCGCTGACCACGGCGGGCGAATACATGCTGGTCTACGCGCGCCGCATGCTGGCCACGCTGAAGGACGCCGAGGACGCCGCCGCGCGGCTGAAGGGCGTGGAGCTGGGGCAACTGGTGATCGGCATGGTGAGCACGGCCAAGTACTTCCTGCCCAAGCTGCTGGCGCGCTTTCGTGAAGAGCACCCCGGGGTGGAAATCCGCCTGGCCGTGGGCAACCGCGAGCAGCTGGTGGCGCTGCTGCACGCCGGCGAGGTGGACATTGCCATCATGGGCCGCCCGCCCAAGGAGCTGGCCACGCGCGCCGAGCCCTTCGCCGCGCACCCGCACGTGTTCGTGGCGCCGCCGGGGCATGTACTGGTGCACGCGGGCACGGTGCTGCCGGGGCAGCTGGGCGATCAGCCCTTTCTGATGCGCGAAAGCGGCTCGGGCACGCGCGCCGCGCTCGAGCAGTTCCTGGAAGCGCAGCACGTGACGGTGAACACCGCCATGGAAATGTCCAGCAACGAAACCATCAAGCAGGCGGTGATGGCCGGCATGGGCCTGTCGTTCCTGTCGCTGCACACCATCGGTCTGGAACAGCGCCACGGCCTGATCGCGGTGCTGGACGTGCGGGGCGCGCCGGTGGTGCGGGCCTGGAACTGCGTGCACACGCTGTCCAAGCTTCTGTCGCCGGCGGCCGAGGCGTTCCGCTACTTCATGCTCGAACGGGGAGAACGATTCCTGGCGGCGGAATTCAGCCCCGTGCCCGAGAACGGGGCGCCCTGACCCGCGCCGCCGCGGCGCACAGGGGCGGCTACCCGGCCCCGGCGTCGGCCGCGCGCTTCCAGGCCCGCGCGGCAGCGGCTTCGTCGCCCCGCTGTTCGGCCAGCTGCGCCAGCGCGCGCCAGGCGTGGCGACGCAGGCCGTCGTCCTGCAGCGAGCGCGCCGCCTGCGCCAGCAGCATCTGCGCCCGGCCCCACAGGCCGCGGTGCAGGCAGGCCATGCCGGCCAGGTACTGCAGGGTCGGATCGCGCGGGTTGGCCTGCGCGGCGGATTCGATGCGGGCCAGCCACTCCTGGTCGGACGCCTCGCCGGTGGCGAGCATGCCCGCCTCCAGCACGCGTGCCAGCCGCACACGCTGGGCGCTGGAGAAGGATTCGGGCAGCGCCAGCATCTCGTCCCACACCGGGTGCAGCCACTGGCGCGCCACCGCATGGTCGCCCCCCAGGGCCAGCAGGCGCTGGGCGGCGCGCAGGGCCAACTCGGGCGTGCGGCGCTCGGCGGGGTCGAGCGTGTCCCACACCGCCTGCAACTGGCCCGGATCGTGCGCCTGACCGATCAGCTCGGCCGACAGGCTGCGCACCAGGCTGCGCGCGGCCTCGGGCGAGAAGGCGCGGTGCTTGGCCAGCAGGCGCGCGGTGTCCATGGCGTCGGCGATGCGGCCGTGCTGGCGCGCCGCCTTGAGCTTGATGCGCAGCGCGGCGGTGCGGCGCTGGGCGCCGGTGGGCAGCTCTTCCAGCCGGGCCAGGGCGCCGGCCGGGTCGCGGTCGTTGAGCGACCAGCGGGCAGCGCGCAGCAGCACGCCTTCGCGCAGTTCTGCGGCGGTGCCCGGGCGGGCGGCGGTCTTCAGCGCCTGGTCCAGGTGCGTGTCGCGCGTGGCATGGTCCTGCAGGGCATGGGCGCTTTCGGCCGCCGTCACGTGCGCCAGGGTGCGCAGGGCCGTGGCGTGCGGCGGCGCATCGCCCGCCTCCACCAGCGCCTGCTCGCGCGCCAGCGCACCCTCGGCCGCCTTGCGCGCGCGCAGAAAGCGCCCGGCGGCATATTGCGTCATGGCGTCCAGCAGCGCGGTGTGCGTGGCGCGTTCGCGCTGCTGGGCGCGCCAGCGGCGGGCCTGGCGCGGCAGCTCCAGCGCTGCGGTCAGCGCACGCAGCGCCAGGTGCAGCAGCACGAACAGGCCGACCAGCAGCAGCAGCACCAGGTTGACCGACAGGTCCACCCGGTGCGGCGGCCAGAAGATGGTGACGGTGCCGTCGTTGTCGCCCGTGAACAACGCCAGCGCCACCGCTGCCGCGAACAGACCCATGAGCCACAGGGCGGCGCGCATCGCTTCAGCGCTCGCCGGCGGTGGCGTTGGTGGCGGCCACGGCGTTGCCCAGGGCCACCAGGGTGTCGTCCACGCGCGGCAGGTCGGCCGATTTGGTGCTGGCCTGGATCTGCTGCAGCAGCGTGGCGGCGCCCTGGGTGCGGCGCGAGGCCGGGTCGAACCAGGTGCCGAGCGAGGCGGACGCCGCCGCCAGGTCGCTGCGTGCCGCCTCGTACTGCCGCGCCAGGATGGCCAGGCGCGCGCCTTGCAGGCGCAGCTTGAGGTTCTCGCGCACGAAGAACACCTGCTCGGGCGCCATCATGCTGGCCTCGGGCCGCTCGACGCGGCTCACGCGCAGCAGGCCCTGGGCCTCGGTCTGCACGTTGTGCCACAGGCGGGCCCACCAGCTTTCGGGGGCCGGCGCCGGCGCGCCGCGCAGGCCGCCGTTGCCCATGCTGGCGCGGCCCACGTCGTTGGCGGCGGGCAGGTCGTCAACCTGGCGCAGCAGCTGGTCGATGCGCGACAGCAGGCCGGCGGTGTCGGGGATGCTGGCGGCCTTCACGCGCTCCAGGTCGCGCGCGACGGTGCGCACCACCGGCGCCAGCCGCGGATCGCTGCTGCGCGCCAGGCGCCGCTCGGCGGTGCGCAGCGCGGCCAGCAGGGGCTCGACGCTGCCGGTCAGCTGCGCCTGGTCCTGCGCCACGCGCACGGCGGCTTCCAGCTCCACCGCCAGGTTCTCGTCGCGCGCACGCGCCACGCTTTGCACCAGGGTGTCGAGCTGCGCGCGGTAGGCCACCATGTCGGCCACCTTGGTTTCCAGCGCGGCCACCTTGCCGGTCATCTCGCGCGTGGATTCCTCGGCCTGGCGCGCCAGCGTGCGCGCCTCGACCGACTGGTTGCCCGTTTCGGCACTCTGGCGTGCCAGCTGCTCCTGCATGCCGGCCACCTTCTGCCACAGCAGCACGCTCACCGTGAGGCCCACCGCCGCCAGCAGCCAGGCGGCCACCAGGCCGGGCTGCACGCCGCGCACGCGCACCACGCGCGCCGCCGGTTGGGGACGCGGCGGCGGTGCCGGCGGTACGGAGGGGGGTGGCGCCGTGTCGGGTGGCGGCCATGCCGACGGCGCGGCGGGCACGGGCGGCAAGGCAGGGGGCGACTCGGCGGTCATGCCAGCGATTCTATCGACGCGGCCACCGCCTCCAGCGTGGGCCGGGTGTCGTGCACGGCGCCAAAACCGGCCGCCCGCGCGGCATCGCCGATGCGCGGGTGCGTGACCAGCGCGCGCGCGGCCGACCAGTCGGTGCCGGGCAGGCACTGGCACAGGTTGGTGATGGCCTCGGAACTGCTGAACAGCCACAGCGCGCCGTCGGCCGCCGCCGCGCGGGCGCGCGCCTGCTGCGCGGCACTCAGCTGGGGCGGCAGGCGGCGGTAGGCGGCCACCTGGTCGACCTGCGCCCCGGCCCCCACCAGCTGCGCCACCAGCCAGTCGCGCCCGGCCGCCACGCCGTCGGCGCCGCCACCGCGCACGATGAGCACGCGCGTGCCGGCCCGGGCCTGCGGCGCCACGCGCGCCCACAGCGATTCGGAGTCGAACTGCGGCGCATCATGGGCCGGCGCATCAATGCGCGCGGCCGGCCAGCCGGCGCGCAGCAGCGCGGCGGTGGTGCCGGGGCCGGGCGACCATGCTCTTGTATCAATAGCTGCCAGCGCTTGCTGGACGGTCTCCAGAGCCTGATTTGGCTGCAAGAACCCATCCACCGCATTGCCGCTGACGAACATGGCCGCGTGGTAGTCGCCCAGGCGCGTGCGCGCGTCGGCCAGGGCGCCGCTCATGGGCTCGGGCACGATGTCGATGAGGGCGAAGGCTTCGGCGCCGATGCCGCGCCCGGCCAGCTGCTGCACCCAGCGCTCGGCCTCGCGCGCGGGGCGGGTTACCAGCACGGGCGGTGGCATGGCGCTCAATGCGCGCCGCCGGCGCGCAGCTCGGCCGCCACGCGCTCGCCCAGGGCTGCGGCGGCGGCCAGATCGGCCACCGGGGCGCGGCCTTCGGCCGTCACCAGACGCGGCGCGCCTTCCGGGTCGCCCCAGGCGGCGCGCAGGTGCACCGCCCCGTCGGCCAGCGTGGCGTGCGCGGCCAGCGGCATCGAGCAGCTGCCGCCCATGGCGCGGCTGACGGCGCGCTCGGCGGCCACGGCCAGCCAGGTGGTCTGGTCGGCCAGCGGGGCCAGCGCGCCCGCCAGGTCGGCGCGGCCGGCGCGGATCTCGATGCCCAGCGCGCCCTGCCCCGCCGCCGGCAGCATCTCGTCGGTGCTGAAGATGTGGCGGATGCGGTCGCCCAGGCCCAGGCGCTTGAGGCCCGCCGCCGCCAGCACGATGCCGGCGTACTGGCCCTCGTCCAGCTTGCGCAGGCGCGTGTCGAGGTTGCCGCGCAGCGGCTCGATGCGCACGTCCAGGCGCTGCATCTTCGATAGCGCCGCGCGCAGCAGCACGGTGCGCCGCAGGCTGGATGTACCGATCACGGCGCCTGGCGGCAAGTCGGCCAGCGTGGCGCAGCCGGCCGACACCCAGGCATCGCGCGGGTCTTCGCGCGCCATCACGCAGGCCAGCTCGAAGCCGGCGGGCAGCTCCATCGGCACGTCCTTCAGCGAATGCACGGCGATGTCGGCGCGGCCTTCTTCCAGCGCGGTTTCCAGCTCCTTCACGAACAGGCCCTTGCCGCCGACCTTGCTGAGCGTGCGGTCCAGGATCTGGTCGCCGC
>RRZU013490889.1_pt1 | contig 11595 bp, 9 predicted proteins | sample 2165561 | NCBI WGS metagenome assembly RRZU01 (sample SAMN10456909, study PRJNA506462) | wastewater metagenome | isolation source: wastewater sludge | place: USA: Moscow, Idaho | reverse complement strand
CCGCACCATTCTCAGTGACAACTAGAGTGTGTTCCCATTGTGCCGTGCGGGAGCGATCCTTTGTCACCACTGTCCATCCATCGTCCCACTGCTCCCACGCGATGTCGCCGAGGGTCAACATGGGTTCGATGGTGAAGACCATGCCGGGCTCAATGAGAGTGCCGTAGCCCGGGGCGGTGTCGTAGTGAGGGATGATCAGTCCCGAGTGGAAGGCCTCCCCAACGCCGTGACCGGTGAAGTCTTCCACCACGCCGTACTGGAAGCGCTTCGCATAGGATTCGATGACGCGCCCGATCACGTTGATCTGGCGGCCCGGCTTGACGGCCTTGATGGCCCGCATCATGGCGTTCCTGGTGCGCTCGATGAGCAGGAGGGACTCCTCGTCCGCATCGCCAACGGTGAACATGGCGTTCGTGTCCCCGTGCACGCCGTGGATGAATGCGGTGACGTCCAGATTGATGATGTCGCCATCCTCAAGAACCGTGGAATCCGGGATGCCGTGGCAGATGACCTCGTTGATGGAGGTACAAATCGACTTGGGGAATCCCATGTAGTCCAGGCACGAGGGATAGGCGCCGTGATCGCACATGTACTCGTGGGCGATGCGATCCAGCTCATCCGTGGTCACGCCCGGTACCACGGCCTTTCCGGCCTCATACATGGCGTCAGCGGCGATGCGCCCGGCGATGCGAATCCTCTCAATGGTCCCCGCGTCCTTCACGTCCGAGGCGGTGACCACCTCGGGGCCGTCGTGGAACAGGTATTCCGGCCTCCCAATGGAGGAGGGCACCTGCCGCTTGGGGGAGAGTTTTCCGGGAATGAGGGTGCCAAGGGGCGCGCGATCTGCCAACATGAACTCAAGTCTAGTTCTCGCCGCCGGGGCCCGGCATCGCGGAAGCTGTGGAAGGGGTCATGATGAAGCGTGAATACTATCTCAACACTCGCACGGGGGACGTGGAGGAGGGAAAGCGTTCGAGCTGGCAGGACCGCATGGGCCCGTATCCCACCCGCGAGGCGGCCCTGCACGCCTACGGGATCGCGCGCGAACGCAACCTCGCCTCCGATGAGGCCGAGAAGCGATGGCGTGAGGCGTGGAATGGCGACGACGAACCGGACGGCGGCGTGGATGACGGACCCGGCCAGCTTCCGGCCCAGACGTCCCCGACCACGTGATGACCGCCCGGGAGCAGCCTCGAATTCGTTGACGCCCGCGGAATCGTCAGAAGGAGTGCGAGGCCTCCGGGAACTCCCGTCCCTTGACGGCGCCGCAGTAGTCCGTGGCGGCCTGGCGCAACGCCTCTCCCACCCGGCCGAACTGCTTGGAGAAGGAGGGGGACCAGCTTGTCATCCCGGCCATGTCCGTCCACACCAGTACCTGCCCGTCGCAGCGGTCTCCCGCCCCGATTCCGATGGTGGGAATCGTCAGGATCTTGGTGATCTTTGCCGCGACGCGGGCTGGGACCATCTCGAGGACGACCGCGGATGCCCCGGCTTCCTGCACGGCGACGGCGTCGTCGATCAGCTGGCTCTCGGAGTCGTCCGTGCGCCCCTGCACCCGTGGCCCACCCAGGCGATGCTCGGACTGCGGCGTGAATCCGATGTGGCCCACTACCGGGATTCCCGCGTTGGTGATGCGTGCGATGGTATCGGCCTGGCGCTCTCCGCCCTCCAGCTTGACGGCTTGGGCACCGGCCTTCATGAGGCGCACGGAGGAGCGCACCCCTTGGGCGGGTGATTCCTCGTAGGTTCCGAACGGCAGATCGGCCACCACGAATGCCCGCTGGGTCGCCCGGGCCACGGCGCCGGTGGCGATGACCATCTCCTCGAGCGATACCGGGATGGTCGAGCCGTAGCCCAGCAGAGTGTTGCCGTAGGAATCTCCCACCAACAGCGTGTCCACGCCGGCGGAGTCGAAAATGTGGGCAGTGACGGCGTCGTAGCAGGTCAACATGGTGATGGGCTCGCGTCGTTCCTTCATCTCGGCGAGGTGATGAACTCTCACTCGGCGAGGTGTGGGCGAATTCGAGGTGGTCATGCTTCTCCTTTGCTGGGACGGTGCCATCATCTTAGTCTCCGGCCGCCCACACCGGGCCTCGTCGCGCGAGATGTCCCCGTGGGTTCAGCGGGGGCAGGGCTTGCGTGCAACGAAGCATGGACTCCCCGTCCTCTTGTTCCCCGTCCTCTTGTCCGGGCCATGCGGTTCGGTGGCCAGCCACGGCCAGCTACTATTGTCCTCAGCACCACCATGAGGAGGCGACATGGCACACATCATTGCGTACTTCGATGTCACCGATGCCGAGTTCTGGACGGGCATTCTGCTGATCGCCGTCGCCACTTTCATCCTGCTGCTCGCGATTCGGCCCGAGCGTGAATACTCGAACCTGCCACGCGGAGAGTTTCCCGTGGGAGACGAACCGCATCCCACGCGGCAGGTTTCGGGCGGAGAACCGCCACTGCGCAGCGCGCCGCCCCAGATGCGCCCGGCCGAGGCCGCCTTCGTCGTGCGGGAGGCAGGCCAGCGGGACATCACGTTGTGCTACCTGCTGGATCTGGCCACGCGGGGCTTCATCGAGCTGGTCGAATACCGATACCTCAGCAAGGGGATGTCAGTCGTCGTCATCGTCTTCCTGAGGGGTCCGGATGAGACCTGCAGTCCCGAGGAACGATTGTTTCTGGATCATCTGGCGGCGCCGGGCAGCATGGAGAATCTGCCCTACGCGCGATCGCATCCTTTCGACACGCGCCGCTTCCGGGGCGTGCTGGAGGGGATCGGTGTTCCACCGGTTGGCACCCCGTCCGCCCGCATATCGGGATTGCGCCAGTCGATCAGCGACAGGTTCTCCGGGGCGGTGGCCCACCGCGTCCACGAGGACTACCGGTGGTTCCGATCGGCGCGCGAACGCCTGAGTTCGGCGGGAGCGCTGGAGTTCATCGGGGGCCTCGGCGGTTCGCTGGTGACGCTGTTCCTGATGCTCACCAGTTCTTTGCGCTCCTTCTGGCTGATCATATGCGTGCTCGTACTGTTGCTGGGGCTCGCAACGATCTGGGGTGCCGCGATACGGACCACCAATGGAACGGTCGCCTGCGATCAGGGCAGGGGTTTCAGGCGCTTTCTGGTGTCCCCTCCTCCGGGCACCGATCTGGCCGAACTGGCCCAGTATGCGGCGTGGGCCGTGGCACTCGACTGCGTCCACGAGTGGGGGCAGTCCATGGAGCGACTCAGCGTTGTGGACGCCAGATCCGTGAGCGAGCTGGTGCCGAACATCATCCGCACCTCCGGTCCCCTGGATGATTGGCATGACGTGGTGGACGTTATTGCACTGATGAGCGCCCGGCTGCATTCCTCCCCGGAATCGGCGGACACCAAACCCGGTCAGTTCACGGACTACGTGAGTTGGCAGGACATCGCGGCGAGTGAGGAACGGTAGACGCGAACTCGATGCTGCAGGAACCCGGTGGTGCGCAGTGGCACAATGGACATAGTTCTACCTAAGGAGTGCCATGGACCGCCAGCAGGAATATGTGCTTCGCACCATTGAGGAACAGGGTGTGCGTTTCGTGCGCCTCTGGTTCACGGACGTGGTGGGGAAGCTGAAATCGGTTGCCATCGCCCCCGCCGAGCTCGAAGAGGCCTTCGCGGACGGCATCGGTTTTGACGGCTCGGCCATTCAGGGCCTGACGCGAGTCTACGAATCGGACATGCTTGCCCGGCCGGACGCCGCCACCTTCCAGTTGCTTCCGTGGCGGGGCACTGATCATCCCGTGGCCCGCATGTTCTGCGACATCACCACGCGCGACGACGAACCCGCACGCACTGATCCACGCAACATTCTCAAGCGCGCGCTCGACAAGGCCGCGGAGATGGGCTTCACCTGCTACGTCCATCCGGAGGTCGAGTTCTTCCTCTTCCAGCAGGAGACCGACCCTGAGACTGTTCCGGTCCCCATCGACTCCGCCTCCTACTTCGACCACGTGACGCGTTCAACGGCCCACGACTTCCGCCGCGAGGCCATTCTCAATCTGGAGGAGATGGGGATCTCCGTGGAGTTCTCCCACCACGAGGCGGGCCCCGGCCAGAACGAGATCGATCTGCATTTCTCCGACGCCTTGTCCATGGCGGACAACCTCATGACGTTCAAGGCAGTGATCGAGGAGGTTGCCATCAGACAGGGTGTGCAGGCCTCCTTCATGCCCAAGCCGCTCATCGATGCCCCCGGTTCGGGCATGCACACCCACATGTCCCTCTTCGAGGGCGAACGCAATGCCTTCTCCGATCCGGTGGGCGAATACGGGCTGTCCACGACAGGCCGCCAGTTCATGGCCGGTCTACTGCGCCACGCAGGCGAGATCACGGCCGTGACGAACCAGCACGTCAACTCCTACAAGCGTCTGTGGGGCAAAGGAGAGGCCCCCTCCTACGTGTGCTGGGGCCCCAACAATCGCTCGGCGCTCGTGCGCTTGCCGCGCTACCGCCACGATCGGCCGCAGGCGGCGCGGATGGAGTATCGCGCCATCGATTCGGCGGTCAACCCCTATCTGGCCTTCGCGGTGATGATCCGAGCGGGTCTGGCGGGAATCGAGGGCAACTACGAGCTGCCGGAGCAGGCGGACACGGATGTGTTTCTCCTCAGTGACCTCGAACGGCGGATCCTCGGGATCCAATCCCTTCCGTCCTCCCTCAGCCACGCCCTGGAACTCATGGAGGGTTCCGAGCTGGTGGCCGAGACTCTTGGAGAGGACTGCTTCGACTACTTCCTGCGCGACAAGCGCCACGAATGGGAGCAGTACAGCCACCAGATCACGCCTGCGGAGCGGCGCCGATTCCTGGCCACCTACTGATCGCGGCGGCGATCAACCAGAGCACGTGAAGCGATACGGACGTCCGGCAAGGAGAAAAGAATGCGCGAGCAGAGTCTGACAAGCCAACTTCGCAAGGCGGGCTTCGCGGATCCCGCTCGCGCCGAGCAGCTGGTCGATGCCCCCGCGCTCGCGGCACTTCGCTCATATCGCTACCTCGCAGATTTCCACGACGTCGCGGACCCGGATCAGTGCCTGCTGGCGCTCATCCGGCTCTGCGAGGCGTGCGAGGCTGCTCGTCTCGGCGCGGTGCTGCATGGCCTGATCGAGCAACCGGCCTCCCGTGCACGCCTGTTGGCCCTGCTCGGGATGTCGAGTTCACTGGGAGATTTCCTCATTTCGCACCCGACGTGCCTGGAGGCCGTCGTCCGCCCTTCCTCGGGCGCCTCACGATGCGGAATCCCCATCACCACGCTGGCCCACGAACGCGAGGTGGCCCTGCGTGCGGTGGGAGCGGATCCCAACGATCTCTTTCCCGTCGCCCGGATCGAGGACGGCGTCAATCGACTGCGCATCCATTACCTCACGCGCATCGGTGCACTCGCGGCGTCGGACTTGACGGCCCCCGACCCCTTGGCGGCAATGCCCGAGGTGGCCTCGCAGATCGCCGACATTGTGGGCGGAGCCCTGGAGGCTGCCCTCGCGACGGCCCGCGCCGAGACGGAGGACGCGGACAAGGTGGGTCTGGCCATCATCGCGATGGGAAAGACGGGCGCGCGCGAACTCAACTACATTTCCGACGTCGACGTCGTCTACGTGGCGCGGGCTCTCGACGATTCTCTGGACGAGGACGGCGTCATCCGCATCGCCAGCCGTTTGGCGACCTGCGCGGGCAGGGCCGTTTCGGCCTCCGCAGGAGAACCCGCACTGTGGATGCTGGATGCGAACTTGCGCCCCGAGGGCAAGGATGGCCCGCTCGTGCGCACCCTCGATTCGCATGTCGCATACTATCGCCGCTGGGCCAAGGGATGGGAGTTTCAGGCGCTCCTCAAGGCGCGGCCCATCGCCGGCGACATGGAGTTGGGCGAGCGCTACATCGAGGAGCTCTCGCCACACGTATGGGTGGCGGCGAGCCGGAGCAACTTCGTCGAGGATTCCCGCGCGATGCGGCGCCGAGTCGAGGAGCACGTGCCCGCACGCGAGCAGGAGCGCCAGCTCAAGCTCGGAAAGGGCGGGCTGAGAGACGTCGAGTTCACGGTGCAGCTGCTCCAATTGGTGCACGGGCGTACGGACGAGTCGCTGCGCAAGAGCTCCACGCTCGGTGCCATTGCTGCGCTGCGTGACGGCGGATACGTTGCGCGCAAGGACGCGGAGCTGTTGGACAGGGACTATCGGCTGCTGCGCACCCTGGAGCACCGGATCCAATTGCAGCGATTGCGGCGCTCCCATCTGGTGCCGAGCGGGCAGGCCGAGTTGCGCCGAGTGGCTCGCGGCATGAAGTGTGCGGGCATCACATCGGCAGCGGATCTGGAGCATCTCTGGCAGGGGACGCGCCGCGAGGTGAGGCAACTGCATCAGGCCATCTACTATCGGCCACTGCTGCCGGAGGCGGCCAAGCTCTCTCCGGACGACGTTTCCCTGAACTCGGACGCCGCGAAGGAACGCCTCGCCTCGATGGGCTATCGTGACCCGGCCGGCGCACTCAACCACATCACGGCTCTGACCGCGGGGGTCTCGCGCACCGCCGCCATTCAACGCCAGCTCCTGCCGGTGATGCTGGGATGGTTCGCCCAGGGGCCCGAGCCGGACTCGGGGCTGCTCGCATTCCGGGTCCTCTCGGAAAGGATGGGGCGCACCTCGTGGTACATGCGGACCTTGCGCGACGGCGGCGCGGCCGCGGAGCGCCTGTGCCTCATCCTGTCCTCCTCGCGGTACTTGGCCGACCAGATTCCCGGTCTCGCCGAGTCCGTGAGTTGGCTGGTGGACAAGGAGGAACTGGAACCGCGCACCCGCGAGGAGCTGGACACCGAACTCGAATCGATGCTGACCCGCCGCGGCGAGCCCTCACAGATCGCCGGAGCCGGGCGCTATCTGCGGCGCCGGGAACTGATGCGCACCGCGATGGGTCAGGTGTTGCGCGTTGTTGACCCGGTGGCGTCACGGGCCGCCGTCTCCCACGCCGCCGAGATCGCCATCGATGCCGGACTGCGCGGCGCCGTCATCGCCGCCTGCAAGAAGCTGGGCGTCTCGGAGCCCCTGTCTCGGTACGCGGTGTTCGCGCTCGGCCGGATGGGAGGCAAGGAGATGGGCTACGCCTCCGATGCGGACATCCTCTTCGTCCATGATCCCTTTCCCGGCGTGGATGAAGTGGCCGCCCAGCGGCTGGCGAACGAGGTGGCTTCCCAACTTGCACGTCTCCTCAAGGAGACCAGCCCGGAGCCACCGATGCCGGTCGATTATGATTTGCGGCCGGAGGGCCGCAACGGGCCATTGGCTCGCAGCATCGCCTCATTCGCCGAATACTACGAGCGCTGGGCCGAGGTGTGGGAGTACCAGTCTCTGCTGCGGGCCCGGCCGATCACGGGAGATTCCGATCTGGCGCGGCAGTTTGTGGATCTCATCGCTGCCTACAGGTATCCGCAGGACGGCCTGCCCGAGCCCGCGCTCCGGGAGATTCGCCGGATCAAGGCGCGAGTCGAGATCGAGCGAATGCCCCGTGGTGTGCGGCCACAGCACCATCTCAAGCTCGGCCGCGGGGGGCTCGCCGATGTGGAGTGGACCGCGCAACTGCTTCAGCTCAAGTACGCGGGCAGGTACCCCGCGCTCCGCACCACGGCAACGTTGCCCGCGTTGCGGGCTGCTCGGGAGGCCGGGCTGCTGGATCACGAGGATGCGGAGCGGCTGTGCACGGCATGGGGCCTGGCCTCCCTGCTGCGCGATCTCAACTTCCTGGGCACCGGCAGGGCCCAGGCATCGAGGATTGATGTTCTGCCCCATGAGCTGGGAGAATTGGCAGTTGTGGCCTCGCTCATGGGGAAGGACATTTCAGATCGGCACGATGTCGTGGAAGAGTATCTGCGTGCCGCGAGGCGTTCGCGCACCATTGTGGAGCGGGTCTTCTATGCCCACCCTGACTCCCCGTAGCGCCACGGCGGCCGAACTCAACGTCAACCACCAGGAGATTCATGCGTATTCAACTCATTCGCCACGGGCAGACGCCCATGAACGTCGCCCAGGTCATCGACACCGCGGCCCCGGGAGCGCCGTTGACGGAACTCGGGCACGAGCAGGCCGCACGCCTGCCTGATCGTCTTGGAGCGATTCCACTCGAGTCGATCTATGTCTCAAACCTCATCCGCACCCAACAGACCGCAGCCCCGCTCGCAGTGAGTCGGGGAATGGATCCCGTGATCCGGGAGGGGATCCGCGAGATTCAGGCGGGAACCTTGGAGATGGGGGACACCAAGGAAGATTACGACGCCTACTTCCGCACGATCGTTTCGTGGTTCGACGGCGACCTGACCAAGCGCATGGGAGGACTTGAGAGTGGTCATGAAGTACTGGGGCGCTTTGACGACGTCGTCCGTGAGATCGAGGAGACCGGGGCCAGCGACGTCGCGCTGGTCTCCCACGGCGGCGTGATCGTGCTGTGGGCGGGCATGCGAGCCGCGGGACTGAGCGCGGACAAGGTCATCGGCCATCATCCGGAGAACACCGGCATCTGTGTTGTGGAGGGAAGCCTCACGAGCGGATTCCGTGCGGTGTCCTGGATGGGCGACGAGATCTGAACAGAGATCGAAGCGGTTGGGCTGGCGACGACGAATCGCCAGCCGCGACAGAACGCGGGTGCGTACAACAATGCGGCGGGATCGCACGGCAAAGGTGCCGGTGATCCCGCCGCTCGCGGCCGGCGTGATCTTCTAGAGCACCTTGGCCAGGAAGTCGCGGGTGCGTTCGCTGCGCGGATTGTCGAAGACTTCGGACGGTTTGCCCTGCTCGACGATCTGACCCTCGTCCATGAAGACGACGTGATCGGCCACCTCGCGGGCGAAACCCATCTCGTGAGTCACCACCATCATCGTTATGCCGGACTTGGCGAGGTCCTGCATCACGGCAAGAACCTCGCCCACCAGCTCGGGATCGAGGGCCGAGGTCGGTTCGTCGAAGAGCATCAGATCGGGGTCCATGGCCAGCGCGCGGGCGATGGCAACGCGCTGTTGCTGGCCTCCCGAGAGCTGGGCCGGATAGTGCTCGACCCTGTCGCCCAAACCCACTCTGGTGAGCAGGTTCGAGGCCTTGGCGAAGGCCTCCTCCTTGGAGATCCCCTTGACCTGAATCGGGGCCTCCGCAACATTCTGCAGCGCCGTCATGTGCGGGAACAGATTGAAGCGCTGGAACACCATGCCGATATTGGTGCGGCTGGCCGCCAGCTCCTTCGAGGTGAGATCGTGCAGCTGGCCTGCGGTGTCCCTGCGATAACCCATGAGCCTGCCGTCAACGGTGATCGAGCCGGCCTGAATCTCTTCGAGCACGTTGACACACCGCAGCAGAGTGGACTTGCCGGATCCGGAGGGTCCAAGAATCGCGCATACCTCGCCCAGTTCGACGTCCAACGAGACGCCCTGCAGCACGTGCAGGTCCCCGAAGAACTTGTGGACGTTCTCAATTTCTACCATTGCCATGGGCGTTCCTTAGGGGGTCCATTCCGCGCTGTTGACATCGGGCGTGGTGCCGGCGTTGTTGATCGCACCCTGACGCGAGGCGCGCTGCCTCGCTCTGGCCCGGCGTGAGAGCCGCCTCTGCTTCTCGTTTCCCTTGCCGTAGTAGCGTTCCAGATGGGACTGGCCGTACATGAGAATCGACGTGATCACCAGGTACCACATGGCGGCAACCACGAGGTAGGGAATCTGCAACAGCGAGGAGCTGCCCAGATCGTTGGTGACTCGCGTGAGCTCGAGTGTGAAGGGAACCGCTGTGACCAGAGAGGTGGTCTTGAGCATGGAGATCGTCTCGTTGCCAGTGGGTGGCACGATCACGCGCATTGCCTGGGGAATGATGATCCGGCTGAGTATCTTGCGCGGGCTCATGCCGAGAGCGCGGGCGGCCTCCTCCTGACCGGAATCGACGGCGTTCAGTCCGCTTCGCACAATCTCGGAGAGGTAGGCGGCCTCGTTGAGGCCCAGACCCAGAATGGCCGCGACGCCGGCAGTGAAGACGTCGTACGTCTTGAAGTCGAAGAACTCCGGCCCGAAGGGTACTCCGAGCGACAGGCGTGGGTACAGCACGCCGATGAGTCCCCAGAAGATGAGCTGCGTGTAGATCGGGGTGCCCCGGAAGAACCAGATGTAGGCCATCGAGACCCAGCGCAGCACCGGATTTTCCGAGCGCCGCATGATCGCCAGAGCGATGGCCAGCGAGATGCCGATGATCATCGCGGCGACCGTGAGCATCAGGGTCCACCCGATTGCCTCGAAGATCTGGCGCTTGAACAGCGTGTTGAAGACGATGTCCCAGTGGAAGTTGGCGTTCGTGATGAGCCCGTTGAGCATCATCGCCGCAAGGAGCACGACGACGCCCGCGGATACCCACCGGTCCCAATGGCGCACCGGAGTGGCGCGGATGAGGTTGATGCTCTCCGCGCCACTCCGGTCAGTCGCAGGACCAGAGTCTGCGTGGTGAGCCATCTACTTCACCGGGTTCACGAGTGCTTCAGTGGCAACGTTGTCCTCGATGCCCCATGCGCCGAAGATGTCGGTGAGGTAGCCCTCGTCCATGAGGTATTGCAGTGCGGCAACGGTTGCCTCGGTGAATTCCTCGTCCTCGGTGGAGACGACGATGCCGATCGGAACAACGCCGGTGGGCTCGCCGATGGTCTCGAGTTGGCCGGAGGTCTGCGCGACCGCGTAGTCAGCAACGGAGGAATCGGCATACATGGCGTCGAGCTTGCTGCCCACGACCGCCGTCGTCACAGCGGACTGTTCGTTGTAGCGCTGGATGTCCGGGGCCTTGTCGCAGCTGGAGAAGTCCATGGCGGCCAGTTCGTCGTCCTGCACCGTGCCGATCTGGACGCCAACCGCGGTACCGCAGATGTCCGAGGGGTCGAAGCCACTCGGGTTGTCTGTCTGCACGGCCCACGAGGAACCGGTCGCGAAGTAGGGGATCATATTGAAGTTCTGCTGGCGTTCGGCGGTGACCGAGATGTTCGCGATGCCCATGTCGAACTTGCCCGGAATTCCCGGCATGATGGCCGCGAATTCGGCCTGCTGGATGTCGGCATCCAGTCCCATGACGGCGGCGAGTGCCTTCATCAGGTCGATGTCATATCCGATGGGAGTCTTGCCGTCCGTGTCGTAGAACTCGGCGGGTGCATAGTAGATGTTGGTTCCGATGGTGAGCTTGCCGTCTGCGGACACCGAATCGGGCACCATGGCGGCGATTTCATCGACCTTCTCGATTCCCGAGGTGTCGAAGCCCGTGATCTTGGTGCCGTCCTCGGTGGAATCGGAGTCGGAATCGCCACCGCAGGCGGAAAGGGTGAGTGCTAGTGCCGCGCCGATGGCGGCAATGGTGGAAAGGCGACGCATGGGTTCTCCTGACGTAGTCGGCGCGTGCCGATTGGTGGTGCTGACAACAACCTTACGGGTAAATGCATAACTATGCATAATGTTGCATAGTTCTTGTTTGTGAACTTGACGACGGCGGTGCCTTGCTCGCGTGCATATGAACTCCCGGGTCTGCTCCGAGGTGAACGAAGCCGTGGGTCGGAGAATCATCTCCGACCCACGGCTCACGGGATTG
>RRZU012857701.1_pt1 | contig 11595 bp, 10 predicted proteins | sample 2165561 | NCBI WGS metagenome assembly RRZU01 (sample SAMN10456909, study PRJNA506462) | wastewater metagenome | isolation source: wastewater sludge | place: USA: Moscow, Idaho | reverse complement strand
TCAGTGATCTGCTTGGCGGCCTCCCGCTGATCAACCCCAATCATCGTGGGAACGTCATGCCCCATCGCATTCATGGTGTGATGGCTCTTGTGGCAATGAAAAGCCCAGTCCCCCGGTTCGCTCGCGATGAACTCGATCTGACGCATCTGTCCGACCGCAACATCCGTGGTCACTTCCGGCCACCGCGCCCCCCTGGGCGTCGGCCCCCCATCTGTGCCGGTGACGGTGAATTCATGGCCGTGCAGGTGCATCGGATGATTCGTCATCGTCAGGTTGCCAAAGCGAATCCGCACCCGGTCGCTCTGGCGCACATTAAGAGAGTCGATACTGGGAAAGACCCGGCTGTTGAAGGTCCAGAGATTGAAATCGAGCATCGTGTTGACTTTGGGCGTATAGCTGCCGGGTTCGATGTCGTAGGCGTTCAGGAGGAAACAGAAATCCCGGTCCACCGGGTCGATGAGCGGATGCGGCGCCTTCGGGTGGGTAACCCAGAAGCCCATCATGCCCATGGCCATCTGCGCCATCTCGTCGGCATGGGGGTGATACATGAAAGTTCCCGGCCTACGTGCCATGAACTCATAGACAAAGGTTTTGCCCGACGGGATCTGAGGCTGGGTGAGACCACCGACGCCATCCATCCCGTTAGGCAGGCGCTGCCCATGCCAATGGATGGTGGTGTGCTCGGGCAGGCGATTGGTAACGAAGATGCGCACCCGGTCGCCTTCGACGACCTCGATCGTAGGGCCCGGGCTTTGTCCGTTGTAGCCCCACAGGTGAGCATTCATGCCTGGCGCGATCTCGCGCACAACGGGCTCGGCGACGAGGTGGAATTCCTTGACCCCTCTATTCATTCGCCATGGCAGGGTCCAGCCATTGAGGGTGACCACCGGATTGTAGGGTCGGCCAACCCCCGTGACGCCGCGAGGCAGATGCGGAGGAGCCGTATTCGGGTCGTCCTTTGTGATCAGCTCAGGTAGGGCTGCCATGGCCACCGGACTCACGGAAGCCGCAGCGACCGCACCGCCAGTGAGTCCCAGTCCTTGGATGAATGCGCGACGGGATGTCATGAGGAGTCCTTTCGGTTCAGTGATCCGGACGGCCGGAACCGGCCGGCGCAGTGCGCGCACCCGTGGTGAGGGACGGCTTGCCGATGAGCGCCATCTGCAGATCGCCGTGGGCAATCCAGTAGTCACGCAGGGCCTCGATGTAGCTGTTCACGCTGGTGATCTGGCTGCGGGCATCGGCCAGCAGATCGAACACGCTGATCAGCATGCCGTTGTAGCGCAGCAAGTTCTCTTCCGCGACCCGCTTGTTGAGGGGCACAATTTCGTCGCGGTAATGCCTGGCGATATCGAAGCTGCTGCGATACGCCCAGTAGGCCTCACGCGCCTCCGAACGGGCATTGATCGCCGCCTCTGCGGCCCGCTCGATCGCCTGTCCATAGATGGCTTCAGCCTTGGCGACCTTGCTGCTGCCGAAGTCGAACAGCGGCAGCTCGAAACTCACTTCGTAACCGCGTTTGTAGCCGCTGCCCCGGGTGCCCTCCAGCACTCGCGCTGGCCCGACTTCCAGCACATTGATAAAGCGCGTGGTCTGGGAGAGTCCAAGGTTCTTCGCCAGCGCTTCCGTTTCGAGACGGACAGCCTGAAGATCCAGGCGAAGATCAAGTGCGGCCTGTTCGACGGCAGGAAGTTCGTCGGGCACTTTGGGAAGATCCGGCAGCCGCTCAGGCAACTGGAAGGCGGCGGGCGACGATAGACCAAGCAGCTTTGTCAGTCGCTCCCGGGCTACAAAACCTGCCTGCTCTGCGCGGGCCAGATCGAGGGCGGCAGAGGCATAGAAGCCTTGCTCACGCGCCTGCTGCAGGCGATTGAAATTACCGACTTCGGCCATCTTGCGTGCCAGTCCGGCCCCGGCCTCAGCGGCCTGTCTGACTTTGCGAAGGTAACGGATGGATTCGTCCGCGGCGACTGCGCCAAAATAGGCCTTGCGAGTCTCCGAGGCCACCCGCGCAACCTCCAGCGCCGTCACGCGCTGGGTCTGAGCAAAGTTGCGCTTTTCGACCTCCACCGAAAGCGGCATCGTAATCAGCGCAAACAGGTTGAAGGTCAGTACCTGCTCGATCTTGAACTCTCTCACGCCGTTCTCTGCGCGACTGGTACGCAACATCGAGAAGTGGGGGTTAGGCAGGCGTGCGGCCTGAACCATTTCAGCCTCACTGATGCCAAGCTCGTAAAACGACGCTCGAAGTCCCCGATTGTTGTAGAGGGCGACCTGAACCGCGTCTTCGGCCGTCAAGGGCTTGGCCAGCAATTCCGAAACGAGCACATCGACTTCGTTCCGAGCCGCATCATCCTTCGCCCAGCGGACATCGGCGCCGATACGCTCACGGCTTGCATCCCGAACCATCCCGAAGCCACCGTCGGGAGAAAAGCTGGCACATCCACCCAAGATCAGCGCGCCAAGCATCAGCACCGTCGTGCTTCTAATCTGCGTCGCGGTAGGTACAAACACATGTGGTCGCATGGCGTTCCCCTAATGACGACGGTTTGGTCGCGACACGGGTGCTGCGGCACCCCCCTCTCTCTGCAAAGCCTCGTCAGGCGTGGTCGGGCCGGCAGGGGGGACATGCCCGAGGATGTTGCGCCGAACCACCTCATTGGCGGCCTTCCACGCGCCGACCGGCGGCTCGGACCAGCCGCGAAAATCGGATAGGGACGACGCATACGGCGACGTGCTGGAGGCGGCCTCCAGCGATGGCGGCGCGGCCGCCCAGGCGCTCTGGGTTAATGCCAGCGCCGACAGCCCGAGCAGAAAGGTTCGCATCGGTGTTCTCCATGGGGCAAAAGATACGCGTGGGAATCTGGTGTTCCCATGTCGAGCAGTGTGCGACGCAAAAACCTACAGGAGCCTGACCTGCGAATTACATCTTTGTAATGTTGGAAAAATCGGGACTGCCTTGCGCCAAACTTAAGTGCAGCAGCAAGAGCAGGTAGTGAGGAAAACCATGAAAATACTAATCGTAGAGGACGAACCGAAGACCGGGGATTACCTCAAGCAAGGTTTAGGAGAGGCCGGTTTCAGTGTGGATCTAGTCCGAGACGGCGCTGAGGGGTTTTATCACGGGTCGATGTATCCCTATGATCTGATCATCCTGGATGTGATGCTTCCCCTCATGAGCGGATGGCGCATCCTCCACACCCTTCGCAAGTATGGCAAGGAGATGCCAATCTTGATGCTCACCGCGAAGGACAGCGTTGACGACAGGGTCAGGGGGCTTGAACTCGGTGCCGACGACTATCTGGTCAAACCTTTCGCCTTCTCGGAACTCCTGGCTCGGGTGCGCACGCTGCTGCGCCGGGGAGCGAAGAGCAAGGATGTCGATACGCTTCGAGCGGCTGACCTGGAGCTGGACCTCCCCCGACGTCGCGTCACACGCGCAGGCCGTCGGATCGATCTGACGGCAAAGGAGTTCGCGCTGCTGGAACTGTTGCTTCGACGACGCGGCGAGGTGCTGCCCCGCTCGCTGATCGCTTCGCAGGTGTGGGACATGAACTTCGACAGCGATACCAATGTGATCGAAGTGGCCGTACGCCGCCTGCGGGCCAAGATCGACGACGATTTCGAACCCAAACTGATACGTACCGTACGTGGCATGGGCTATGTACTGGAAGAACAGGAGGTCGAGTAGTGCGCCCGGGTGTTCGCCGCAAGTCCCTCACCTTCCGCCTGACCTTACTCTTCGCCGCAGCATCGACGGCGGTGCTGCTGGCTCTGGGGTTGATTGTGGCGGAGTCGGTCGAGCACCACTTCGAAGAACAGGACATGGAGGCCTTGACCGGCAAACTGGAACTGATCCGTCATGCATTGGCGAAGGTGCATTCCACTGCAGACCTGGAGGCGCTTCCAAAGCAGATGGATGATTCCCTGATCGGGCACCATGGCCTGGTGGTGGCCGTCAAAGCGCCGGATGGCCGGACCTTGTTCGCGACTGAAGATGCGCCTTTCCCGCAGCCGCTGATCGACCGACTCAAGCGCCCCGGGGCGCGCTACCCTTACGTCTGGCAATTGGATGATCAGACACCCTTTCGGGGCATTGCGGCGGAGATTCCCACGGGTGTGAAGGAATGGCCGCCGGCCGTCGTCGCCGTGGCGACAGATATCTCCCACCATCGTGGGTTCATGGATTCATTCATGAGAATCCTTTGGTTCGTGGTCGTGGGAGGAACCTTGGCCACGGGACTGCTTGGGTGGTTTGCAGCCCGACGAGGTCTGGAGCCTCTTCGCGAGATGCGAAGAAAGGCCGCAGAGGTCAGTGCGCAGCACCTGGATCAGCGCCTGCCTGTGGACGCGGTGCCCGTCGAACTGGCTGAGCTGGCTGAATCCCTCAATGACATGCTCGCGCGGCTGGAGGACTCGTTCCGGCGCATCTCGGATTTTTCTTCGGATCTGGCCCACGAGTTGCGCACACCGGTCAGCAACCTGATGACGCAGACCCAGGTGGCCCTGTCGAAGAATCGAACCTCAAACGAGTACAGGGAAGTGCTGGAATCCAATGCCGAGGAACATGAACGGCTGTCACGAATGATCTCTGACATGCTGTTCCTCGCCAAGTCAGAAAACGGTCTCATCGTGCCCGGCCAGGAAACCTTCGATCTGGCGGATGAGGTGCTGGCCCTGTTCGATTTCTATGGCGCCCTGGCCGACGAGAGCGGCGTCGCGCTCAAGCTGGAAGGCTCCGGGCGGGTAACCGGAGATCGGCTGATGCTGCGCCGTGCGATTGGCAATCTCCTGTCCAACGCGCTTCGCTATACGCCCTCAGGGGGACAGATCGCCGTGACGATCCGGGCCACGGCAGACGATATCGGCATGAACATCGTTCTCCTCGCCGTGGAGAACACGGGCGAGCCCATCCCGGCAGAACACCTGTCTCGCATCTTCGACCGCTTTTACCGGGTGGATGCATCCCGACGGCACTCCGGCGACGGCGCAGGGCTGGGCCTTGCGATCACTCGCTCCATCCTCCGCGCCCACCAGGGCGACATTGAGGGAAGAGCCGGGGACGGAAGCAATATCTTCGAGATGCGGATTCCGGCCGCGATCGAGACGCCGCAAGGTTAGTCACGGCGCCCGGCGAACGCAGCTCACCCACCGCTCCCAACCTGATCACCAGGCCCCCAACCTAAACACTCTGAAGTCTGGGCAGTAGCTTTCTGAGGCGGGGGATAAGCTTGTGTGGGTACCAGAAATAGCGGAGAAAGATCCACCAGGCACCGCCAAAAAGAGTGCCAATGATCGCGGATCCCGCCACACCCCAAAGCAGCGGTGCCGGGCTCAGCAAGAGCCAAGCAATCAATAGCGTGCTGTTGGCACCGACAAGCACCATGTACAGAATGCCGGTCGGCCACAACAGTCGGTCATCAACGACGCGCAATCGTCCATCGTTGTCGCAGTAAAGGCACCTGTTGATGACCAATGCAGCCGCGTCCTCTCTGCTCAGCAATCCCTTTGCCACCCAGTTCCGCACCTGCTTCTTGATCGGTGCCTCGACCGCTCTTCCGAACGTTCGAGCAAAGATCAAGTCGTCTAGCTGCGAGAGCGAATCGACGGTCGCGGGATTATCGCGCCCAAGCTCTTGAAGTATTGCGCGATGTATTTGAAGCTGCCTACGAATCCGAAAGTCTCGCAGAGGCGCCCAGCAGCGCCACGCAACCGCTTCAATGCGCGACAGCCCACCCGATCCACCGCGGCTTCTGCGCAAGGCGACCTCCAGGAATGCCAGGACTTCCAGTTCGCTCTTGGGCTTGGGTATCCCCGAGATATCCAGGATCTCGTCAGTGAGCATCTCCAGGCGTGACAACTGGTCGTTGTATTCGCGTCCGAACATTGCCCCCTCATGCCGCTTCCGCGAGCAACATCGTCAGATCGATCTCGCTGATATCGTTGTAGCGACCCGCGCGACACGCTCGGTACGCAAGTCGGAAAAATTTCTTTCGGATGTTGCTTGGGTAGGGACGCCCCTTCGCGTCGACGGCGACACGGTCTACCCAGTCCCATACCTGATCGTGCAGTTCCCAGTCCATCAAGTCCAGGTACTGCGCGTCGACTTTCTCGCCAAAGAGCAGAAAGCGCAGATCACAGCCTGCTCGTCCAAGCGCGGACAAGTAGGTAATGCCGGGCTCACGAACGCCTTGCTCGTAGTTGCTCTGGGTCACCCGGCTCACATCGACTGCGTGGCCAAATTTATCCTGGGTGAGCCCGAGTCGCTCCCTTTCTTGCCGAAGCCGATCCGCAAAACCCACAACAATCTGGTTTGCCTTAAGACTCATGGCATGCATACGTTCGTTGACAGTGCAAATACACGCATATATTCTAGCTGCAATCATAGGTAAGTACGACTGGAAATTTTCGTATGAGTCCCTTCGCCGTTGCGCTTCGTGAATTTCGGGTCACACGGGGACTTCGCCAATCTGAGGCTGCTGAGATGCTTGGCTATGAGCAGACTTACATCTCAGCCCTGGAGCTTGGAACAAAGGGTCCCCCACCGGAATCGTTCGTGGAACGGGCGGTACGCGTCTTCGGACTCGACGACGCGTCCGAGCAACGCCTGCGCACTGCGCTGCAGGCATCGCAGCGGCGCCTGGTGATCCCAACGGACGCACCCGAAGGCGTGTACAACCTTGTCAATGAATTGTGGCAACAACTAGACCAGTTGCATCCTGCGCAAATCGACCTCATCAGGATCGCGCTCAGGTTTCCACACGAGTTCGCGGTTCCGCCCGTGCGCATCGAACGAGTTCGACGACGCACGTCAGCAACAAAAGGAGAACCTTGAAAAGGAAAACGGGACAGACGCTTTCCGTCTGTCCCGTTTAGGGTTGGGTAGCAGAGCTGTACCCGTGTTGGCGCTCGAAGTCTCTCTGCATCCATCCCCAAAGTCAACTCTACAAGTCGTTCGGAACGGCACAACGCTACGCGTGAAGTCCGTCCTGAAGGCGTAGCTACGCCCAAAATCGGTCGTTCGGCAAACCACGTTGACGACGCGATCCAGGGCACAAAGGGGACTCCAAGTGGAGATCGCAGAAGAGGTTCAGGAATCCATCGGTCGCCTGGTGGGCCGCAGGCATCCCGAAACATCAGAGTTGGACTCCAACGACCAGAAGCTCCAGGAATGGCTGGCATCGGTCGCCCCTGCGCTGGTACCGCCCAACAAGCGCAGACGCACCATGACCTGGAAGAAGCTTGAGCAGCACATGCTGATGGGGCATGGGATGGGGCATGGTGCCGACTATCAGCCCTGGCTCACCCTCCGACGGAAAAATACGTCCAAGTGCAGCAATCAGGTGGCGGCCTATCTCTTCGCTCTGGATCGCGCCGGATACTTCTTCTCCCGGGGCGAATATCAGATTGCCTTGATGCTTCAGTGGCTAGGCGTAGAGGACATCCGCGAGCAGTACCCGATCTGGCCAATCTCCCACCCACACCCGCTGTTCGGAGCCCCAGGCGCAGAGAGCATGCACCTGGGCCACTCACCGGGCTTGCTTCAGATCGCCAAGGAGGCTGGCATCGCCCATGGGGTCTATCCGGGCACAAGAATTCCGTACGTCGCAACCTACGATTTTCTGCTGACAGTACGAGACAACGATGTGCTTAAGCTCATCGCACTCTCATGCAAGCCGATAGACGACCCGAACAACGAAATCAAGTGGAGAACATTGGAGCGACTCGAACTTGAGCGGCGATATGCCGCCCACAATCACATCAAGTACGTCGTCGTCAGCTCCCGGCTGGTACCGATCCTCATGGCAGCCCACCTGGAATGGTGCGTAGATAGCGCTACGCTTGCTGAAGCCCCCCATCTCAAAGCGGTTGCCCCCCTCTTCGCCACCGAATTTGCATCGACGCCCGATCTGTCCATTGCCGATGCGGTTCTCAGATCCAGTACCGTCTGCAAACTGGAGCAGCACGACGGATGGACCGTATTCCGACACTGCCTTTGGACGCAAGCGATCGACCTTGATCTATCTCAGGCGATCCTCACCACCTATCCCGCCGTGCGAGGCGGAAGGCGTCTGCGTCAACAACTCAAACAAACGCTGATCGGTGGTGCGCCAGCATGACAGCGATTGACGTGGGATACGTGTTCAGAGCCAATAAGCAAATCGGAAAGATTCGACCTGGATTGCATCGCGTGGTGGAGGCCAACGGTACTCGAACAAGCGATGACTGCGAGCTGACAATTATCCAGATTCCCGAGCAGCCGCTGCCCAGACAGAAGGGAATCAAGCAAGCCAGCTATTACGCGAGAGGATTCCAGACCACAACCCGCTTCACCCTTCTCGAACTTATCAGCGCGGGCGCAATCACCGCGGAGTCGCCCCCCCCAATCCCTCCCTGGTGGGCCAAATCCGACGAGCAGTTACTGCAGGAATGCGACAAGCAGCGATGGATCAGACTAGAGGACACCTGGGTCACCCCCGAGGTCCTTAAACGTGAGACGAAGTGGCGCTGGATCGAAAGCCTGGTCCACCTCGTGGACGCCCGCGAGGTGTCGAGCGTCATTCATCTGGACGCCCTGGTTCCACGCACGGCCAAGACATTCGAGGTCGGTTCAAATCAGGTGTACGACGCCTTACATCGATACTACGCGTTTGGCGAGAAAAAGGACGCCCTTCTCCCGAATACCCCGAAAAGCGGTGGAAATGGGCAGGAGCGCTATGGAAAGAATGGCGCCAGACTCGGCGCACCCAATGCGGCGACAAGGCAGGGCAACCCAGCGCTAGCCGGAAAAATATGTGACGAACAGGATCGAGAGAACATTCGCCACGGATTTCAAATGTTTGTTCGACCAGGCGTATCACGCGAAGAAGCCTATCTGGCTTTCTCCTCAACGTTTTACAGCAATGGGTACAAGTTCGAAAATGGCGACCGGCTACCCCTGTTGTTGCCGGCGACCCAGCGCCCAACAGCCAGAGAATTCTTCTTCCACGGCCCGGACAAGCAGGATCGGGAGGCGATGCTACGCAGAATGTTCGGCGAAGGCGAATGGGCAAAGGAACAGCGGCCACTGTCTGGAAGATCACAAGACGGCATCATTTCGATAGGACAGGTCGGATCGATTGACGCATCTCCGATCGACGTGAATCTGGTTAGTGCATTTGACCCCTATTGCCCGATCGGCGTCCCGAGGGGGATCTTCGTCCGTGAGGCGTCGCTTGGGCTCTGGTGCGGCGCACACAATGCCATCGGATCCCCCAGCACCGCCGATGCGCTGCTCACCATATTGCAGGCAGCCGTCGGTCAGGAGAAAAAACTTCGAAAACTCGGGCTCAGTGATTTTTCAGCGGATGATTTTCCAGTATTTCTGTTCACAAGGCTGATTTCGGACAACGGAGAATTGCGCTCTATTGCCGGGATTGAGTCCTGCGCGAGCAAGATAAGAACAAGTATTGAATTCGTTGAGTCAGGAAGAGCGGACCGCAACTCCCCCTCAGAAGGGGGCCATCATTCAAGACATGCAGGCCTCGATCACAAGTTGCCGGGAACGACCTACGGCCGACAACCTAAACGAGGCGAGGCACTGCCAATCACGAAAGCCTTGCTGTCCCTCTTCGCGTATGAACGGCTCCTGTGGCAGTGGATGCACTGGTCCAATACAAAGCAGCTAGTACCTCATCTTGTCCCAACCGAAATGAAACGGGACATGGCGTCGCATCACAGGTCATACCTTCCGACGCGGATCGAAATCTTTCGCTGGGCTGACAGCAAGGGCTATGTCAATCGTCGCCCAATCGACCCCCTGCATTTAAAATCCAATCTCCTTCCTATATATACTGCGACCGTTTCAAGAAATGGCGTAATTCTCCACAGACCGAATTGTGGAAACCGTGTCGAGTTGCTCAAGGACGCCGTATTTAACTCCGAATACATCGAAAAGATCTGCCTTTACAAAAGCTTTGGTCAGCACCGCCCTCCACACATCCAGGTCAGGGTCGACCCTAGCGATCTCTCGGAAATCATTTTCGTTGACGAAAACGGCATTCATACGATCCCGAACACATCAAGGGACAAGATCGTCATTCGCGAATACGCCATTCAGGACTTGATCTCAAGTAACGATGCCGACCGCCGTCGAAGGATCGAAAAGCAATCGGACGTCGACCAGGCGGCTTCCGACCTTCGTTTCTCACGCGCGGCCGAGATCGACGCCGCTATCGTATCGCGGGCGCGGTCGGGGCAGGCATCGAAATCGGCAAAGACAAAGCCCTCCCGGGAGAGCGTGCGTGAGAACCAACGAAACGAGCGACAGGCGCACCTTGACCGGTCAATCAAGCATGCAGCGGCAGCGCCCAAGATGGGGAACACCGAAGAAGTTGAGATCGAAATCGGTCAGCGCAAACCTCTACCGAACAACGTCGTTTCAATCAACGTAAAAGACAGGCTCGCACAAGCCATGGCCGAAAGAATTAAGTCATTTCAAAAAAAAGAGGGTAACCATGCCTGACGGCCGCAACACCGACCATGAGCAGATGAATCCGCTGATCGTTTCGATTGCTGCAGCATTGGATACTGACAATATCGAGTCGCGGATACGTCGCTCCCCCCTCGATGGCATTGATGATGTAAAAGCACTCAGTGACGAAACTAGTCGCCACCTCCTCGACAAGATGCAGGAGTATCTCTTTGAGCCCACGACGATGACCCTGCATTTATGCACGCGGCTATTTCGCATGATCAAGCGGGGCTATATTTCCCGGGATCCACGTCTGCTAGCGGTAAAAAGACAGTCATTGGGCATTTCAAACTTTGCCGGCAGCAAGATATCGGATCTGCCCTGGCTGGACTCCTACGCAAAGTGTATGCGCGTGGAAGGCGAGACGGGCACGGGCAAGACGCACGAGGTGCGAAACGCACTTCGACTGATTCCGAATCCCATTATTCACACGGAGAACAAGGACTGCGGCTGGTCACATTTTGTTCAAATTACTTGGCTCTATGTAGTCGGCCCTGAAATATTCAATTCGCCGCTTGCAGCCGCCAGCCTGACGGCCAGGCTGCGTTGCCACTGAGTACCCGCCCAAGCATCCCGACCAGCACGCCGAGCGCAAAAAGGGCCGTCAGCCCCAAACGAGCCACCGCCCGCAGTAACCAGCGCAAGTTGTAGCCCGCGGCACAGAGCACCGGGTGCAGCACATCTCCTTCAGATCCTTTCAGCCAGTTCCGCCGTAGCCCACAGTCGTCCTTCAGGTGTCCGATCACGGGTTCGACTGCTTGACGCCGTTTAAGCAGACGACGCGCCTTGGCACTCAGGTTCTTGATTCGGCCCCGGTGGATGATCTCGACCCCGGGCACTTCCACACCCCGATAGCCGAGATCAACGATGGCGGTGTGGGGCTTCGGGGCGCCTTTGACGTCCTGCATCAGGATCGTCGCCTGCTCGATCTGCTCGGCGAGGGTGTGACCGTCGTAGGGATTGCCCGGAAAGGCCCGGGCGCCGACGATCAGGTTGCCTCTCTCGGTGGTGGCAATGCCCACCTTGACCCCGAATTCATAGGGCTGGCGCGCCTTGCCCTTGCCGATGCACTCGACTTCCGG
>RRZU011349372.1_pt1 | contig 11595 bp, 9 predicted proteins | sample 2165561 | NCBI WGS metagenome assembly RRZU01 (sample SAMN10456909, study PRJNA506462) | wastewater metagenome | isolation source: wastewater sludge | place: USA: Moscow, Idaho | reverse complement strand
GGACGGCCCTGCCGCTGTTATCCCAGTTCCAGGCGTAATAAGCGTCCGGACGGCACGGAACCTGTTTGAAACAGCTGCAAAGGAAAGCATGCCGGAAGCGCAAGCCCATCAGGAGGAGGCGCTGTCCGACTGTTCCGGGTGGAATGCCCCCCTCATCTCCGTGGTACACCATCATACGGGACATGCCGCCGTCAATGACCAGATTCTCCGCATTGACAAAGCTGGAGCCGCATAGAAAGAAAACGGCCTTCACGATATCTTCCGGCGAACCGACGCGCCCGGAAGGATGCTGAAAAGCATCTTCCGGAGACAGGACGCCGAACACCCCCGTGTCAATCCAGCCTGGACTGATACTGTTCACACGAACGCCGAAAGGGGAAAGGCTCATGGCGAGAGCGTGAGTTAAAGAAGTGAGGGCGCCCTTGGCCGCACTATAGCTTTCCGTATCCTTCTGGGACATGGAAGCGCGGGTGGAAGCAATATTCACAATGGAAGCGCCGCGGGAAAAATGGTCGCGAAATAAAAGGCTCAGCAGATAGGGCGCGGAAACTCCCACGCGCAAAACTTCATTGAATTCCTTGAAGGAACAGCCGGAAAGAATGCCGCGATGCGTGATGCACGCATTATTTATCAGCACATCCACACGGCCAAAACATTCCAACACCTTTTCCGCAAAAGACCGCACGTCCTCTTCCACACCCGCGTTGCCCGTCACGCAAAGATGCCCCTCTCCCGGCAATTCCTCCAGCAGGGAGGCCGTTTCCTCATGCTTCACATCCAAAACCGCCACCCGGGCGCCCGCCGCAGCGAAAGCTTCCGCAATGGCGCGGCCAATGCCGCAGGCTCCTCCCGTCACCACCACGGTACTGCCGGAAAAATCAACATCCTTCATAGGCTGATTGTCATATTCCACTCAAGAAAGTCAATCATCGCCTTCCGGCATACGGTACTTAACGTGCATACATTACATCGCGGTAAAGCCCCATGGCTCTGGAAAGGAGAGGAGAACGGGTTACCACGTCCGTTTCCACAATAAGACGGGCCATGGAAGCGGAAACGGCCATTTCCGCTTCCTCCGCACGGCGGCTGATACGTTCCATATCCCTGGTTTTCACCAGATTCATACGTCCGGATTTTTGGAAATCATCAACAACATAGCGCAACCTTTTCAACTTGGCCACCACTTCCACCAGCTCCATGGCGCACTGGTCAGCCGTTCCGGCATCCTTGATGCTGCGCAGGAGAAAGTCAATTCTCTCCAGGCACATGCAGAACTCTTCCATGGCCGCGACAGGATCGGCCCAGAACTCCTGAAAATCGATTAGCCTGGGTTGCTCTATTTTGAGCCCCTCCACTGCCTTTTGCATGGAAGGGGAATCATACATCCTGGCCGTCGTGAGCTTCAGGAGCGCCCGGAAAGCGCGTTTGCGCTCATCCTCCGCCTTCTTTCTCATCTTTTCCAGCCCATCATGGAAATGCCGTTCAAAACCGGGAATCCAGTCTCCATACTTCTTCTCCATTCTGGCAATGTTGTTCATCTGCTCCCTGACCATTCGTCCCTGAAGGGCTACAGATACGGCATAGGCTTCCGCCGCAACTTTATTATCAATCCCCTCCAGCATGTCCACCATGGTGGAATACTGTTCCAGATAAGCCTTCAGAAACGGCTTTATCTTGTTGTTCAAATACAGGGCCACCCGTTCGTCCGTCAGGCTGAGACCGCACTTTTCCAGATCATTCCTGATGACATCGAAATCATAATACCTGAATTCATGGAGCTTCAGTATTCCCGACATCATCCGGTCGCGGGCCTTGTCCACGCGCTCCCGGAGAATGGAATGAAAGGCGGGATGCATCTTACGCGATTCTTCATGCACGCGCGGATTCAGAGCCATCAGGCGCCCGCAATTCATATCGTAAAATTTAAACTTCTCCGTCAGGCGCCCAAGTTCATTCATCAGGGCCTCTCCTGCGGTACGGTCCTGGATGGAAACGACCAGATCCGTCATCTGTTCCACTTCCTTCAGGCGCAGGGAAAGCAGCTCTTCATAAGATTCCACCGGGGAAAGCCTTTCTGACTTCCCTGCTTCCGCAGCCCCGGCCTCCTTTCCCTTATCTCCGCAGGAACACAAACACAGCGCCAGCAGAAGCGCGCCTCCCATCAACGGCAAATTCGGGAACAGAGAAAAACAGGAGCCAAGCTTCATGAGAACGTAGCGTTGAGGAGGGAGAATGAAACTCCGGCCCGCATCGCGGCACCGGAACTACCGTAAAAAAGCGTCATCAAAGTTCAAGGCCTTTTCATTTCATCCGGGAAAAACATTTCCGTTCCTTTGACGGGAAAAATATTCATTTAATATAATGAACACTCTTCTGAATCGGGATGTCGCACTCTTTTATCCATATCATCCTGTCTGCCGTGATTCTTGATATTCTTCAATACGGACATCCTCTTTTGAGAGAGGAATGCGGGCCCGTGGTTCATATCAACAGGGATATCCTTTCCTTCCTGGACGATATGCAGGAAACCCTGGCCCAGGGAGGCATAGGCCTGGCTGCGCCGCAGGTGGGCAGGCCCATCCAGCTGGTCACCATCAACATCCCTTCCACAGACGCAACCACTACCTGGCTGGAAGTGGACGGATGCCCAACTACGTTGTCCCGAATCATGCCCTTGAATTTTATCAATCCCATCCTGCATCCCTTCGGCAAAAAAGTGCCGTACCGGGAAGGGTGCCTGAGCATCACCAAAGTATATGCGAACGTGATGCGCCGCTCCTGCGTAAGGGCTGTTTTAACCATGATGGACGGACGGACTGTGACCGTGAAATGCAACGGACTGCTGGCGCGCTGCCTGCAGCACGAGGTAGACCACCTTCACGGCGGCCTGTTTACGGATCTGGTTTCCCCCGGTGACCATGACAAGGTGATACGGAGGCTCAGATTGACCCATCCGGACGCTTTTGAAGAAGATGACGACAGCTACGCTCGCCGCATGAAGGAAAAACGCCGCGCCCAGGCACGGAAAGCCCGGATGCCGCAGCCTCCCGGAAAAACAGCCTGACGTTCAGGCAACAAACCTATCCCCCCTTTTACTGCCCTTCCCTAAAAAACGCCCCGGTCTCCCTCCAGGAAACCGGGGCATCCATAATCACATGGAAAGAAAAAGAGAGAATCAAACAATCCAGTCCAGAACAACCTTGCCGGATTTTCCCGAATTCATGGCTTCAAACCCTTCCCGGAATTCCGTGTAGGGCAGACGGTGCGTGATGATGGGCGCCACATTCAAGCCACTGCGGATCATGGAATCCATTTTATGCCAAGTTTCAAAAATTTCACGTCCATAAATGCCTTTCATCTTCAACCCTTTCCATATGAACTTATTCCACTCGATGCTGGAACCATCGGGCTGAATCCCCAGCAGGGAAATGTTGGCTCCGTTGCGGGAATTGTCGATGATGTCCTTCAGGCAGGACGGAGCGCCGCTCATTTCCAGGCACACGTCAAATCCCTCCGTCATTTCCAGTTCCTTCATCACGTCTTCCAGCTTTTCACGGGTCACGTTCACGGTTCGGTCCGCCCCCAGCGTTTTGGCAAGACCCAGGCGGAAATCATTGATGTCCGTAATAACCACCGTCTTGGCTCCGGCCTTCTTGCAGACGGCGGCAGCCATGCAGCCGATAACCCCGGCTCCCGTAATCAGGACGTCCTCGCCTACCAGATCCCAGGACAAAGCCGTATGGACGGCGTTGCCCAGCGGGTCAAAAATGGAGGCGATTTCCATCGGAATGCTCTTGTGGATGCGCACCACGTTATCCTGCGGAATGGAAAGATACTCCGCAAAGCAGCCGGGCCTGTTGACCCCCACTCCCTTTGTGTTGGGACACAAGTGCTTCTGCCCTGAACGGCAGCTGCGGCAATGGCCACAGACAATATGCCCCTCACCGGAAACAATCTCCCCGGGCTTGTATTCCGTCACGGAAGAACCTACGGACTCAATCACGCCGCAGAACTCATGGCCCACATGCATCCCTACCGGAATAGTCTGCTGGGCCCATTTATCCCAATTCCAAATATGAAGATCCGTGCCGCAAATGGCTGTTTTATGAATTTTGATCAGGACGTCATTCGGGCCGACTTCCGGCATAGGAACATCCATCAATTCCAAACCGGGGCCAGCCTGCGTTTTTACAAGAGCTTTCATGCCCCCCATTCATGCTCTTTTTCCCCTGCGTCGGCAAGCTCAAAATTCATTTCGGAGCGCCGAAAAAGCCTAGGGAACGGAGGCTTCCGCCCCCCCTTCCCTTCCCATGGAAACGCCCGGAGCAGCGGCGGGCGACAAACGCCGGAAAGACATTCCTGTTCAATCGACAATTCAGACACACACGCAATTTGCCCTTTCCAACAGGAAGGAATCATGATACCAAGGCGTGCGAGTTCTCCTTTTGAACACTTTACTCTATTTACAGAACCATGGCGAAATCATTTTTACCCACCATTTTCGAGCACCCGTATGAAATAGACCCCAAATATGGGAAAAGCGTTGCGTACTTCTCCATGGAATACGCCATTGATAATTCATTTAAAATCTATTCCGGCGGCCTGGGCTACCTGTCCGGCTCCCATATGCGCAGTGCGCATGATCTGCGCCAGAACCTCGTAGGCGTCGGCATTCTGTGGAGCTACGGCTACTACAACCAGATCCGTGCGGAGGACGGGTCCATGGCCACGCAATACATGCGTAAAAACTACCCGTTCCTGGAAGATCACAACATCAAATTCCTCATTCATGTCTGCGGAGCTCCCGTCTGGGTAAAAGCCTACTTCCTGAATCCGGAAACATTCGGCACTGCGCCCATGTTCTTCCTTTCCACGGACCTGGAGGAAAATGACGAGGAAAGCCGCAATATCTCCCGCCGCCTGTACGACGCCAACGGCTTCACCCGCATCGCCCAGTACGTACTGCTGGGCAAAGGAGGCGCCCGCCTTTTTGACGAACTGGGCATTGAACCGGAAATCTACCATCTAAACGAAGCCCACGGCCTGGCTGCGGCCTTCCACGTGCTTGCCAAGACGGGCAGCGTGGAAGAAGTGCGCAAGCGTTTCGTTTTCACTACCCATACCCCGGAAGAAGCCGGCAACGAAAAGATGGACGTAAACACCATGAATACGTTCTCCTTCTTCGACGGGCTCTCCATGGAACAGGTGCGCGCCGCCGTAGGCATGACGGACAATACGTTCAACTACACGCTGGCCGCCCTGCGCCTCTCCCACATCGCCAACGGCGTTTCCAAACTCCATGGAGAAGTATCCCGCCAGATGTGGAAGGACTATGAGGGTATATGCCCCATCATCCATATTACGAATGCCCAGAATCAGAAATACTGGCAGGATCCGGAACTGGCGGAAGCTTTCCAGGCCCGCAACAAGGAAGCGTTCATCCGCCGCAAGCGGGCTTTGAAAAAAGCTCTCTTCCGCATGGTGGGTGAACAAACGGGCCGCGTCTTTGACCCGAACTGCCTCACCATCGTATGGGCTCGCCGTTTTGCGGCCTACAAGCGTCCGGACCTGGTCACCGGCAATCCCACGATGTTCGAACGCATGCTCCAGCGCACCAACTATCCGGTGCAGTTCATCTGGGCCGGCAAACCCTACCCGATGGATCATGGCGCTATTGAAATCTTCAACCGCCTGAATGACTTGACGGCCAAATATCCCCGTTCCGCCGTGCTCACCGGCTATGAACTGGGCCTGAGCCGTTACCTGAAAAACGGTTCCGACGTATGGCTCAACAACCCCGTGGTAACCCGGGAAGCCTCCGGCACTTCCGGCATGTCCGCTGCCATGAACGGCTCCATCTCCGTCTCCACCAATGACGGCTGGATCTGTGAATTCGCCAAGGACGGAGAAAACTGCTTCGTCATTCCGGAAGCACCCGCCCATCTCTCCCCGGAAGCCCGCGACCGCTCCGACCGCGATAACTTCTACAACATTCTGGACGACAAGATTCTTCCCCTCTACTACGATCACAACGACAAGTGGATGGACATCGTTTTCAATGCGATGACAGACATCTATCCCGAATTCGACTCCGACCGCATGGCGGATCAGTACTACACGGAAATGTACAACAGCTAAGATACAGCCTTGTCCCTCTTACGCAACGGCCGCCTTTCTTCGGGAAAGGCGGCCGTTCTTTTTGAAACCGGTGTCAAAAATCCACGGGGAGCGGGCCAAGCCTACTTGGGTACTTCCTCCTCCCCGGCCTCCGCCGCCACCTTGTCTGCGTCCCGCTTATGACGGTGCGCAAAAACATTCTCCTGCTGCCATACGCGGGAAAAAGCAGACGTGATCAGCCCTGTGGAAATAGCAATGATGGACACGGCAATAAACATAATCACCCCGGTAAAAATACGCCCCATGGGCGTAATAGGCACCAGGTCTCCGTACCCGACCGTACTCAACGTTTCCACGGCAAACCAGAGCGCGTCAAAAAAGGAACCGAATTTCTCGGGCTGGGCATCATGCTCTGCAATATAAATTCCCAGGGAAGTGACGTACAGCATGAACAGGATCACGGAGAAAAACAGAAAAAACTCATCCCGGATCAGGTAAAAAGCCTTTTTAAAACTGGCGGCGGTTTCATTAAACCGGGCCAACTTGAAAATAGCCAGTATGCGGACAATCCGCAGGGAATAAAGAATCTGCCAGTCTGTCCCGAAAAACATGCCCAGGAACGGCACGCAGACAATAAAATCCAGAATACCCATGCCGCTGAAAATATAAGCCTTCCGCGGTTTGGCGCATAGCACCCGCAGGATATACTCAAACATGAAGAAATAGCTGATCCAGTAATTCACCTTGGCCGCGATACGGCCTACCAGAGGATGAATATCCGGAATGGCATTCAACGTGTACAGCATGAACCATACCAGAATCAGTACCCTGACAATGTTCTCCCAGGGACCGAAATTGGCAGCGCCCAGCTTGGTGCGGGTAATTTGGGGCATGGCGGGAATTAGGAACGATGGGCGGCCTTCCACTCGTCAGCCTTGAAGCCGACGCATATCTTTCCATTGGTAATAAAAATGGGGCGTTTAACCAGCATGCCGTTGGAAGCCAGCAAGGCTATCTGCTCATCCAGGCTCATGCCGGCAAGCTTATCTTTCAACTTCATGCTCTTGTAAAGCAATCCACTGGTATTAAAAAACTTCTTGGCCGGCAATCCGCTCCCTTCAATCCAGCTCCGCAGTTCCTCTGCCGTGGGATTCTGTTCCACAATATGGCGATCCTCATAAGAAATTCCCTGCTCATCAAGCCACTTCTTTGCTTTCTGGCAGGTCGTGCATTTGGGATATTCAATAAATAATGAAGACATATCCGCACGCTAGCCCCGTAAACACACCGGGTCAAGCGGGCAGCGCAGCCATCCCGACGTCATGACTTGATTGGAAGGCTGCCGATGTATCCGCCGTTGAACACAAAACCTGAGAACGAAAGCCCCGAATGCATGCGGATACCGCAGAAATTCTATATTCCGGAACATTAAAGCACCATGGCGCTTCCCAACTGCGCGATGGAAACGGGATTAGCCTGACGCTCCCGGAGCGCCCCGGCCAGAGCCTGGGTAGCCTTCTCCTCCCCATGCACCAGAATGATATTCCTCTTGGGTCCCCCGGTCCTGTCAAAATACTCCAGCAGTTCTCCATGGTCCGCATGGCCGGAAAAGGAATCCATCTCCCGTATTCTGGCCCGGACAGGATATTGTTTACCCAGGATGGGAACCTCTTTCCACCCATCCATAATCTTGCGGCCAAGTGTATGTTCCGCACAATAGCCTACAAAAAGAACCGTATTTTTCGGATCGCCGATGTTATTCGCCAGGTGGTGAAGAATGCGCCCTGCTTCACACATTCCTGAGGCGGAAATAATAATAGCCTGCCCGTTCATTTTATTCAAAGCCTGGGACTCGCCCACGGAACGGATCAAACGCAGCTGTTCAAAACAAAACGGATCCTTCTCCCGGAACAGGAAATCATAAACCTCCTTATTGAAACACTCCGGATGAATGCGGAAAATCTCCGTCGCACCCACTGCCATGGGACTGTCCACATATACGGGCAGCAAGGGCAGAGTTCCTTCATGGTAGGCCCTGTTCAGCAGATAAAGCAGCTGCTGGGTGCGTTCCACCGCAAAAGCCGGAATATAAACGCGGCCTCCTAATTCCAGAGCCTCCTTGATAGCCCGGCAGAACGTCTCGTCATCACGGGAGGGAGCCTCATGGAAACGGCCGCCGTAAGTGCTCTCCATCAGCAAAATATCCACATCCGGAACAGGGACGGGATCGCGCAGTAATTCGTTATCTCCCCGCCCCACATCCCCGGAAAACAGGAAACGCTTCTTCCGCCCGTCTTCCCTGTCCTCAATATCCAGGCACACTTGCGCAGCGCCCAGAATATGGCCCGCATCATAAAACGTGAGTGTCACCCCCGGAACAACGGGAATGGGCCGGTCATACCCGATATTCACGAACTGGCGCATGCACCGCTCCGCATCCTGTTCGGAATAAGTAGGATAAACATCCGGCTGATGAATACCGCGGCGCTTGTTCATCTTATTGATGAATGCGCAGTCGTGCTCCTGAATGCGGGCGGCGTCCGCCAGCATGAGCTGGCAAAGATCTCTGGTTGCAAATGTACTGTAAATATTTCCCTGAAACCCCTGTTTCACTAAATTGGGAAGATTGCCGGAATGATCAATATGAGCGTGGGACAGAACTACCGCATCCACCTCCGCCGGGGAAAAATAGGGGAAATCCTTATTGATATGCCATGCCTCCTCACGCCGCCCCTGATACATGCCGCAATCCAGAAGAATCCGGCACCCGTTCACCTCCAGCAAATGCTGGGAGCCCGTCGTCGTTCCCGCTGCGCCGCAAAAATGAATTTTCATTAATACATGTGTACAACAAGCCAGCGGGCAACGCAAGAAATCAATACCTGAAGCCTTTCATTCAATATACCCTTTGAAAGACGGGAAACATCAGCCGCAAAATCCATGCCTTTTCTTTTTTCCAGGCCATAAAAAGAGAAAAACCAATAAACTGCACCATTCCTCCTTCTGTACAGTATTCCTGTGAACATGAAATTGCACTTCTTTCCCGCCCGGGTTGCGGTTTCCGTAAAAATGCATCCGTCAAAAACTTCCCCTTCGCAAGGCACATGCTCCATCACGAATGCACGCCGGAATACCCGCATCCAGGAGAGCCCTCCGGTATCACTGCCAAAAATAAAACCTGCAGGTTATTCTGAAAACATTCCGTTCTGATTGCAACCCGCCTCCTGAAAAAAGCGGCCGGCAAAAAGAGTCCCGCCTAATCTTAATGAAGCCTTTCAGCTAAAATGAACAGGACAGGAAATTCCCGCCCTGTTCATAATGCCGTTCAATTACAAAAAATTACTTGTCCTCCGGTTTGGAGTCCACTGTCTTCTCCACCTCCACGTCAATGGGCTGGGAAAGCTCGGGAGAAGGCCGGACCTCCGTTTTGGAGGTGGAAGCATTACTCATGGTCTCCTTCTCGGTCTTCAGCAGTTCTTCTTCAAATTCAGATTTGGCCTTCTTGAATTCTCCCAGGCTCTTGCCCAGTCCGCGGGCAAATTCCGGAAGTTTCTTTGCGCCGAACAAAAGGAAAACAATCACCAGAATGGCGATAATCTCCGGTGTTCCCAGTCCAAAAATAGCTAACATGTTCATCATGGAGTACTACAGTATTTTTAACAGATTTTTTTCATGCCGGATACCTCATAATACGCTTCATGCGTCATCAGAGGCCTCCCGTTCCTGTTTCTGCTGTTCCGCAAGCCTTCTGGCGGCAAAACGCTGAAAACGCCAGACAATAATAAATATTGCCAGCAAAAAGATGCCTGAGCCGCCCCACAACAGCCAAAAAGCGGCGGAAGCCGCCTTTTCATCCCCCATTTCTCCAGCCTGGTTCCAATAATAATAGGATAAAACCGGATTCCAGGGCAGTGAACTGTCCGGCAGAAGATGGAGACGCGCCATGCGGTTCATGGCCGGCAAATAGGCAGCTTGGGCGGATGCTTTCATCAGGGAATCTCCCTGAGCCTCATCACCCCGTGTATAATATACCTGGGCCAGCATGTACATGGCCTTGGGATCCCCTGCAGCATCCGCCACACGCCGCAGCAGCCTGTAGGCTTCATCCGCATCCAGTTCCCCGCCCTTCCCGTTCTGGAGCAGCTCCGCGGCCTTTAGTGCCGCAGGGAAATAACCGACGGCGGCAGCCTCACGATACAGAGCCAGGGCCCGGGCCGCCTGTTCTGCGGAAGGAGTTCCCTCCAGCAGCATATCCGCCAGGGCAGCCATGCTGTACGGATCCTTCCATTCCGCCCCTTTTTCAAACCAATGGAAGGCCTTTTCCCGGTCAGGGGGCAAATACTTGCCGTCCCGGAACATTATGCCCAGTTCCATCACGGCTCCCAAATCTTTACGGGAGGCCGCTTTCTCAAACCATTCTACGGCCTTGGCCGCATCCTGCGGCACTCCCAGCCCATCCCGGTACTTAAATGCCAGAAGGCCTTGTGCTGTCAGGTTGCCGCTTTCCGCTGCCTGAAGAAGATATGGGACTGACTTTTCCGGAGAACTGTCCGGAACCAGCTTTCGTTCATAAACAAGGGCAGCCCATAACGCCGCCTTGGCATCGCCGTCATCCGCCTCTTTCTTCCACGTCTGGAGAGATTTTTTATAATAAAGGGCTGCCGTTGCTTCATCCTTCGGTCCTCCTGCTCCCTGGGAAGCCATTACAGCCACCTGGTACTGTGCCGCGGCATTACCGCTGTCAGCAGCCCGGGTAAACCAGTACCGGGCCCTTTCCAGGTTCTTTGGGTACAGGCGGCTGCCTGTATAAAACAGCTTGCCCAAATCCAGCATGGAATCCACATCTCCGTTATTGGCCCTTTTCTCCGCCAGGGAAACATACTCGGACATCCATTTGGACGTTTCCGCAGCATTACCCTCCACGTCATAATGCACACCCAGCTCCCGGGCGGCAGCTGGATCCCCATTCAGAGCTCTTTCGCGGAGACCGGACAAGTAAGCCTCAAAATTTCCCTCCCCGGCAGGCTCCGGAGAGGAAATATTCTGAGAAGCAAGAAGTGGATGCTGAACGAGGGACAGTCCCCACAATCCGGCAAAAAGCCACCATCTGCAATGTTTCTTCATACCGGAACAAGTCATTCATTAATGGCCCCTGTTTCCGCGGGAAAAACTGCTGGAGGATCTGCCTCCAAAGCCCGGCTTACGAACCCCGCCTTCACGCCGCTGAAAACCTCCTCCGCGGCGGTCTCTCCCAAAGCCGCCTTCACGGCGTTGGAACCCTCCTTCACGACGGTTTTCCCTGAAACCTCTCTCCTGATGCTGAAAACCTCCTTCGCGGCGGTCTCTCCCAAAACCGCCTTCACGGCGTTGGAATCCTCCTTCACGACGGTTTTCCCTGAAACCTCCCTCCTGATGCTGAAAACCTCCTTCGCGGCGGTCTCTTCCAAAGCCGCCTTCACGGCGTTGGAACCCTCCTTT
>RRZU010809030.1_pt1 | contig 11595 bp, 12 predicted proteins | sample 2165561 | NCBI WGS metagenome assembly RRZU01 (sample SAMN10456909, study PRJNA506462) | wastewater metagenome | isolation source: wastewater sludge | place: USA: Moscow, Idaho | reverse complement strand
TACCACGGCGACAACGGCTCTGGCATGCACGTTCACCAGTCTGTCTGGAAAGAAGGCAAAAACCTGTTCGCAGGTGACGGCTACGCTGGCCTGTCGGATTACGCGCTGTACTACATCGGCGGCATCATCAAACATGCCCGGGCCCTCAATGCGATTACCAACCCCGGTACCAATAGCTACAAGCGCCTGGTGCCGCACTTTGAGGCTCCGGTGAAACTGGCCTACTCGGCGAAAAACCGCTCAGCCTCCATCCGCATCCCCTACGTCTCTAACCCCAAGGCACGTCGCGTAGAAGCCCGCTTTCCCGATCCATTGATGAATCCATACCTGGGTTTTGCTGCACTGCTGATGGCGGGCTTGGATGGCGTGGAAAACAAAATCCATCCAGGTGAAGCTGCTACCAAAGACCTCTACCACCTTCCGCCCGAAGAAGACAAGCTGGTGCCTACCGTATGTCACAGCCTGGATCAAGCCCTGGAAGCCCTTGACAAAGATCGCTCTTTCCTGACCAAAGGTGGCGTGTTCAGCGATGCCATGATCGATGCCTATATCGACTTGAAAATGCAGGAGGTAACCCGCCTGCGCGTGGCTGTCCACCCAGCTGAATACGACATGTATTACTCCCTGTAACCACAGTCTCTGTGTCAGCCCGCCGTCTCCCTGGCGGCGGGCCTGTACGCTTGGAGCCCAACCGCCATTTGCTGGATACTCGCTCCCACGCACGACACCATCGTCTGCAAGGCCCCCTGCAAGGAACCCGAATGAACCGATTGCTCCGCCCCCTCGCATTGACGCTGGCACTGACCAGCACACTGCTACCCACGCTGGTGGGGGCGCAGGACCGCATTTACCGTTGCGGCAATGAATACACCAACAACGCAACTCAGGCCAAAGAGCGTGGCTGCCGCTTGGTCGAGGGCGGCAACGTCACCGTGCTGAGTGCACCACCTATCCGTGCAAGTGCTAGTAAGAGCACAGGTGGAACCAGTGCTTCAAGCAGTGCTACCAGCCCTAGTTCCGCCCCCAAAGTCACTAGCAACGACCAACGCGCGCGCGATGCAGATGCCCGTGCCATTTTGGAAGCTGAACTGCGCAAAGCCCAAGCCCGCCAAGCAGAACTGAGCAAGGAATACAACAACGGTGCACCCGACCGCACTATTCAAGAGCGCACCAATCCGCTGCTGTACACACGCAGGGTTGATGAACTCAAGGAAGCCTTGGCGCGCACGGAGAGCGATATTGCGGGTATCCAGCGCGAGATTAGCCGCTTGCCACAGGTTGCCCCCTAAAGAGCAATTTTTTGCCTGCTGAAGACAACGTGCAGTGTGCGTCTTTGGCTTGGCTCACACTGCCAAAGTCACGAGCACTGGGGCATGGTCGCTCGGTTGTTTGTTTTTACGTGGCTGGCGATCGACCGAACAGGCATGCACACAACCGCGTAGCGCTTGGCTGACCAGAATATGGTCAATGCGAAGGCCCCTATTTTTCTGAAATCCGAGCATGCGGTAATCCCACCAAGAAAAAGTTTTTTCAGGTTGCTCGAAGAGGCGAAACGCATCCACAAAACCCAGCGCAAGCAACGACTGAAACTTGATGCGCTCTGCACTGGTGTGGTGAATAGTTTCACGTAACCCTTCGGGGTCGTAACTATCACGGTCTTCAGGGGCAATATTGAAGTCACCCAGTAACACCAAACGTGGATGACTAAGCAGCTCCTGTGCCAACCAGTCATGTAAGGCATCGAGCCAACGCATTTTGTAAGCAAATTTTTCACTGCCAGGTTCTTGCCCGTTGACAAAATAACCGTTAACTACCCTCAAAGAACCACTTGGAGTCTGCAAGGTGGCTGCGATAACGCGTGCCTGCTCATCAACAAACCCTGGAATATTGCGCACTACGTCCGTCACGGGACAACGGGTAAGCAGCGCTACCCCGTTATAAGTCTTTTGCCCATGGAACACAGCGTGGTAGCCAGCAGCCAGCAACTCTGCTTGAGGAAATTTTTCATCAGCGAGCTTGAGCTCCTGCAGAGCCAAGACATCAACCGGTTGCACATCCAACCAGGCTAGTACCTGGGGTAAGCGCACAGCCAAAGAATTCACGTTCCACGTTGCAATTCGCATCAAAAATCCTCCATGAGACTTCGGGTTATTTTGTAAGACCGGGTCTTTGACGCATCGGCCGTGGAATTGCTGCTGCCGCTGAGCGTACAACGTCCAGGATAGATGCCATGGAGTCAGCCATTGAAACTCAACCTATCCACGAAATGCCTGATTGTGGTGTTGCACCCTCATGCAACCATACACAACGACGGCTGAGCTTTTAGGTGTCGTGGTCAAATTTTTTCGGACATTGCGATAGGGGAATTTACAAATTCATTGCTTTTCCAGGTGCTGCTGCTCGAATTGGTTGGGCGAACAGTAGCCCAGCGTCGAGTGCAGCCGAACGCTGTTGTAAAAGCCCACGATGTAGTCGACGATGTCGGTCTGCGCCTGTGTATGGTTGGCATAGTCACGCTGCCAAACGCGCTCCATCTTCAGGTTCAGAAAGAAGCGCTCCATCACGGCGTTATCCCAACAATTTCCTTTGCCGCTCATGCTGCCAATGAGCCCATGGCGTGCCAGCAGTGCGCTGTGCTGGGCGCTGGCGTACTGGCTGCCACGGTCCGAGTGCACCAGCAGGCCTGCTGGCGGACAGCGACTGGTAATGACCATGCTCAGGGCTGAACACACCAGCTGCGCCGGCATGCTCGACGCCATGGCCCAGCCCACGACTTTGCGCGAGAACAAGTCCAGCACTGCCGCCAGGTACAGCCAGCCGCTGCGCGTGCGCACGTAGGTGATGTCACAGACCCAGGCGCGATTAGGTGCCTGCGGTGTGAACTGGCGATTGAGCACATTGGCCGCCACGGGCAAGCTATGGCGCGAGTCCGTGGTGTGCGTGAACTTGCGCCGCCAGCGTGCGCGCAAGCCGTTGCGGCGCATGAGCCCTCTGGCCTTGTGCCGCCCCACGGCCAGGCCCTGCGCCTTGAGCGCCGCACTCAGACGCCTGCTGCCGTAGCTTTGCCCGCTGGCCTCAAAGGCTGCTGTGGCCTGCACGTCCAGCACACTGAGCTGCTTGGCGCTGCGTTGGCGTTGGCGCGCCGCGTACAGGCCTGAGCGGCTTACGCCAAAGACCTTACAGCATTGGCTCACGCTGGCCTTCTTCGCATGCACTGCGGTGTTCACCAGGGACTGCATCATTTGATTTCCCGGGCGAAGAAGGCCGACGCTTTTTTTATTTCACGATGACTCCAGCCTGGCACTTCGCTGGACTGCGCTGAAGCTGGATACAGCAGGTTTATCAATAACTTACGCGCGTCCATCATATGCCGGTGCTTTCTGAAACCTGACCCGGCTTCCACTCTCATGGCTCCCATGTGGCTCTTGGAAACGGGTCTTTCCGAGGAGTCATCATGGCCAAGATCAAACTCACCAAGACCGCTGTGGAGTCGGCGCAGCCCCAGGCGCAGGCGGTCGAACTGCGGGATACCGTGGTGCCTGGCTTCCTGTGCAAGATCACCCCGGCGGGTCGCCGGGTGTTCATGCTCCAGTACCGCACGAATGCCGGGGAGCGCCGCAAACCCGCCTTGGGCCTGTTTGGGGAGCTGACCGTCGAGCAAGCCCGCGTTATGGCCCAGGACTGGCTGGCCGAGGTTCGCCGGGGTGGCGATCCCGGCGGTGCCAAGACCGAGGCGCGCAAGGCCCCCACCATCGCGGAGTTGTGCAAGAAGTTCATGGAGGACTACTCCAAGAAGCGCAACAAGCCCAGCACGCAGGAAGGCTATCAGGGCGTCATCGACCGCTGCATCATCCCATTGCTGGGCCGCAAGAAGGTGCTTGATGTGAAGCGCCCCGACATTGCCGGGCTGATGGAAAAGCTCTCGTACAAGCCGACCGAGGCAAATAAGGCATTCGGCGTACTGCGCAAGATGTTCAATCTGGCCGAGGTGTGGGGCTACCGCCCGGACGGCACCAACCCGTGCCGCCATGTCCCGATGTTTCCGCCGGGCAAGGAAACCCGGCTCATCGTGGACGGCGAACTGGCGCTGATCTACCGCCACCTGGACAAGCTGGAGGCCGAAGGATTGGAGAACTACGTCATCCCGCTGGCGATCCGGCTGCAATTTGAGTTTGCCGCGCGTCGCTCCGAAGTCTGCCCGCTCGAATGGACTTGGCTGGACTTCGAGAACCGCCGCGTGGTTTGGCCCGACAGCAAGACCGGCGGCATGTCCAAGCCCATGAGTGCGGAAGCCTATCGGCTGCTTTCGACAGCTCCGCGTCGGGAAGGCTGCCCCTATGTCCTGCCTTCGCCCCACAACCCCGACAAGCACCTGACTTTTGGCGAGCACTATGGCGGCTGGTGCCGGGTGCTCAAGGCCGCCGGCGTGCCACACGTCGGCACGCACGGCATCCGCCACCGCTCGACGACCGACATTGCCAATTCGGGCGTACCCACCAAAGTAGGCATGAAGCTAACGGGCCACAAGACCGTGGCGATGTTCATGCACTACGTCCACACCGAGGACAAGCCGGTGCGCGATGCGGCCGAACTGGTGGCCAGCCGACGCCAAGCCATCACTGGCGCGAGGCGAACTGATCCGGTGGAAACAGCAGCTACTTAAGCCAACTTCTTGCGATTCATACCCGAACGGATATAATCATGGTTCAGAAACGCAAGCTGCTGTACTGGGAAGGCTCCTCGAAGAAGGACTTCAAGGAGTTTCCCGTCGATGTACAGAAGGACATGGGTGTGGCGTTGTTCATCGTTCAGTTGGGCAGCACACCACATTCGGCCAAGCCCTGGAGGGGGTTGGGCTCCGGTGTGTACGAATTGGTGGAAGACCATCGGAGCGATACTTTCCGGGCGGTCTATACAGTGAAGATGGGCGATGCGGTACATGTACTACATGCGTTCCAGAAGAAGTCCAAGTCCGGCATCGCCACGCCGCAGCCGGACGTGGAACTGATCGAGAAGCGGTTGAAGGCCGTGCTGGCCCGTCACAAGACGAGCGGGAGATAAACGATGAAGCGTAGTGACCATTCGCAAGGCACTGACAACGTGCTGCGAGATTTGGGCTTTGACGATGCTGAAGAGCTTTCGGCAAAGGCAGCGCTCGCGCTCAAGCTCAATGAATTGATTGACCATCGCGGCCTGAGCCAGACGGAGACTGCTGCGATCACGGGCATGACTCAACCAAAAGTGTCCCAAGTCCGCCGCTACAAGCTCCAGAACATTTCACTGGAACGGCTGATGCAGGCACTGGTGTCACTGGATCAGCGTGTGGAGATTGTGGTGCAGCCTGCGCAGCGTACTCATTCGGCGTGCATTACGGTTGCCGCATGAGTCGGTGGGGTCTGCATAGAGGGGGATGGGGAGAATGAAGTTTGCTTATGAAGATTTGAGCGACGATCAGTTCGAGGTGCTGATCGTGCTCTTGTGCCAACGCTTGCTCGGTATCGCCGTTCAGGGATTCGCAAAAGGGCCGGATGGCGGGCGTGACGCAAAATTCGTCGGCACGGCCGAGCTGCATCCTAGCAAGACAGCCCCGTGGGTAGGCACAGTCATCGTTCAGGCCAAGCATACCAACGGGTACAACCGCAGTTTTTCGGAACTGGACTTCTACAGCACGTCTAGCAGCAATACGGTGGTCGGCAAAGAAGTACCACGCATCAAGAAGCTGCGCGAGGCCAAGCAACTCGACCACTACATGCTGTTTGCGAATCGCCGCCTGACCGGCAATTCCGAGACGGAAATCCGTGACCACATCGCCGCCGAATGCGGCGTCCCTGCTTCGTCTATCTATCTTTGCGGCCTGGAACAACTGGAACTTTGGCTGAAACGCTTTCCAGAGGTGGCCCAGGAGGCGAATTTGGATGCGGTGGACTCGCCGTTGATTGTTAGTCCAGATGATCTTGCAGAGGTTGTCCAGGCGCTAGCACGGCAGAAGGATGGTTTGACGGCGTTACTCGACGACCCACCCACCGTACGTGTGACGTATGAGGAAAAGAACACGCTGAACAATATGACGGCAGCGTACGCAAAGGAGCAGAGGCGAAAATACCTGAAGGAAACGGCGCAAATTCGCACGTTTCTTGCTGCGCCAGAGAATATCGAATTGCTGCGCATGTACGAATCTGTGGTCGATGAGTTTCAGCTCAAGATTCTTGCGAAGCGCAAGGACTACCAGACCTTCGACGAGGTCATGGAGTATCTGGTAGATCTGCTGTTCAATCGTGACCCGGTTCTTCGGCAGCACGCGCACAAGCGACTGACGCGAGCCATTCTTTTCTACATGTATTGGAATTGTGACATTGGGGAGGTGGATGATGCTGCGGCCAACCAAACACTCACATCCTGATCGCACAGTTATTAATGTTTCTCTGCTTCTCCTGTCGCGACTGAAAGATCGTCGTGTCGATGATTACGATGTGCTGCGCAAATTTGCGAAGAAGCACGTCGTGGGTGGCGATGTACTTTTCCTGCCCGCGCTCAACTTTCTCTATTTGATGGGCTTAGTTGAATATCGCCCCAAGACTGACGCAGTGGAATATGTGGGGCCAAATGAAGCTATCTAAACTCTATTCAAACAAGCCGGATGTGTTCGAGCCCGTGGACTTTGCTCCTGGGCTGAACGTCGTCATGGCTGAAATTCGTCTGCCGGAGAATCGAAACAAGGACACCCATAATCTTGGGAAGACCACGCTTGGGCGTCTTTTGGATTTTTGCTTCCTGGCAGGCAAAGACCCTAAGTTCTTCCTCTTCAAGCATTTTGACTTGTTCAAGGATTTCGTTTTTTTCCTTGAAATTGAACTGGAAGACGGCTCTTTCATCACGATCCGACGCAGCGTAGAAGACGCAACCAAGATTGCCTTCAAGCAGCATGAAGCAGGCCACCAGGACTTGTCGGCTTTGGCGCTCGCGGAATGGGGACATCGGGACGTTCCTTTTGAACGCGCACGCGAACTGCTTGACGGCCTGCTCGACTGGCGTGCTCTCAAGCCGTGGTCGTACCGGAAAGCACTTGGTTACCTGCTGCGTTCGCAAGAGGATTTTCGTGAAGTTTTCCAACTTCGCAAGTTCGCCTCTAAACACGCCGACTGGAAGCCATTCCTTGCACATCTTCTGGGCTTCGATGCCAAGCTGATCGCTGACCACTATGCGAAAGAGCACGAACTCGCCAAAAAGCAGGAGACAGCGCAAACCATCAAAAATGAACTAGGAGGCTCGGTCGAGGACATCAGCAAAATTGAAGGCATTCTTCTGCTCAAGCAAAAAGACGCAGAGAAGAAGCAAGTGCTGTTGGATGCTTTCGATTTTCGCGCCCAAGACAAAGATCGCACCAAAAAGGTGGTTGATGAAGTCGATGAGCGAATTGCCGCTCTGAATTCGGAACGTTATTCCTTGAGTCAAAACAGGAAGAAGGTGCAAGCATCGTTGCAGGAAGATCAAATCCTTTTCAGTCCCGATGAGGCGCAGAGGTTGTTTGGCGAAGCCGGCGTGTTGTTCCAGGGGCAGATCAAGAAAGATTTCCAGCAGTTGATTGCTTTCAATCGGGCCATCACGGATGAGCGCCGTGGCTATCTCCAAGAGGAGTTCGCGGAAATCGAAGGTGAGCTGAAGCGGGTGAATGCAGAATTGAATGCGCTAGGAAAAAAGCGCTCGGAAATGCTCTCCTTCCTGAGCGGAACGGATGTTTTCACCAAGTACAAACAGCTCTCGGATGAGATGGTGACGTTGCGCGCGGACATCACATCGTTGGAGCACCAGAAAGGCCACTTGCATCGCCTCCAGGAGTTGCGCGCTGAGATTCGATCCTTGACGGAAGAGCGCGACCATTTGCAAGCGCGGATCGAAGCCGACGTGGATAAGCAGAACTCGGATCAGGCAAGCCCGTTCTCCACGATCCGCGTTTTCTTCAGCGAAATTGTTGAGGAAGTCATTGATCGCAAGGCACTGTTGAGCGTGGCGATCAACCAGGTAGGTCACCTGGACTTCAAAGCGGAAATTCTTGATGGATCGGGCAACGCCACTAGTGCTGACCTGGGGCACACATACCGCAAGCTGCTGTGTGTCGCTTTCGATATGGCCGTGCTGCGAGCACACCTGAGCGAGAAGTTCCCACGCTTTGTGTATCACGACGGAGTGTTGGAGTCGCTGGATGACCGCAAGAAAGAGAATTTGCTGACGGTTGTACGTCGCTATGCAGATTTGGGATTGCAGCCGGTCATCACGCTGATCGACTCAGATTTGCCTGTACGTGCAGAAGATGATGCCCCTGTTTTTACAGCAGGCGAAATCGTCGTCACGCTGCACGATGAGGGTGATCGCGGCCGAATTTTCAAGATGAGAGGGTGGTAATTCAATCATCCATGCGTCCCGGCGTGCTGCCGTCGGGCTCGCGGGCTGCGCCCCGCGCTTCGTGCCGAATCGCGGCCATCCGGCTTTGATCCCTGACGCCTCCGGCCCTCTCGGGCCTGCGCGCTGCGCTTGCCCAAAGCCGAGTGTGTGCAGTGGGCGGGATGTGGGCGGTCTTGCTGTTCCCTTCACCGTATCACGGCGTTCTCGCCGTCAAGGGCGGCGCGCGCTGGTGCGCGCTTGCGTCCTGGCGGCCGTCTGCGACCCCTGACTGCTTGCGCTGCGCCGTGTTTCCCACGGTTCCGGGCAATTCCGCCCGAGTAACCGGAGCACGATCATGTCGCAACTTTCCCTCTCTCTCGATACTCCGCTGATGGTGCGCGATGGCCGTGGCCGCTATCGGCCGGCGGACGCCGACCAGATTCTGGAAGCTGCGCGTCAGGTCATCGAACAGAAGATGCAGCGCGGCGAGACGTTCACGTCGCCGGAGGCGGTGAAGGACTACCTGCGCGCCAAGCTGGCCGGCTACGAGCAGGAAGTCTTTGCGATGCTGTTCCTCGACACGCGCCATCGGCTGATCGACTACGTGGAGATGTTCCACGGCACGATCGACTCGGCCGAGGTGCATCCGCGCGAAGTAGTGAAACAGGCGCTGCGGCTCAATGCGGCGGCGGTCATCATTTCGCACAATCACCCCAGCGGGAACCCCGAGCCGAGCGCGGCTGACAAAGCTCTGACCGCGCAGCTTCGGCAGGCGCTGGCGCTGGTGGAGGTTCGCACGCTGGATCACATCATCGTCGCGGGCAGCAGCACCACGTCATTCGCCGAATGCGACCTGCTTTGACCCTCGGGGGCTTCGGCCCCCTTTTTTTGCTGCGCCCGGTGGCGCAGCTCCGGCCCTTGCGGGCCTGCGCGTGCTGCGCACTTGCCGAAAACCGGGGTGCGTGGAGGTGCGAGGGAGGCGGTCTTGCTGTTCCCTTCATCGTGCCACGGCGTTCTCGCCGTCAAGGGCTGCGCGTGCTTGCACGCTTGCGTCCTGGCGGCCGTCGTTGACCCCTGACTGCTTGCGCTGCGCCGTGCCCCGGAAGGGTCGGGCAATTCCGCCCGGCATCCTTTCAGGAGTTCACCATGAACAACGCACTCATCACTGACGAGCAGCGCATCGTGCTACTGGCCAACGGCCGCGAATCCTTGGAGAACCCGGACTTCGATCCGGCCCCCGTGGTCAAGCTGTTCACGCCGGACGCCGGCGCGACCTGGCTGCTGACCGAGATTGATCCCGATGACCACGACCACGCCTTTGGCCTTTGCGACCTGGGTCTGGGGATGCCGGAAATCGGCTGGGTCAGTTTGGGCGAGCTGGCAACGGTGCGTGGCGGGCTGGGCCTGCCGATCGAGCGTGACCTGTCGTTCCGCGCCGAGAAGCGCTTGAGCGCTTATGCGCGCGATGCGCGGCTGGCCGGGCGGATCGTTGTCTAACCCGGCCCTGGGCGAATGGCCCAGCAGCGCATCCCATATCGGGATGCGCTTTACTACATCGTCAGCGAGGCCAGTCGTCGCTGCGAACACCTTCAAAGAAGCCAGGGCCGACTTCGATACGCAGTGAGGAGTGGCGGCGCAAGATCTTCTGCGCTATCTCGGGCGATGCGTAGTCCGTGAAGTCGAGGAGGTAGCCATAGACCATTTCACCGCTACTGCCGTCCAGCTCCATTGCTTCTACATCGGCGAGATTGCCAACCTCATGCAGTTCGAGGCCCAGCAGTTCGGCATAGGCTTGCGATACGCTGCGCGGCGGTGGCTCGCCATCGTAGTCGTCATCTCCCCAGTTCGTATCGAGTTCCGCTTTGGTGACTTGGCAGTCCACTGACCCAAAGCACTGGCTACCCAATCGATCCACTGTCAGGAAGCCTTCCACGTTCACTTTGTGGCCCGCGTAGGGGCGCTCAGTGTCGATTCCCAGGCCAACATGGCCATCCAGGTTGATTTCCAGCGAGCCGCCAACGGGTACGTTTTCAGACTCGACCTCGAAATCGAAATAGACCTCATCAATGCCATCGTAATTGGCGTTGACCATCTCGCTGTTCACGTCATCGTCTTCGATGACCACCTGATCCACATGCTCACGCAAGTAGTTGTCGAAGTCCGCATGAGAGGCGTGAATGTGTGTACGAGGCGCCCGCTCTTTGAAGGCTGCGTCGATCAACTCGTGCAGTTGGCTTGGCGTGGGGGCCGCGCCAAGTTCGCTGGCGCGCTGATCGAGCTGGTCGTAGTCGACTACAACGTGGTGGACGTTGCCCAAATCCTGGGGTTCGAGCGCGGCTACCTGCGCAGCCTGGTAGGCGGCAAGGCTCTTGTAGCCAAGTGCAGCAACGATGAGTTGCTGCGCGTGGCCAAGCTGCACAGGTGCGGCCACGGAAGCGCTGTTCTTGCGAACAGAATGGGCAAGGTCGGAAATGCCGATGGGCATACGATTCTCCTGATTTCAGCGCAGACCAATCGAGCGATTACTTGGCCTACGCCCAGGCGATATCGCATGGTGGTGGCAAGAAATACGGGGGAAAGCAGAACGCAGTCTTGATTGAGCCGCTCGAAGCTCAGGCGGACAGGGCCTTACCCACATTGTCCGCGAAAAATCGACCAAAGACAAATTCCGCGATGCCCAAACTGCTGGGCGTCCCCGGCCACCTGGGAGATGGCCGGTCGCGCTGTCGTGCGCGTAGCGCATCGAGCCGCCTGCGGCGTCTCGCCCCTTCCGGGCTTCCATCGTTCCCTCGCTCCGCTCGGCTGACGCCTCCGGCCCGGCTTCCCGCTTCGGGCCTGCGCGCTTCGCTTGCCGTGCGGTCGGCGTGTGGGGAGGCCGTTGCCATGTCCAGCCGTCTTCCCTGACTTCATCACCTTGTCCGCGACTGTAGCCCGCGGCCTGGTGCCGTCAAGGCGCGCAGGGCCGTGTCCTCGGCTGCGCCTGCGGGCCGCACCCACCCTGCGCTGGTTTCCTTGACGGCTCCCGTCCACGCGCTCCCTTTCGTCGCGGGCGATGAACTCAGGAAAGACGGTGGCAACAGGGCCAACCGGGTTCCTCGTGCCGACCGCACCGAACAGCCGAAAGGCTGGGCTCCGAATCTAGGAATCCGGTGTGTGGTGTGAACAGCAAACCTCTTTTTGTCAGGAGAAAGACCATGCAACTCGCATCCCGTTTCG
>RRZU010765681.1_pt1 | contig 11595 bp, 6 predicted proteins | sample 2165561 | NCBI WGS metagenome assembly RRZU01 (sample SAMN10456909, study PRJNA506462) | wastewater metagenome | isolation source: wastewater sludge | place: USA: Moscow, Idaho | reverse complement strand
CCATCTTCCCCTACGATTTTATCGAGCAAAAGGCCCGGCCCGGTAGCCTTGCACAGGTATACAGCTATGTAAAGGAGCAGCGAAAGCAGCATCCTAATTTGCTGCTCCTCGATAACGGCGATATGCTGCAGGGGCAGCCAACGGTTTACTTCTACAACTTTGTAGACACGGTAAGCCAGCACCTCCAGGCAAGGGTTATGAGCTATATGGGGTATAATGCCCTAACCGTAGGCAACCACGACCTCGAACCCGGGCATCCTGTGTACGACAGAGTTCGTCAACAGTCGAAGTTTGCATGGCTAGCCGCAAATGCCGTTACGCCTTCGGGGAAACCCTACTTCGAGCCGTATAGGGTATTTAAGGTAGATGGCAAAAAGGTTGCAGTGCTTGGGCTCATTACACCTGCAATTCCGTCTTGGCTTCCCGAGGATATCTGGAGAGGAATGACGTTTAACGATATGGTCGAAAGCGCCAAGTATTGGGTTGATGTGATTCAGAAGAAGGAAAAGCCTGATGCCATCGTGGGCATGCTGCACTCCGGCGTAAACTTTAACTACAACAACCAAAACGAGAATACCTACAAGAATGAGAATGCGGCCATGCTTGTTGCAAGGCGAGTTAAAGGGTTTGATGCCATACTATGCGGGCACGACCACGAAATCTTCAACAAGAAGGTGGCAACCGACTTTGGCGATTCCGTTCAGGTTCTTAATCCAGCCGCTTTTGCCCGTAATGTAGGCGTTCTAAGCATCGTTTTTCAGGGCAAAAGCAAGCAGGTAAGCGGTAGCGTTGTTGATGTTCGGCCATTCCCTGCCGAAAAAACTTTTGAAGAACAGTTCAAAAATGATTTTGATAAGGTTAAAGATTTTTCTTCGAAGAAAATAGGTACGCTCGATGAGCCAATTGCCTCTGCCGATGCCTTTTTTGGCAGCTCCTCATTTGTAGACCTGATTCATCGTAATATGCTAAAGGTTACCGATGCCGACATCAGCTTTGCTTCGCCGCTAACCTTAAATGCGAATATCCCTGCTGGCGAAATCACAGTTGGCGATATGTTTAGCCTTTACAAGTACGAAAACCTTCTTTACGTGCTTAACCTGACAGGACAGGAGGTAAAGGACTACCTCGAGTACTCCTATGGCTTATGGGTAAAGAGCAGCGATACCTTTGACGATGGTATGCTTCTGCTTAACGAAAAGGGAAAGCTGAAAAATCAGTACTACAATTTTGATTCTGGAGCGGGTATTAGGTATCAGGTGGATATTACAAAGCCTGCTGGAAGTAAAATTACCATATTTTCAATGGACGATGGCACTCCATTCGATTTGGGTAAAATGTACAAGGTGGCCATGAGCAGCTACCGTGGAAATGGCGGTGGTGGACACCTAACCCTTGGAGCTAAAATTCAACCATCGGAGATTGGTAAACGGCTGGTTACAAGCACAACCAAGGATATGCGCTACCTAATTATGATGGACCTGATAAAAACCGGAATACTCGATTACAAGCCGTTGAGCTCATGGAAGTTTATTCCTGAAGATGCTGTAGCAAAGGCTCGGAAAGCAGACGAATCGCGCATTTTTAGAAAGTGATTTTGTGAAGATCAATAAACTAGCTACATTCGAAGACCTATATCAACCTTTTTGAGATAGGTCTTTTACTAGGGGTGTAATGGGACACATTTTTAAATCAGCCTTCATTCTACTATTTGCTTCTTTGCTGTGTCAAAGTGCTGTTGGCGAAGAATATTCTTCTAAGAATAAACGGGCCGTAAAGGCATATCAAGAGGCCTTAGAGCTATTTAAATCTCGTCAATACGAGGATTTTTTTGATAAAATTGATAAAACGATAGACGAGGACACAGCATTTACTGAGGCATACCTGTTGGCCATGCAGGCATCAGTAGAAAAACTATACGAGAAAAGAGCCATATACTATGGAGAAAAGGCCTTTCGCCTTAATCCAACCCTGCATCCTTCGCTAGCATCAATTCTTGGTAAGCTTTATCTCCGCGATGGGCAATACGATAAGTCTATTGAATGTTTCAACTTTTTTATAGCGAAATACCCTAACCAACGGAGTAAGGTTGACGAAAACTTGAATAAGGCACAGGTGGCAAGAGAGCTTAAGAGCAAACCCGTTAGCTTTGTTCCCCAAAATATGGGTGATAGCATTAACTCAAAGTTTGACGACTACTGGCCTAGCATATCGGGAGATGGAAATGTCTTTGTTAAAACGAGCAATATTCCCAAATTAGATAGCTCACATATCTTTCAGGAAGATTTTTTTGTTTCAAAAAAGGATAGTCTTGGAGGTTGGTGTAAAGCCGCACCTCTTGCTGGATCAATAAACACAGCAGCAAATGAAGGCGCCCAATCGCTTACTGCAGATGGAAAAGGAATGTTCTTTACAATGTGCATCAACGAATGTAATATCTACTATTCTAAGCTTAAGGATGGAATATGGGGCAATCCGGAAAAGCTGCCAACGCCTGTAAATTCTCCGTTATCTTCGGATAAGCAGCCTTCTATAAGCGCAGACGGTCGTTACCTGTTCTTTACAAGCAATAGGGGAGGTGGCTATGGAGGCTACGACCTATATGTTGCAATTCGGGATATGGAAACCGGAGAGTGGATTGAGGTTAGGAATCTTGGTCCAAAGATAAATACGTCTAAAAACGATGTTGCTCCCTTCATTCACTTTGATGGACAAACGCTATATTTTGCCTCCGATGGTCATGATGGACTTGGCGGGCTAGATCTCTTTATGTCGAGGCTAGATGCCAATGGTGAATGGACAACGCCTGTAAACTTAGGTTATCCTGTTAATACACATGGCGAAGAGCAAGGAATAGTAGTTTCGGCTGATACCAGAAACACTTTTATTGCCTCGAATAGAGAAGAAGGAAAAGGATTAGACATCTACTTTTTCGAAATGTCTGAGGCGTTAAAACCCCAGGTAACATCGTACTTAAAAGGCTCGGTAGTTGATGCAAAAACGAAGAAACCTCTTGCCGCAGAAATCATCCTAGCCAATCTAAAGACAGGGAAGGATGAATTTGTAAGTAGTTCTGATCCCGACAATGGATCTTTCTTTACCTCTCTTCCTGCAGCAACCAGTTACGCTCTTCAGGTTACCAAAAAGGGGTATCTGTTTAATTCGCAAAGCTTCATGCTCGATTCTACCAAAACTCTCCAAAATCCATTGGAAATTAAGGTAGAGTTGGAGCCAATAAGTGTTGGAAGTACAACCGTTCTGCGCAATATCTACTTTGAGGTGAACTCCTACATGCTTAGACCGGAGTCGGAAGTTGAGCTAAATACCTTAATCAAGCTGCTTAACAGTAACCCAACGCTATGGATTGAAATTTCAGGGCATACAGACAGTTCTGGATCGCAGGTGTTTAATAATGTATTGAGCTCAAATAGAGCAAAAGAAGTTGTACAGTACTTGGTTGCTAAAGGTATCGATAAAAATAGGCTGCGTGCAGTTGGTTATGGTTCATCGAACCCCATCGCTCCAAATGATAGCATTGAGAATAAGGCTAAGAATAGAAGAACCGAATTCAAGGTTCTTTATAAGTAGCAATAAGCCTGTTTAGGATATAAGCTAAAAAGGTGTGTTAATTTTAGTAGTGATGCACAAGTTTACGGCATTTGCTGCATCTAAACTCTATAATTTAAATAACAATTGTCAATGAAAAAATTAGTTGTGCTTGCTGTCGCTGCACTTTTTGCTCTTGGAGCAAATGCGCAGAAGGACAAAAAAAAGGAAGAAGCTAAACCTGAAGGATACAAGTTTACAGTGGTTAAGCAAGTTCCTGGAACTCCTGTGAAGGATCAATTTCGTTCGGGAACATGCTGGAGCTTTTCAGGATTAGGGTTTGTTGAAAATGAGCTGCTTCGTTCGGGTAAGGGAGAGTTCGACCTGTCGGAAATGTGGTTGGTAAGAAACTGCTATGCTGGAAAGGCCGAAAAGTTTGTGCGTTTGCAAGGAAACTTCAACTTTGGAGGTGGCGGTGGAACCTTCGATATCTTCTGGGTTATGAATAACTTCGGCTTTATCCCCGAAGAAGCTTACCCTGGTCTTCAGTATGGAGAACCAAAGCATGTTCATGGAGAGCTAGATGCATTAACAAAGGCGTATGTTGACGTAATCGTAAAGAACCCCAATAAAAAGCTGTCTACAGCTTGGAAGAAAGGGTTTGATGGCATTCTTGATGCTTATCTAGGTCCTAAACCAGAAAAGTTTACCTACAAAGGGGTTGAGTATACTCCTGAGTCTTTTGCCAAGAGCCTAGGTATTAACTCAGACGATTATGTTTCGTTTACCTCATACACTCATCATCCTTTCTATAGCAAATTTGTCCTCGAAATTCCAGACAACTGGCTTTGGGAAGAATCCTATAACATCCCAATGGAAGATATGGAGCAGGTTATAGATAATGCCATTAATAATGGTTACTCTGTAGCTTGGGGGGCCGACGTTAGCGAAAAAGGATTCCAGTACAACAAGGGAGTTGCAGTAATACCTCAAACTGATGTAGCTGTTCTTAATAACTCCGAAAAGGCAAAGTGGACTGAACTTACTCCAAAAGAAAGAGAGTCTATGTTCTACAACCTTGACCGTCCTGTTGTTGAACAAACCATTACACAAAAGATGCGTCAGGAGGCTTTTGACAACTATCAAACAACTGATGATCATGGTATGGTTATAGAAGGTATTGCTAAAGACCAACGTGGAGAGAAATTCTACATTATTAAGAATTCTTGGAATACAGACAATGTATATAAAGGATACTTCTACGCTTCTCGTCCATTTGTTCAGTATAAAACTATGAACATTATGGTTCACAAGAGCGCTATTCCTGCTGAAATCTTAAAAAAGATAGGGTTGTCGAAGTAGAATAATACGAAAAGTAATAATAAAAGAGCGGCTCATTTTTTGAGCCGCTCTTTTATTATGGTAAAGTTGGGTGTTTACTTCACTAAATCAATATAGTAGATGTTGTACTTGTTTGATTTTGCACTAAAATATATTCTATTATGAGTATAGGAGATCGCGGTTATGTCACCATACTTAAAATTTTTAATGATTGATGTCTTGTCGCTGTTCCGAACAAGGTAAATAGAACTTTTTGTGGCAATTAAGGGCCTCGATTTATTGTCGAAATCAATGTCTACTATTTCTTCTAAACCGCTTTCTTTTAGGCTTATTTGAGATTGAATGTCCTGGCTGTAAAAATGTTTATTTATAAGATATTCTTCTTTAACAGAATATAAACTTCCTTCATTTGTGTCAACTATATAAAGGATAGATTGGCTGCTATTTAGCGCCATTTTGAAAGTTATATTATGTATAGAAGAATCCTTCTTTCCCAAATTCATGGCCGAAAGAATAGGGTTGGTTGTTGCAACTCCCGAAAAAGAAAAGGATTTCATTGTACCATCAACCATATTAATTGATACAAAGTCATTCTTTTCATTATCGATGTAAAACATCATCTCCTTGCCTTCATCAATTTGTAGCTCGGATACATTAGAAAAACTTCGACCTCTAATAGGGAGAATAAAGTAGGTTTTAAGCGTTGTTCTGCTCAGCAGATCATACTTTATGAGCTTATACCGTTTGGGGGAATCCTTCTTTTGAGATGTTTTATCAAAAAGCATCCAGCTTTCGCCTTCTTTCCCTACGAGGGTGTAGATCAAGTTGGAAGAAAACAATGAATCGCGTAGCGATAATGGGAATACGGGCTGCAAAGGTTGTTTACTCTCTCCTGCCTTTAAGGAAAGCATAAAGTTTTTCGCATTTTTGCTGTAGTTTTTGAAGGTAAGAAGATAGCCGTTATTTGTATAAACAAAATCGTCGAATTCTGCATTGCCAATTGTTGTACATAAGGCGGGTAGGGGTGCTTCTTTATCTCTGCATCCAACCAGCAAAATTCCAATTGCAAGTAAAATATTAATTTTCATTATCCAACAGAAAATAGGAACATCAAGAAAAAGGCCTAATGTAACTATACATTAGGCCTTTAAATATAGGTAACTTTGGTTTAGTTCAAAGAGGTTGTTACGTTCTTTTCCGAAAGGCTTACAAACTCATCAAGGTTTTGGCCTATTAGCATAACCTTGTAAACCTTATCATCTTCATCAGCAATAGGGATGAAGGTTTCATAAAGAATTGCTGATGTATTAACTCCCGTAAGCTCCGATTTAACTTTGGCAGGAATTCCTCTCTTTATGCTATTCCAGAATTCGTTGAAATGCTTATTTGCATAGCTGTCTATTTCGCGAATGTTCAAGCCTATAAGGTTTTCACGTCGCATTCCTAACAGATTTAGAATGGAATCGTTTGCTACAATTACGTACCCTTCTATATCGTACTCTATAATGTAGCTTGCGGTTCCTAGCGATTCGAGCAGATTCTCAATTTCTTTTGATTTTCTGGCCGCCTCTTCTTGAGTTGCAAGCAGCTCTTCCATGTTTTGGCGCATTTCCTCTTCCTGAGCCGAAAGCTCTTCGGCTTGGAACTTCGAAGCTTCTAGGAGCTGCTGCGTTTTAATGTTGATACGTGTAGTAGAAATAGTCGATGCTATGGTAACTCCAATTTTATCTACAAAATCAATAACGTGCTTTTCGAATACCTCAAATGAGGCCAACTCTAATACTCCATATACTTCATCGTTGAGCTTTAGAGGTACTATTAGGATACAAGATGGCCTATCTTCTCCCAATCCGGAACCTATGGTAAGGTACGATTTAGGAACATCAGTTATAAATATTGTCTCATTTTCCTGAACGCATCGTCCCACAAGCCCCTCTCCAATTAATAGGCGTCTTTCTTCATACTTGCGTCTGTCATATGCGTAGCATGCCATGAGGTCTATGGTACGCTCGCCATTCTCATGATCATTAATCAAGAATAATCCCCCAACATCGGCCTTAATGTACTCGATTAAATTGCTGATTATATGGTAAGAGAAATCCTCAAGGTTAGTTTCTTGGTGTCTGAGCAACTCTCCAAAAAGGGCAACGCCATGAGTGGCCCAGCTTATTTTTTCATCTTCTACTTTTCTTATTGCCTCCAGCCTTTTTGCTTCATCAAGGTTTTGTTTCATATTGAGGAGAGAGATGCCCAATACGTCGTTTTCGTTTCTTGGCTTAAAGTCGATATTTGTATTGCCTTTCCCCACTTCAGTTGTAAACTCTACGGTTCGCATCATGCTATCAATAAGCTCGTTTGTAGAAATTGCAATATCGTGAAGCTCATCATTCGTATCAACTTTTATCTTGCTCGATTCGTCAATTTTACCTTCTGCAAGATTCTTTAGCGCTCTATTTACTCGGTAAAGAGGTTTCGTGATTTTGAAGGAGATATACCAAATAACACCCATGATTACCAGCATAGAAATGATGGCTAATAGCCAGAGCTTATCGGTTGTGTTGTCTGCGCTTCCTAGCAGCTCGCGCGAGGGTACTGCAAATCCAAATGCCCAGCTGGTTTTTGCTGATTTATAGTTCACAGGTAGAACAGCATAGTGGTATGGTTCTCCAATCTTTACCTCAAAGCCAAAAGGCTTATTTTGAGCAATTTTTTCAGTTAAGAGCGCTTCAGATGCTTCGTTGTAAACGTCTTGAAGCTTCTTTCCTCTAAGTTTAGAGTCGTTGGCGGCAATTACAGATCCATTGGACGAAAGTACAAACGATCGTGCTCCTTTAATAGGCCTTATGCTATCTACCATAGTTTGGAAGGCCTCCAATGAGATGTCGAAACCTACAATTCCTAGGAAACGAGATCCTTCAAGTAATGGGGTTCCAATGCTTGTTTCAAGTATACTATCCTTCTTGTTGTAGCTAAACCAGTAGGGATCAGAAAGAAGATCAGCCTTTTTTACCTTACAGTTATAGTATAACGATGTTTTGTTGTCACCATCCAGTTCTACAGTGTCCTGCATGTACTTTAAAACGCCATTTTCTCTAAAGTAGGTAAATCGAACTCGTCCGTAATCCTTTGTGTATGACGAACTCATATTTCGTAACTCTACAGATGCCCAAACCGATGTTAGGTTAGGATTTGCATCTGCTACAGAATTAAGAATTGTCTTTATGGCATTGGGTCTTTCCCCTTCTGGATTAGTAAGTTGCATACCTATCTGTTTTGCCAGATTAGAGGTTTCCAACAGCTTTGAGTTGATCTCATTTTGCATCTTCAAGGAGTAATCCTTACCAACACGAAGTGCAATTTCCTCAGCATATCTGCTTTTAAGCGTGTTAAGCCCTTTGATTTGCTCATAAATGCTTATAGAGTAAGCCAAAAACACAACAGCCAAAATGCCTAGAATGAGCTTCCAGCGGATATTCAGTCTTATTTTCATTACAAAATGAATTACTTTAGAAAAAGGACGCTTTTGCTGAAACAAAAATATCAACATTCTTTTATTATCCGTGGCTCTCCTAACATTTTTTCGTGAAGAGATATTTTTTGTACATTTGCTCACAGTCATAAACCTAATTAATTTCAATTTCAATGAATTTATTAGCAGGGAAAGTAGCCATCATTACAGGGGCAGCACGAGGTATTGGTAAAGCAATTGCGCTACGTTTTGCAGCCGAAGGTTGCAATGTCGCTTTTACTGACCTTGAGTATAACGAAGCAGCTCAGGCTACAGAAAAAGAGATCGCCGCATTGGGTGTTAAGGTTAAAGGATACGCATCAAATGCTGCCAACTTTGAAGACACCCACCGTGTTGTAGATGAGATTGTAAAAGATTTTGGACGCGTAGATATTTTGGTAAACAATGCTGGTATTACCAAAGACGGTGCACTAAAACGTATGACCGAAGCCCAATGGGATGCTGTTATTGCAGTAAACCTAAAATCGGTATTTAACTTTACCAAAGCTGTTCAGCCAGTTATGTGGAAACAGGGCAATGGTAGCGTTATAAATATGAGTTCGGTAGTAGGCGTTTCTGGAAATGCAAACCAATGTAACTACGCTGCATCAAAGGCTGGTATTATAGGTTTTACCCAATCAGCAGCAAAGGAAATGGGTATGCGTAATATTCGTCATAATGCAATTGCTCCAGGTTTTATCATGACAGAGATGACCGATCAACTTCCTGATGATGTAAAAGCAGAGTGGGCTTCAAAGATTCCACTTCGTCGTGGAGGTACTCCTGAAGATGTTGCTAACGCGTGCGTTTTCTTTGCATCCGATCTTTCATCGTATGTTACAGGTCAGGTTCTGACCGTATGTGGAGGTATGAATATTTAGTAGAATTTTATCTGTTCATTTTTTTGCCACTCCTTGGATAGGGGTGGCTTTTTTCTGCTATATTAGGGGCACCAATTCTACTATAAAAATCGCTATGCGAAAAATTATTGCTTATTTGTTTTTGATATTTACAGCATCCTCATGTGCTGTAACAACCAAAACTGTAAATGTTGATGTTCTTATACCAAGTGCCGAGCGGATATCGCTGAAGGATGACGAGCGTATTGTACTTGTTGCCAACTATCGTTTAAAAAGCAGGCTAGTAAATAAGCAAAAATCAGCATTTGTAGATGATTCTCTTCAGGTTGTTAATACTGTAGAAAATTTTAAGGAGTATTTTCGATCGTTAGGGACATTCTCGCAGAGTTACGTGCGGGTTAACTATCACCCAATCTCAGAAAGTGATCCAGAACTTCTCACCTCAGAAGAAATAAGAAGTTTTTCGCAGCTGGAAAAGCCTAAGTATATCGTAGTACTTTCTCTATTACGAACTCTTATTGAAAAGGAAACTCCTACTTCCTATAAAGTAGTTTATGCGTCGTTATGGCATGTCTACAATGCTAAAGAGGGGGTGTTAGAGAGAGAACTACTCGATAAAGATTCCTTATATTACGACCAATATGAAAAAGTTTCACGATCGGAACTTGACTCTATAATATCTAACGATGTTTCATACCGAGTTGCCCAAAAGATTGGTTTTTCCATACTACCATTTTGGCAAGAGCAGTACAGATATTATCTCACTGTTCCAGATCCAAAGTTTCAGAAAGTAGAACAATTAGTGCAAGAGTTTAAGTGGAAGGAAGTTATATCGTTAATGCAACCTTTCTTGACATCTTCCGAAAAAAATGACGTGTATGCGGCAACTTTTAATATCGCGCTTGCCTGTGAAATGATGGGTAATATTGATCTTGCCAAGAAGTGGCTAGAAAAATGTCAAAAGATAAAGAATTCCTATGTAGTGCAGCAATATTGGACTGCCTTAATAAAACGAGAAATGCAGGAAAAGGGTGCATCCGTAGCAAATGGCACATTGGAAGAACAACAACAGGAATAATTGCTACTTTTGCATAAGTAAAAATAAGCCTCTTTAGCTCAGTCGGTAGAGCGGCGCATTCGTAATGCGTAGGTCGCCGGTTCAAGTCCGGTGAGAGGCTCCATTTAAAACATCGCCAATCTGTTGATTGAACATGTTTTACAAATTTAAAGACCTATTACTAGGTCTTTTTTTAAAATATTCCTACAGCTATATGCTCTGTAAAAGCAAATAAATATATACTTTTGCTGTGAGATGTTTTACAATTGTTACACAGGTTTTACTCTTGTATTCTAAGGGCTGTATTTAACGCAAAAATATTTCATAATTTCTTATATTCTTAATATTCAAAGAGGTATTAATGGCTGCAACAGTGAGTTTCTCTTTTTTTATAAGAAAAGAGGTAAGGAAATCTGATAACACACGGCAAGTTCTAATAAGAATGACATATTTAAGATGTCATGCCTACTTACAGACAAATTTTAGGGTAGGAGAGAATCCTTTTACAAAAAAGGGTGAGTTAAAGGATACATTTATTTCTACCGAAATCAAAAGGCTTATTCTTCGCTTAACGGATATTGTTAACCATATGGGGGATGAAATATCTAGATACGATAATGTAAAAGATCTTGCTGAATATATCAAAGATGTTCTATCTGGGAATACTATAACTAAGAGGAATAATGAGATGGATCTTATATGTTTTTGGGAAAATTATATCGAAAACAGCCGCATACCAATTGGTACTTTGCGTAATGTTAAGGCTAGTTTGAATAAATTCAAGGAATATATTGGGGTAAGCAGATTCGATGTTCGTGAGTTAAAATCCCAGCATCTTACTCTTTTTGAAATTTGGTTAAGAGAAAATGTGAAAGGAGTTGGAGGTAAGCCTATTTCTTCTGCTACAGTTAACAATTACCTTACATATTTGCGGCTTATATTTAATAAAATGAAATGTAACCTCAACGATTATGATCTAAGCAATATCAAGATCAAAAATGATCCTTTTAGAAGTTTTAAATTTCCAAAAGCCAATGTGAAAGAGAATAGTGCAATTACAATAGAAACAATTCGTAAAATACTCAATTATGAATCTTCTCTAGAACGGGTAAAATTAGGTAGGGATGTATTTCTTCTAAGTTTTATGCTTTTTGGAATGAATACAGTAGATCTATATGAAGCGACTATTTGCAATGGGCGTATTGAGTATGAAAGAAGGAAAACTAGGTCTAGACATGCTGATAATGCCAGTATGTCTATTAAAATAGAAGATGAATTGATTTCTT